>Ga0102960_1000767_pt1 | contig 12021 bp, 3 predicted proteins | sample SalPon2_B_H2O_MG_2_FD_84521 | JGI IMG/M metagenome (GOLD analysis project Ga0102960, IMG submission 84521) | Salt pond water microbial communities from South San Francisco under conditions of wetland restoration - Salt Pond MetaG SF2_B_H2O_MG | ecosystem: Environmental > Aquatic > Non-marine...
ACCAGGGTAAATGCCAACCTCTGTAATTTCATATCTTTCATCACTGGGGACTTCTGCTGTAAAAACAATATTTGGGTTGCCGTCATCGTCGTAAACAAAGCCTCTGGAAATAATTGGCATACGCAATGCTTCGAACTCTAGATTTTCTTTTGTTGCATAACTAGGGAAGGGGTCTCCAACGGCAAGTGGCTCTGCCCCTACACCAATCGCAATATGCGAGGCGTATGACTGAACCTGTCCCAATAGATATTTGGCAAGAATGTTTCGCCCAGTGTTAGTAATCACAAAATCCTCCTAGTATATTGTACCATTTTCCACAGATCCAGTTTCTAAGATTTCGATCTGGACCCTTTCATTAGTCTTCATGTTAGTCACATCAACGACGATATCTCCATTTTCTGGATCGCTATACACAATGTCTCTTGGTGGGGAAATGTTTTCAAGGTCAGAGAGGGCGGTTTGGTAATTAGTGTAACATGCAACTAGAGCATCGGTAACCTTGTCTAGTACTGGATAGCCAACGCATCCTGGATCTGAGTTTAGTGCCCCGACATAATACTGCAAAGGTCCAGTCCCTAACGATGGGACATGTGTAGCAAATCTAATGCCAAAGTTCTTGAATGTTTCTTCAATAGAGCCTGGTATTCTAATCAAGTTTTGTGGGTTGTATGTTTGATCAATAACAGAAGTATTAGATATAAGGCTATACGAGACATCTCTTCCGTTGATGAGGTCGCTTCGTGAAATATTAATTAATTCAATAGCCCCCACCTTTTCAAAAATTAAAGCGGTCATTACCTCTACAGGAACTGCTGAATCATCAAACTGAATTATGTCTGGTGTCGCTGGCTTTGTCTTTCTAAAGGTGGTGGGCAGCCTTGTGTCTTTTGACGGAGTTTCTGGTGTTGGAGCAATCTTGGGCCCGTCGCGGTCTGGCCTGTAAACTTTATCCATTACGCCTTCACCTCGCTAAGATAGATTTTCATTTCTGGACCTCGTGGACTACGCTTGTACTCAATACTATAAACAACAAACCTTGAATCTGCCGAGGCAATTTCTTCAAATTGATTACTGCTAGTAAAATTAATTTTAACAATATCCCCTAGCTGAATCATCGGATTGGAGAAAATATTAAGACCTACAGATTTTCTTGGTTTCATAATCTTGTTTACAAACCAGCCCATCAGATCTTCTGCGGCATCTTGGCTTTGAATGTATGACGCCTCTAATGTAAAGAACTTCTGACCCTGGCTTAGTCTACTTAATTTAATATCAGAGAACTGTCTTTTACTGACCAGTGGGGCTTGAACATTTGTGTCCAAATTAAAAACATTTTCATCAAATGAGGAGATTTTTTCAAAATACTGATCGACACTAAGCTCATGCTGAGACTCTTGAGTAAAAGTAACTCCCTGTATTCTTAAGTAATTACCGCTAGTAGAATCTAGATTAAGGGTTGTGTCTGTATTGTTAAAGACCAAGAACTCTGCCCCGTAAGAACCAGCAACAAATCCAGAAACCGTGTAGCCCTTAATTTTATTAAAGGTAGGTGAAATCTGTGCAGAAAGGGCAGGATATGCTTTGTCGTACCTGACATCAAAGTATGAGGCCTCTCTCATAATTGTGCCAAACTCTTCATAGTAAATATTATATTTGGGTGGCTCATTTTGACCGATACCGCTTAGATATGTTGATTGAATAAGTCCACTCATTGCATACTTTTGGAAAGACTTGTTTGCAGTAATTTCTTCAACACCGAAGACAGCTTTGGCTGGAGCCTCTAAGCTAAAGGTTGTGTTTTGGCTGTAGTTATCTGCTAGAGCATAGATGTTCTCAAACATGCACTTTGCATTACCCCTGACAAATAGTGCCATGTTGTTGTAGATTGGTAGGGGACTTAGGTCCGTCGCGGTTCCTACCTGAACATTGTTAACGTAAAGGTAGAATCTACGACCACCCTCAAAGTCTTCGTATTCTACAGCTAGATCATACACCGTTGGATTTGTCTCTGCTGCCATCCTCGACTGGCCAGTAAATTTTCCGTCGTCGGTCTGGATGTTTCCAATACCAGCCCATAGTCTAACTGGAATTGCTGCTGCTGTGCTGTCTGGCGCGGCCTGATTCCTCATCAGCTTATAGAAAACCATATTGTAAATAGGGGTTTCGCCTTCGGAGTCGTTGGTTGTACTAAGAGAAATAATTTCAAAGTAGTAGCCATTATTTGTTTCTGGATTAAGCATGACACCCAGACCACCAGACGAACCAGATATTGAGGGAGATTCTCCAGTTTTAATATTGCTTAAATTGTAGTATACTGATGATCCCTCTGGGGACTGCCCCCTGTATTTGCTGTTTTCTACCTTGCCAATAATTCTCATTCTTGTGCCGAAATGCTTAAACTTTTTATCAAGCTGCTTGTATACATAGGTGATGTAGTTGTTGGGTCGTTTGTTTGATGAAGAAACGTTACCCTTAAACACAAAAGCGGAAGACTGAACTGTTCCTGGCTGCTGAAGATTAGTTGTGACCTCTTCAATGAATCTGTTTGCAAGCATGTCCTTAATAAGTCCAGTTCTGATACTACTCTTTTGAATGGTGTTTTCTTCTCCAGCAATACCCTGAACAACTTCTGGAACATCACTATAAAATTCTAGATTAAGATATAGCGTTTCCCCTTCTGGCACATTAAAGTCGCTTAGCGGTGCACTCAAAGTAATTGTGCTTGACTCTGTGTTTATCTCAGAAATCACTGTTCTTGGTGGTATTTCGTTTCTTTGAACAGCAGGTTCAAGTTGACCTGGTGCTAGCGGAGCTTTTCTAACAAACATCCCGACGCTCAGAGCGGTTGGCGCGTCAACAACGAACACTGCGGATGGATCATTAGAGCTTAGCTCTGCATTTTCAACTATAACAATATCTTGAGGATCTAGGAAGGCATATTTTGAATCCATAAAGCAGCTACGCAAATAAGAGGCACTGGTCCAGTAATCAGATAGTCCAGCATTATGGGCAACAATTTCTGTTCCAAACTGCCCCCTACCGTGCTTAGCTACTGGTCCGTCAGACAGCAGTGCTGTTTCTGGAATCTCTACGTAATTTGGCTCGGCGTAGATTCTTACAAGACCTGTGGGATACATCTTTCCATTAAATGGAATCTTGGCAAAGTACTTTTGATATTCTTGTGTGCTAGAAATCCAAACATTGTCGTCATCAATACCCTCGGACAGCCTCTGCTCAAAAGACAGACCAGGGATATTATACTGAATGGCATCAAATCTAATAATTTCACCGTTAGCAAAGAAGTAACCTTTATACCTTGTCATCCAATATATTGCATCGCCAAGATCAATAGTGTTATTAATGATTCTTCCATTTAGTACGGATGGTGGACTGCTAGACAAATCTGAGTTTAGGGGTATAGCTGCTAGCGAGTAGCTGCTCTGTGTTCCAACCTCTTCATTGGCAGACTTGGTGTTTGTTTCCCCAGTAACTTCCCAAAGTAACGCTGGCTTGTAAATCCAAGTCCTATCCCTATCTAGCAAACTGCCCTGCTTAATTGTTGCGAAGGATCTTTGAATAGATCTAGTGGTGTAGTTAATTGAACCGCCATTATAAATCTTATTGTCTTGAGTTGAAATGTCTAGAATATTGGCAAGCTTTGCGTTTTGTGATTCATTCTTAATTAGGTTGTTTTCTTCTAGATCTTTTGTTCCGTATAACTCAATGTCCGTAGGTCTTTCTTCTTCGGTTGGCATGATGTAGTTTTTGCTCATCATAATAAAGTTATTAAGCTCATCAAAGAACATTGCCGTTTGGGTTGATCTAGCAATTTCATTAAGCACTTCCGCTACCGATGAGTCTGGCTCTATAAAGAAGTATGGAATAATGTCTTCTTGCTCATTGGCGTTTCTCTTAAATGAATAGTTTGAAAAACCAATAGAGTCTAAGAGCAGAGAGACGGCTGAGCTAACAGATGCATTTTCGATCAGCATTTGTGGGGCTATGGTAGATTCTAGATAAAAGAATAAATCTCTTAACTCCAATGAAGCCATGCGGTCTGAGCTATTAAGACTAGGCAACTCTTCTGAATACATTGTTTTCATTGGCACGTAATAAAAACCAGAGTCTGGAACATTGATTATTTCATAGAATTTAAACTGTATATTTTGTGACAAGAACTGGGAAATGATGCTATTAACATTTTCTGGGAAAAACGCTTGGTCATAGTCGAACAACTCTACAGACCCCGTAGAAGCCAAAAGCTGTCCCACTGGCATACCACTGATGCCAAGGTCAGAGGCATTCTTACTGAGGCTAAACTGAGTTACTCTTTCGGAAACATCGACTGTAAGCCTTGGAGAAAGCTCGATAAGGTCAAAGGTTGAGTCAAAGGTATTCATTGTTTCTACAACAACTCGTAGCCCCTTAATATACTGAAACTCTCTATAGTATTGCTGACCATTGCTTGCCTTAATAAATGACGGTGGGTTGGTTAGATTGGTGACAAACCCAGTATTGGCTACAACATCTTCCGTGTCAATTGACCAGTAGTATTCTGCTGGCACGGTAATGTAATCATTATTTTCTGCAATATACAAAACCCCAGCGTCGTCTCCAGCAGCAACCAGGTAGGCTGATCCATTTTGCAAACCACTGGCAGAGGGCACTAAGGCCGATGAAGAATATTGCTCAATAAGTGCAAAGCTGTCTCTATACTTTTCTGGAACCTTTAGCCCATAAAACAATTCTACATATCCGTCTTCTCCAAAGATAGGAGAGCCGTCTGATCTTGTAGATGTTTCGTCAAAGGAGGCTATGCTAATCCAGTTGTTAGATGAGTCTAAATATTGCATCTGCCATTTGGATGGCACAGTTTTATTTTCTTCTCCATAAAAAGGATCTTGAATTATAGATCCGTTATTCTGAAACGGACCCATGTCTATTTCACCAACGTTGGTTTGAACTTTAAGAACAATCCTGTTGGCTGGAACCTGATCCTTGTACACAACAAAAGGGGCAGCGTCATCAATGTAATACTGATTATTTAAAAGCTGATTTGCAATTCCTCTTTCAATACCCTCTTCTGTTCTGTAGGAGGTCCAATACTTAAACGGATCTTCTTTACTGGCCATATAGTATCTGGGCCTGTAAGTCATGTCTGGGTTGGGGAAATGAGAAAACTTTGTATCAAAATACCTAAGCTTATTGATACCAGAGCGTGGTCTAAACTTTCCAAAACAATCTTCCAAAGAATATAGCAACTTCTCTTTATCTCTTTTGCTAATAAAAGCAATCGGGTTGTCTTCATCGTCATACCCGCCATCAACTACAATGTCAGCGTCGGTTGCTCCTGTGTAAAATCTATTGATACTATCCTGCAAACTAAAAGACTGAGAGATGTAGTTGTATTCAGGAGTTTCAGTACTTAATGGCCTAAACCTATAATTGCCAATTTTAAGAATGTTCTCGGCAATGTTCATGTTCCACTCTGCAATGACGGCAGAGTTTAATCTTACTGTAGAAGAAGTCTCAATATAGTTTTGAAGGGTATCATTGACAAACATTATACCTCTTCCAGGCTCAAGCTGATATTCCAAAAGTCATAGTTTGAGCCCCCTCGTTTTTCTACAGAATACTGGAAGTCGGCAAAGTACATCTCTACAACTTCGTTATATTGTGCTAGGCTGGTTTTGCTGTCGTCTTCCATGTTTTTATAATTGTCATATGAAAGATAGACCCAAAATGGTCCAGTGTATGTATTATACCAATCCAACAACTCTACCCCACCCGCACCTCGATCGGTAGTAAAAAGCTCATCCGACAATACGGGATCTCCAGCCTCTCTAATATTTCGTTCCGAAGCTCCTGACCCTACTCTTAAAAACCCATCAGCATTAAAAGAGGGGGTTCCGCTAAAAGCTCTTGATGGCAACATGTTCCAGGATACATCAATGTTAAGCTTATCTGCGATGTGATAAGAACGCATACGTCCATTTACAGTGCGAACTCTGCTTTCAATTCTATCAATTTTCATATTCATTGCCTCTCTGTTGTCATCAGAAAGAACGATGAAGTCTGTAAACTCTTCTCCGTGTGGTGCGATTACGCCATTGGTAACAATTCCAGGATTGTTGGCAAAAAGCATTGCTTGTGGTCTAGCGTATTTACGCCTGTTTGCCATATAAGTAGTGCTTACCATTAGAACCTATTACCTCTAATCCTCTTGTTCTCAATTTGTCTAATGCTAGACATTACGCTACGTGCAATCTGGTTAGGATCTGATTCAGATCTTACATTAACGTTCAAGTTATAATTATACACGCTACCGCCAATATTTTCACCACGATTAATCTTTTCGAGATTCTTGACACCCATTCCTTGGACAGCTGGGCGGCGAATCACGAATTCTCCAGGGGTTAGCATTGCGGGGATAGTGTCCGACCCCATAGAGAAACCACCAGAAGCCATACGTGTAATAAAGTTAGAAACAAGGCCTCCTTGTGCAAACTGCTGTGGGGGACCAGAATATGCCTTGCGAACAAAACCACCCATAGCTCGGTACAAATATGCTGAGCTAGCTGGCTTTTTTGCAGCTATCTGTGCTGCCCTTAGTCTTGACTGAGCAGACTTCAACTTTGCTGATGCATTCTCTACTTGCCTAATTGAAATTGCTGGAGCTGTTTGTGTTTTCTTAAGTGTTGCCGCTGCGGACATAACCTCTTTTGCCGCTCTTTGGACAGACGATTCCACTCTTTTCGGAGGGTCGTCATCTCTATTTGTTGGTTGGGGTGGCTTTGGTGGGGTTGGGGCTGGAGCTGGTTTGCTTGAAGAACCTCTGCCACCACTACTTCTTGCTGGTGCTCGTGCTGGTGCTGGTGCTGCAATTACTGGACCCTTACCCAAGGACTCTACAAGCTTTTCAACAATATCAAGTGCTTCTTTCATAGCGTCTACAAACTTGTAGTTATTAATTCTTGCCTCATCGATACGCTGAGAGATGGCTTCCCACTCTTTCTTGGTCTTGCCCAAAACTTCTAGTGCTTCAATGTCTGCTTCTTTTTGAATTTCTGCAAGACGCATTGCTTCTTGTGCTGGCTCAAGCCTGTCTTCTTCGATGCGGAAGATTTGCTCTTCGATACCCCTGACTCTATCCTGAATCTGGTCTCTAGTCAGACCGCCTCGAGAAGTTAGTCCAGCAACCTGGGATGCCTGTGCCCTCTCAAGCCTTGCTCTTTCATCTTCTACAGATGCCTCTGCGGCTGCTGCTCTTGCTTCCTGTACCGCCCTGGCGGCTGCTGCAATGTCACCACGGCTAAGTGCGTCTGCGATGTCTAGCTGGCTCTGCTGTTGTCTGGTGATTTCGGCATTGGCATCAGCAATTCTATCTAGAGCTTCATATCTCTTGTCATATGCATCATTAATAACTTGCTCTTGGCGATCAATTTCTTCTAGTCCAGCCTCGTAGTCATCAAGCATGAACTCAAGCTTGGCAATGTCTTGCTCTGCTACGTCAATGATCGATTGCTCTTTGGCCATCTTGGCTTCAAACTCAAGCTCGATCTTGTTTTCTTGAACGTTGAACGATTCCATTGCCTTGTCAAAGCCGTCTTGGAAAATCTCTTCTTGACCAGAAGTTGTGAGCTTCTTAATCTTAAGCTCTAGTTCTGCTTGCTTGTTTGCATTGTCCAAAGCTCTTTGTAGTGCCCCTGGAGCGATGCTGGGCTCTAGGACCAGTGACTGCAGGTCTTTATCAGAAAGGATGCTTTCGATCTGAGCCTCTGAAAGCTTGCTCCTATTCTTATTAATGTAGTTTAGAATCTTAGCCTGGTTTGCAAATTCTTTGTTTTGGTTCTTAACAGCATCAGCGATTCTCTGCTTACGCATCTCTTCTTCGTTAACCTGCTCAAACTTCTCCATCATTTCCTGAGCCCTCATGGCTGCCTCAGCAGCTGCCTGAATCTCGGCGGAACTCTTGGCTGTGGAAATAGCTGCAGCCAGGGCAGTATTTTGTACCGCTCTATAGGCTGCCTCATAACTGGCACCAGCGGAAGTTAGCCTATTAAGAGCAGTAATCTGGTTTCCAACACTAACTGTAATGTTGTTTTGCTCATCAATAAATTCACCGATAGTGGCCATGTTTAGAGCATCGTTAAGACTTTGCAGCTTAGCGGTCATGCCAATAATAGATCCTTGATCGTCAAATACAAATAGCTCATTCTTTCGCTTCTCATATTCGTCTGGATCCATGCCAGTAATCATTTCGATTAGGTTTTCGTTGAGACCAAGGCTGTTTAGCTGCTTGTTAAGTCCGTTGAATTGTCTAGACATTTGACCATTGACATTCATAAACTTATTAATTGCAGCCATAGTATCGTCAAAGCCTTCTGTAACGCTTACTTGTGCATTGTTGAATAGTCTAAGCTTCTTGGTGATTTCATCGAATGGTGATGTCTCTACACCGCCGCCACCGCCGCTTCTGCCGCCAAGACTTGTCTTTTCAATACCTGGAAGATTTCCAGCCTCACGCAAAGCATTGATGCTAGCCAATAGCTCGTCACTGGCTTCCGTTGTTCCATTGATAGCATCTTGTTCTGCTGCTGCAGCAATTGCTCGAGCGTAAGAGGCATTGCCAGAAAGAGCCTTTGCTTCTGCTTCTGAAAACTCTGCATCCATCAGGAACTGGTAGGCAGCTGATTGATTCTCTAGAGCCTTAATCTCTTCATCAATGCTGGTTAGAGCTGCTTCAACGTCAGCGTCTCTAAGTGCCTTTGCTTCCGCTGCCTCTTCCTCTACCCTCTTTTGTTCAGCAAGAGCGGCATTGGTACGACTAATTGAATCCAGCCTCATGTTAGCAAAACGAATTGTTTCAGCATCGGCACCGTCTGCACTGGCTGCTTCAAATAGTGCAATATCGTTAGAAGAAATCTGAAGTCCCAAGGCTTGTTGTTCTAATAGGGCCATTGCCATGTTGATGTCGTCAATACCGCCAAGAGTTTCGTCAAGATTAAGATTAGCAAGAACCTGATCAAACACCTCGAACTGTGCACCAGGAGATTCCATGTCTTTGATGATTCCAGAAAGATCTCTAAACTCTTTCTGCAGTTCTGCTGTAGTTAGTGTTCCTTCTTGTCTAAGAGCTTCTAGTGCAACAATCTGAGATGAGATATCTCCCGCCAACAGAGTCCCAGTCTGAGCTGCAGCCCTGCCTCCAAGATTCATGCCCATTGTTTCTTGCGTAACGTCTCCAGCTCCCATACCAGCTCTTGACGCTGCCGCAGAAATTTGCCCCTGATATCCCTGGGCCCTTTCTGCAATTCCAGCCATTCTTTCTTGGCGAACTTGTGGAGAAGAAATGTCAATTGCTTTAAAGTCAAGCGAAAGCTCTGTTCTCTCTGCCTCTTGCTGAATAGCAGCAATGACCTGTGCTACCTCATCTTCCGTTCCGCCAAGTGCCTTAATTTGAACAGCAATGTTTGCAAGCATTTGCTCACCCTGTGCCTGTGTGGCATCCTTAAGGCTTTCAATAGTTGGCCCCCAGGAATTCAAGAACTCTTCAGAACTTCTTAGCTGCTGAACAATGCTTGGGTCTACCTGTCTACCACCGACGGTGGCGAGTTCTGGAGCGGTAGCAAAGCCAGAAGTTCTAAGATTAATTCCAGCGTTAGCAAGAGAGTTAAGCTGATCTGCACTTAGCTTGGCAGCATTACCCATGTCGATAAGTTTTTGCTTTTCGTTTTCTGCAATCTTAAACAATGCAAAAATGCCTGCAGCAAGTACTGTAAGACCAGCAACCAAGAGACCAATTGGGCCAAGTGCTGCACCTATTGCCAAACCAATGCCCCTAATAAATCCACCCATCTTGGTAAGCAATCCACCAGTTGCGGCAGCTCGTGCCCCCAGGAAGGCCAGAGAAGCAGCCTCCGCTCTCTTAGAAACGACATTGGCCAACGTGGCAGTGTTAAGCATCTGCATTGACATGGTAAGACCAGTAATTACGCTGATTGCTGGGAACATCTTAGCAGAAAAGTCTCCCAGTGGACCATCTACCATGGAGAATGCGCCAACAAGACCAGAGAGTCCGAATGCCACACCAGTAAGTTTGCCACCCATATTTGAAAGGGTCGTAGCTGCTTTACCAGCCTTGGCACCAAAGTTCTGTGCACTAGTTGTTGCTTTGGCCAATGCTGCAGCATGTGCAATTTGTGCTGGTGTCTGCTTCGAAATAACCTGATTGTTTTGTGCAACTGTTACAGTGCCGTCTTGTGATCTTACTGCTCTTCTTCCACGTCCCATATTGATACGTGATCCAGCCGTGGTTGCCTCTCCAATTGCATCACCAGCTGTTCTGGCTTCGTCAACATTTTCAATAGCACCCTGTACGAATCCATCAGAGTGTGCCTGTCCCACTTCGTAGCTTTCTTTCGATGGCGAAGCAACTCTTCCCGCATCTTTGGCACCTCTATCGAACTCTTGCTGACCTCTTAGTACAGTGTCTCTACCAGCTTCGTAAGATCCTGGGAATGCACCCAGTCCCGTGGCACTTCTAGCACTGACCGACATTGATGTGCGATAGCTACCGTCAGCATTTGTAAGTTTTCTGCTGACAAAGTCTGCACCTTCTGGAGTCTGCATTAGCGTGTCAATGTCTTGTCTGTTAAAGCTCATTCTTAGTTCTGTAAGTTTGTTTCTCGCAACCTCAAAAATCTCTTGAAGCTCATCGCCCATTACCGTTACGTTTCTTAATGCATCATTTTGAATGTCTTCAAAAACAACATAAAGGCTTTCATCAAAAGTGCCATCGGCCTCTTGGCGTAGTCTTTCGAGGTCTGCCCTTGTGTCGACAACGTACTGTGCTCCATTGTCGTATGCGGCTTGCAAGCCTTGCTGAACATTGGCATCTAGTTGCTGCAGTGCTGGTGCTATGTCATCAAATACGCCGCCACCAATGGTGACTGCTTTTCTGTAAGCCTCAATGCCTCTTTGAGAAATATCTGCACTCAGCTGCTGGATCTGTGCTCCAGCATTACCCATCTGTTCATTAAGAGATCCCGTAATGTCCATACCGAGGCCGTGGTATAGCTTAATAACCTTTTCTGGAATCATACGTGATACTAGGTCAATATCTTGCTTTAGGCCAGCCCTTCCAGCAACCAGAGTGTCTGCTGCTGCAAATTCAGAAACTGGCATTTCTGTCCTAGCACCAACATGTGCAAACTGCTCTTTGTTTTGTTGCAAATACCTAGCGTCTCTATACTTTTCAATAAGCTGCTGGTTGTCCTTTAGTGCTCTATCTAGAACTGCCTTTGTCATGTTGGTTGTTTCGTTTGCAACCCCTTGCACGAACTCCATAAACTCTTGAACGACTGCGTCTTCTGCCTTCTCTAGCATTGCAAGATCTCTTAGCAGTAGTTTTTCAATCGCTACCTTGCCTCTTTCGGTTGAGGCCCTGCCAGAAATGTCGCTAACAAATGCTCCCGCTGCGGCACCCTTGCCATTAACGAAGCCAGGAATGTTGCCAGCGATCATTGCATTAATTAGTGGACCATACTTCTTTGCCATGTCTGCTGGGATTACAGCTTCGCCAGGAGCCAGCATGGCTGGCTGAATGTCGCCAGCACCCTTTGGTCCAGGAACTGAAACAACACCATCTTTGTAGCCAGGAACCATCTTGCCCTTCATGAATCCTGGAGCCTTGATTGTCCTTCCACCATCTGTTACGATAGGTCCTCTAAATTGCTTTGCTGTGTTGGCTGCTTTCATGTAAGCGTTAGCCAGCTGGGTAAGAGCTTGTGTCTCAAGGGTAAAGGTTTGGGTTAGTGTTTGGTGAGTTTGATTTAGCGAGGATGCAATGGCCGCAGACTCAATCTGCTCTGAGTTCATATAGTTTGTTTGCTCGGCTAGGTTTTGAGAGGCACCCCTAAACCTACCCATGAACTGACTAATTGTTGCAATACCCTTAATAAAGTTAGCAACTAGGTTGGCTGTTAGACCAATAACCATAAGTAGCACTGGTGCGATACC
>Ga0102960_1000769_pt1 | contig 12011 bp, 7 predicted proteins | sample SalPon2_B_H2O_MG_2_FD_84521 | JGI IMG/M metagenome (GOLD analysis project Ga0102960, IMG submission 84521) | Salt pond water microbial communities from South San Francisco under conditions of wetland restoration - Salt Pond MetaG SF2_B_H2O_MG | ecosystem: Environmental > Aquatic > Non-marine...
CATATCAACTTCTGAGTCTTGCTGCACAAAATAGAGTCGGTCAGTTGTAAAATACACGCCTGCCGCATCACCAAAATAACAGCGAGCACTGAGCGGCTCCGAGTTCAGAGGATCCACGCGAGTAACGACTGTGACCGTTGCGCTCACTTCTACCGTGGTTGCCCAAGGGTGCTCTGGATTGATTCTCCAGCAGCTAGAGAGATCCAGCAGATCCAAATCTTGCTGTTCGAAACGTATACGAGGCAGCAAATCAGATTCGGTAAGCTGCTCCAACACCGCTTGGTTAGCTGCTTCGTCTTCCGCAGTCTGCGGAGAGTAGTTATACCCTTCAAGTGCCGGCGTAAATCGTGAAACGACTTCAATTGCGGAGCCGATTTTACGGCTGAGCACATAACTTCCCTCGATTTCGAGGCGACCTGTGCGGACAGGGGTTTGCAGATCACTCAGGTCATACGTCTCTAGACTTACGGTCTGATTCGCCCAATCCGATATCGCCACATCAGACCATCCGCGAAAACCCCACCAGCTCGATGAGCTCAAGACCGTTACCACACCCTCTTCCGTGAAAAGGCCCTCGACCGCAAGGCCCTCGGATAATTCTATGGTTGCCGCCTCTGTCAGTGAGGCCGTGTCGGCGTCCGCAAGCAGTATCCGCAGAGCCCTCGAGGCCGGTGGTGGGGGCATGACCATGGCATCAATCGCCACATCGGCGATTGCAGGAAGAGGTTCTACACAGCAACCACCGGATCTAGACGGCGCGATGTACAGCAAGCGCCCGTCGTACTTCACCATGTCGAGCTCATCAACTTCTGGCTCGAGTGTGTATGTTGTGCTGAAGCTCTGCTGATCACCCGCCTTGGCTGGCGCATCAACAGCAGCTATGGCCTCTTGAGTTACTGTTGCCTGCCCAAGGGCGGATCGAAACGCCTCGAGAGCCTCGACCTCAGAATCAAATCCGATCAGAAGCTTGGGCGCAGGAGGGGTAACAACAACCGGTGGAGGCGCCGAAGCCCCGCCTCCGCCTCCCCCACCACAAGCCGATAGCACCAAAGTGGCAAATACCAAGAGCACGTGCCTCAGCCCAAATTGATAGCGACTTTCAATCTTAAGATTTCGCATGATCGCCTCCGAGTCTTAACGTGGTGGATCGATTATATCAGCATTTGATGAGTTTACTCTGAACCAACCGGCAATGGAGTAGCGGTCTCGCTTAGCTGGCAGCACTTCATGAGGAAAACGCTCACTCAGAAACAGTACCGTTGTACCAGCAAGAGGGGTAACGCGGAGTCCTTCTTTATCCGCATCCGACTCGTAAAGTATGAGTTCACCACCATCATCAAGTGCCCAATCGCTATTTAAATAGCTTACCAGAGAAAGTACGCGATTGGTCTGCCCCCGAAACGCATCGTAGTGTCGTTTGTAATACGCCCCGGCCCGATACCATGCATAGTGACTCTCGAAGGAAAAAAGCCCCAAAAACAATTGTCGGTTTAACTCGAGCCGCAATTGTTCACACCAGTCTAACCAGGCGGCACCTACCTCCGACTCCCCCGTCATCCAGCATACATCATCGGAGCGCACAAACTGATTGCGATGATAATCGCGCGCACGGCCAATACCTGCGTGCTCAAAATCGTCTGAGCTGAGCGAATAGACCTGCTCCTGCAAGCCTACCAGCAAGGCTGGAGGCAACGAACTCGGCTGCACTGTATAGCCCTTTAGAACAAGATCTTCGACTGCGCGAGTCGCGAAAGTCGCATCGAGCTCCGTCTGCTGCAACTGCCCTACCGCATTAATCAGCGTATCGATCATAGTATCTCCCTTTGGTGGCTCAGTTTACCCTTTTGAGACGCACTAAACTGTTTTTTTTAGAAGAATTGAGCACCGGGTCTGTACATTTAAATGTGATCTATGTCACATTTAGCCCACATGCATTCACTCAGTGAGGATGATAATCGTGCTAAAGAAAAACTTGTCACCAATCGATCGCGGAATCAGAGGGCTCATTGCGCTGGTTGCGCTTTCAGCAGCCCTATTTTTTCCGGAGGCAATAGGCGATCCACTCTTGCAAGGAATTCTGATCGCTTTTGGGCTACTCAACGCGATATCGCTCACCTTTGGCAATTGCTTAGTATACCAAGTCGCGGGGATATCAACCTTTAAAGACGATTCCCCAAAAGCCTAACATGCAGCGAACCAAGCGGCTTCTCGCAACCGACAGCGGTCTGAAACCCAGAATCATTCTGGGTTCGTTAGCGCTCGCCGTGGTGGTATCGGCAATCTTTATTTCGGTTTCCTACCGGCTAGCGACTGACTTAGGCAAGAGAGTCCAATCCGACAGCGTGGAAACCCAGGCGCAAACGTTACTGCATGCCCTCGAGTATGACTCCACGCATCACGACCAAGCGCTACTGAATCGAGACTACCTAGATCAACTCCTAGCACAGAACTTCAATACGGCCCACATTCTAGTGCAAACCCCTTCGCAAACACTTGAGTTTGGGCGTAAACCCACTGATCTATTCGCTAGAAACCTAGATTGGCTGAAGCAAACTCAAGAAATGTCAGGGATGATCGAGGCTGACAGCGGAACCTACATGTGGGCGAAGGACACTTCAAGCGCAAACCAACTCGATGTACTGCTGCTCACACCGGTTCAAGTCTATAAAACCGGCCTGGAATCGGTGGCACAACGTCTTTCGTTTACTGCTTTTATCACACTCTGGGTCGCTATATGGGGCGCACTCTCCTTATCAAGCATTATCAGCAAGCGCTTTGAAGGCATTAACAATGAGCTGAGAGAAGCCGCCTCTCGGGATGACCTAACGGGGCTATACAATCGGAACTACATGCTCCAAAGCTTGGACGCTCGTCTAGACCAAATGGACAACACGGCCTCTACAGAGCCGGGCGCTTTGTTCCTTATGGGACTTAACCGCTTTAAAGAAATAAACGAGACCATAGGAAGTAAGGGAGCGGACGATTGCCTCATTGCAGTCACAAAAAAATTCAAGCTGTGCTTAGCCGAAGGCACCGAGCTCTTCCGCTACGGAGGCGATGAATTTGCCTTTTGGACACCCGAGTTCAATGAGCAGACGCTGTACGAACTTGCACAAAAAATGACACAGGCATGCGCTGAGCCACTCGAAATTGGCGGCTGGACGTTTAACTTGAGCGTTGCCATCGGCATCGCCCTGTTCCCAAAAGACGCTTTAAATGCAAAAGACCTACTCCACTGCACCGATATCGCCCTGCAGGATGCGAAGAAATCACGCCGCGCAGTCCAGTTTTACAACGCCCAGCACGATGAAAACACTCAGCTAAAAACCTTACTTCGCAACCAGATTCCTAAAGCCATCTCGAGCGCTGAGTTCAACCTGACCTTTCAACCGAAGATTGATCTCGTCACAGGCGCAATCAAAGGAGTCGAGGCGCTTGCTCGTTGGCAGCATGCCACTCTTGGCAACATTCCTCCCGATATTTTCATCCCACTCATTGAGCAAGGTCGAGAGATCAATGCCTTTAGCCGTCTGATGCTACACAGCTCTATCAAACAAGCTAAGCGATGGCATGACGAGGGAAAAGAAATACCGATCGCGGTAAATTTATCGCCCTATAACTTACTCGATAACAACATGCTGCCCTTTATTGAAGGTCAGCTCGAAGTGATTGATTTGCCCCCTCGCCTCCTGGAAGTAGAGCTCACCGAAAGTGCGGCGATGTTGGATCCTCAGCTAGCGCAAAGTGTCTTTAGTCGACTGCGCAATATGGGCGTTAGAGTATCTATTGACGACTTTGGTACGGGCATGAGTTCCATGTCTTACCTGCAGAACTTGCCGGTAGACTGTATCAAGCTCGATCGAAGCTTTATCGAAAACATTGAATCCGATGAAGTAGCACATGCGATTGTGGCCTGCATGATCAGCCTGTGCCACACCTTAGGAAAAGTCGTCATTGCCGAAGGCGTTGAATCGCGTAGTCAAGCTAACGCGCTTAAAGAACTTGGATGTGATCAAGCGCAAGGCTACCTCTTCTCACGCCCACTCGAAGTAGACGACCACGAGCTCATCCGCTGGTTTGTCAGTGAAGTACCCGCCGAGAAGGTTATATAGCACTCTCAAACGGTTTGATATCTCGCAAGGGTGCACCAGAACCGCCATCCGTCAAAGCCCTCCTCAAAAAGCAAAATAAACTCACCTTAGTCCGTATTGGAATTGATAAATCCTCAAACGCGCATCGACCATGAGGTACATCGTATCGAGACCAGAGCAAAGAACACCAGTGAAGACTATGTAAATGAGCGGAAAAAAGGTCGTCTAAACTTGAAAGAACAGCTGTTCGCAATGATTCAGCGACACGAGGCCTAGGCCTCCTGTCTGCTGGGCGGCTCAGCGCGACTATCGCTAGGAAGACGCCCTGATTTTCTCAGGGCGTCTCGAATCAAGTATTCAATCTGGGCGTTTAAACTGCGCAGTTCATCGTCGGCCCAGCCCTGCAGAGCATCAAAGGTCTTCGCGTCTATGCGCAACTGAAATGCTTTCTTCGGCCGATTCATATCAACTGTAGAGCGAACCACTGTTCACTACCGGCTGTGCCGCTTTATCGCTACACAACACCACTAAGAGATTGCTCACCATCGCTGCACGACGCTCATCATCAAGCGTAACGATCTCGCGCTCGGACAGCTTATTCAAAGCTTCCTCTACCATCCCCACAGCGCCCTCAACAATCTTGTGACGAGCCGCTACGATTGCCGAAGCCTGCTGCCGCTGTAACATGGCGCTGGCGATTTCGGGCGCGTAAGCCAAGTGACTGATACGCGCTTCTATGACTTCAACACCCGCTTTGCCAAGTCGATCTTGTACTTCCTTTTGCAGAATATCTGCGATTTCATTGCCGCTACCACGCAGCGTTATCGCCTCGCCCTCATAATCATCGTAGGCGTAGCTCGTCGCCATGTTTCGGATCGCGGCCTCGCTTTGCACAGCGACATAGTTTTCGTAATCATCTACTTCGAAAACGGCCTCTGCTGTATCCACCACTTTCCATACGACAACGGCGGCAATGTCCACGGGGTTACCCACAAGATCATTCACTTTTAACTGGCCACTTTCAAAGTTACGAACCCGGAGCGAAACCCGCGTTTTCGAGTAAAACGGGTTCGCCCAGCGCAGACCGAGCTGACGATCCGTCCCAACATAATCACCAAAGAGCTGGAGAACTCGACCTTCATTTGGCCCAACCATGTAAAAGCCCACGGCCATCAGTATCAGAGCGAGCACAAATAAGGCCACGATTGCCTTAAGCAATCCCGGAGCTGCGATGAGAATAAACACACCCAGCCCCAAGAGCAGAGTCATAACCAACAATGCTGAGTAACCTGAATACGTTTTAACGACTTTTTCTTGAATCATGACAATTTCCGATATCAATTTGATATTAAATTAACATCAAATAAAAACCACCTCAAGCTTTACGAAGGAAGCCTGGAGCAAAGAAAGCACCGACGATATGCATTCGTTCATCCATCCTTTATGGGCGCTAACCATGAAACACCAACTGCCAAGCGCCGAATTCCGCCTTCACGCACCAAGACATCAATCGGTTTTTTTATAGCAATTAGAAAAACCGATCAATCCTTTCGAAAATATCAGTTTCACAAAACCACCGACTGCGACTACATTGCAGGCTGAGGCTCAATACACTGGTAGGTGAGCCGTACTATCATAAACAGCTAGAGGTTACATCGATGAAAAACCGTAAGACCCCTCTTTTCACAGCCGTTGCTATGGCAATGACGCTGTCAGTTGGCTCCGCTGGCGCAAGCGCCATGGGGCAAGCAAAGACCAATCAATTCTGGTGGCCAGAATCGATCAACTTGAGCCCACTGCGCCAGCACTCGCCTGAGTCAAACCCCTATGGCGCGGATTTTAACTACGCGGAAGAGTTCGCGAAGCTCGACCTGGATCAAGTTAAAGCCGACATTACGGCACTCCTGACTGAATCACAGGACTGGTGGCCAGCAGACTACGGTCACTACGGCCCGTTCTTCATTCGTATGGCCTGGCACAGCGCAGGTACCTACCGCGTTAGCGACGGTAGAGGCGGCGCAGGCGGCGGTCAGCAGCGTTTTGAACCGCTCAACAGCTGGCCCGATAACGGCAACCTAGACAAAGCGCGTCGATTGCTTTGGCCGATCAAGCAGAAATATGGAAAGAGCTTGTCTTGGGCGGATCTGATGGTCCTTACGGGCAACGTAGCGATGGAGTCGATGGGCTTTAAAACCTTCGGTTTTGCCGGCGGCCGTATGGATGATTGGGAGCCAGACCTCGTTTACTGGGGACCTGAGAACGAATTCCTTGATGACAAGCGCTACCACGGCGACCGTGAACTGGAGCGACCTCTCGCTGCCGTTCAGATGGGTCTCATCTACGTAAATCCAGAAGGCCCCAATGGCAATCCGGACCCACTACTCGCAGCGAAAGACATTCGCGAGACCTTTGGTCGCATGGCGATGAACGACGAAGAGACCGTTGCCCTTATCGCGGGTGGACACACCTTTGGTAAAGCACACGGCGCTCACAAGCCAAAAGAATGCGTTGGTCCAGAGCCTGCAGCTGCAGCCATTGAGGAACAGGGCCTCGGCTGGATGAATAAGTGCGGTAAAGGTAACGCGGAAGATACCGTAACGAGTGGTCTAGAGGGTGCTTGGACTGCCAGCCCCACACAGTGGACAACCCAGTACTTGACCAACCTTTATGCGTTTGACTGGGTGCAAACCCGCAGCCCAGCGGGCGCCATTCAATGGGTACCTGCCGATGGACAAGCCTCTAACATGGTTCCTGACGCACACGTAGCTGACAAACGCCACGCGCCCATCATGTTTACGACCGATTTGTCACTCAAGATGGACCCCAGCTATCGCGAGATCACCCAGCGGTTCTTGAAGAATCCAGCTGAGTTCGAAGAGGCATTTGCAAAAGCATGGTTTAAACTGACCCACCGAGATATGGGACCGGTGGCACGCTATGTGGGCAGTGATGTACCGAGCGAAGTCTTGAGCTGGCAAGACCCGATACCTCAGGTCGACCACGCACTGGTGGACGACAGCGATGTTGCGGCCTTGAAGGAAGCGATTCTTGATACCGGTCTTAGCACACAAGAACTCGTTCGTGCTGCATGGGCGTCGGCATCAAGCTATCGTGCTACCGACATGCGCGGTGGCGCGAACGGTGCGCGGGTTGCTCTCGAGCCTCAGAAGTCTTGGGCAGTCAACAACCCCAAAGAACTTGCTAAGGTTATCAAACAACTGGAAAAAGTTCAGAAGAGCTTTAACCGCAAAGCGAAGGGTGGCAAGCAAGTATCGCTAGCAGACCTCATCGTGCTAGGCGGTGCAGCGGCCATCGAGCAGGCAGCAAAGGCAGCAGGTCACGAGGTTTCAGTACCCTTCGTGCCAGGCCGAGGTGATGCCACTCAGGCTCAAACGGACGTCGATTCGTTTGCTGTGCTGGAACCAAAAGCCGATGGTTTCCGCAACTACTACACCGATGCGTCGTGGTCATCACCCGTCAATATGATGATCGACAAAGCCAATCTGCTTGACCTGACAGTACCCGAGATTACAGCACTGGTCGGTGGCTTGCGAGCGTTGGATGCGAATACCGGTGGAGCAAAGCACGGCGTATTCACGGACCAGCCTGGCACATTGAGCACGGACTTTTTCGTCAACTTGCTCGATATGGCAACCAAGTGGACACCAGCGCAGGAAGCCGGAATCTATGAGGGCCGTGACCGCAAAACCGGTGAGTTACGCTGGACTGCAACACCCGTCGACCTCATGTTCGGATCGAGCTCTGAGCTCCGAGCCATCGCCGAGGTCTACGCCTCGAACGACGGCAGCGAGAAGTTCTTAAACGACTTCGTAGCAGCATGGACGAAAGTCATGACGTCAGATCGGTTCGACATCAAGTAAACCCCTTTCAAGTTCACAACACCTTATAGCGGCTCTCGGGCCGCTTTTTTTTGGCTAAAGACAATCCGCGCTCAAGTCGTTAAACTCTGACTCGCGATAAAACGGGTAATATTGCATGCGTTCGCTAAAACCAATTCTGATTTTTGCTTTATTTGCCATAGTCGCTTCGATTCCGATACGAGCTGAGCCGAGTATCGATGCGCTGTCAGAGCGCGTCTTCGATTTAATGGCCGATCGCCTGCGCCTAATGCCGCTGGTCGCCGTTTACAAACTGCACGCGGACAAACCCATAGAAGATCTAGCCCGAGAAGCGGCGGTACTTGAGGAAGCCGCAGCGGTCGCAGAGAGATACGGCTTTGATCGCGGGCGAGCACGAGGCTTTTTCCAGGTACAAATCGATGCAGCCAAACTCGTGCAGAGGCAAACACAAATAGCGCTGAGCAACAGCCCCGTCAGCCAATGGCCGCGCGCGCCCTCTTTGGCTCAAGAAATACGTCCAGAATTAGACCGGCTATCACATGAGATAATGACAGCGCTGCGCGACCTTAAGATCGCGAGAGTTGAACTTCCGAGAGCAACTTACCTAAATGCGCTTGCCGAGTTTGAATTACCCGAGCGTCTAGAAGACGAGCTCTTTGTCGCTCTGCAAATACTGCTGACCCACAAGCCCAGCCCTGATGACTCAACCCTCAAGGCAATAGCGCATTCTGGAACCCTAAAAATTGGCACTACGGGAGATTACGCTCCGTTTTCATTCTCAAAGCTTGATGGCGATGCCTGCGAGCATCAGCCTCCGTCTTCAACAGAGCGAGATGAGGACACCTCGGAATCCCTAAAAGCCTGTGCAGCATGGTCAAATTCACTCCAGGGGATCGACATTGCTCTGGGTGAATCACTGGCGAATTACTTGGGGTTCAGGCTCGCCTGGGTTCCCACCTCCTGGCCCACCCTGATGCAGGACCTCCGCGAGCATAAATTCGATATTGCCCTGAGCGGCATTTCCATCACCCCCCAGCGTTTGGCGCAAGCGGCTTTTTCGGCGCCCTATCACGAGGGCGGCAAAACCCCCTTGGGACATTGCTCACTCAAATCACGATTCGAATCTCTAGCCGATATCGATCAAAAAGACACTCGCGTTATCGTTAATCCAGGTGGTACCAACGAACAATTTGTACGGCGCGTTTTAAAACGCGCTTCCATAACACTACACCAAGACAACCGGAGCATATTTGATGAACTTGCAGCTCAGCGCGCCGATGTCATGTTTACGGATCAAATAGAAGCCCTATTGAAGATAAGACAGTATCCGGACCTGTGCCTCTTTTTGCCACACGCACTCACCTTCCAAGAGAAAGGTGTCTTGATCCAGCCCGATAGCGCTTTGGTATCAAAGGTAAACGAGTGGTTAAACTCAGATTCAACGCAGTCTCTGCTCGAAGGCCTCTGGAACACGGCACTTGATGCTGACTATTGAGACTAAACATCCTACCTAAGACCGCAGACCACCTTTAAGCTCTTCTGAGCGCTTCTAAACTCCCCGGTGCTCTGCCGAGCACCCGAACGCATTCGAGCGCCACTCAGTGCTCAGAATGTGAGGCTCCCACCAACTACCGTCTATTGAACAATAGACACTATTTGAACAAGCCTTTGAGTCGGTCTCCAAGTTTATCTTTGATCTTCTCTTCCACTTTCGACTTGGCTTCGTCTTTAAGCGCATCGGTGGCGATATGCTTGAGCTGATCTTCCAGAGCCTTTTTGTCGACTCGAATTTTTGGCGCTCTAAACGATCCTTGAACAAAAACAGGCACCTTAAATTCGCTCACCGGCACGTTTCGACGCTGAATCACCAACTCCGAATCTCGCAGGGTAGCCAACATATCCAAATTCAACTCCCCCTCATTCGCGTAACGGAACGCTCCATTCACATTCAGATTAATCTGTCCGCCGGTCACTCGTTTCGCAATCGAAGGTTTCAAGGAGGACAAGGTACTCTGTGCATCCAAACCCTCAAAAGAGAGTTCGATGCGATTCGCCCCCACTCCACTTAACTCGTCGAGTTGAACGAGCATGTTCACTGACTCGTCATCTGAACTCACCTCAATACGAGGAGAGATTTCCTGTAACTCAGGGTCCGAACCTAAATTCTGGGCCAGCAAAGTCAGATTCTTGTCGTCGATCGCCGAGATATGAATCGAATCCACTGACACCGTCCTCGCCAGCGCAGACCAGTAGCGATCTTCAATCGCTGCGAAGGACAACCCAGTGTAGCCGCTTTGCGCAATCTGCTCTTTCAGCCAATCCTCATAGCTCGGGGAGCCTAGCTCGGGTTTGGTCTGCGGCCCATCGGGAATACGCCCTTCCCAGCGCTTTAACCAAGCCTGTACTTGTTTTAAGCGCTCAAGCCACAGCTCTGCTTCCTCTAGGTAGTTGCCCACCTCATCTGCACTCGGCGCCGTGATCGCAGTCGGGACTATCAGAGGCCCGATCAATTCGCCGGGTTGTGTTCTCGGCATGCCTGAACTGGCTTGTTGCGCTGTGACCTCATCGATCACAATCTGCTTTGAAAGGAATGCCAAGCTTGAAACAGAAACACGCAGCTCAGATGCTGCAAATACGTTGACCTCAAGGTTGGATGCGTCTGCCACCTCTAAACCCACGACCTCAACGGCGCCCGACCACAAATCCAAACTCAATCGTTCGACATCCACCGTAGCCCCATTGGCTCGCTCAAGCACAGGTACAAGAGCATCCTTCAACCCCGTTTTTGCCCACTGCCATAGACCGAGCGCGAGCAATACAATCAACGACGTTATAATCACACCCTCTTTCAAGCGAAATAGAGGCACCGTTCTGTTGAGTGCAGAACCCAGCCCCTCTTTCGCCGACTTACCCAGCATCAAGGTGAGCGCAGTGCGCCCGAGAAACGATTGGACAAAGGCATCGAACTTCGGACTTGCTTGTAAGTTGGCACCTGCATGACGCATCTTCTGAACGCCGAGGTTGACTACAAAGGCCAGTAGAAGAGACACAGGCAGCGCCATCACGAAAGCACCCACCATGGCGTAACGCTCGAACCCGAACCAAGCGATCAGAGGTAACTGACTCAGGTTCACGAACACTGTTCCAATCGCGCCATGGAGAGTGGCATGCCCCAAATTGAACACCCACGGTAGACTCACCAACAAAATTGTCTTTGCCAAAATGAACGATAGTGCCAAAAGACCGGTATTTACCCTAACCAGCGAGGCACTCAACAACAGAATGAACGCCCAACCCACACTTGCGCCGTAATCGGGGATCATACCTAACAGTACTCCCAGAACGACACTGCTCCATACATGCGCCGGTGAAAGTCCGCCTTTTAAAAACTTTTTGATTGAACCGATAAGCATCTCATTCCCCCCTGCTTCCGCCTCATCATACACCTGAGACGGCGAGCTAAATAGATCAACGCTTGTTTTGATTTCCGGATACACTGTCGCTTTAAACTTAGTACAAGCACCGTAACATGCCTTTCGCTTATCGCAATCTCGCGCTTCTAATTGGCGCCCAACTCGTCTTTGTTTCCGCCTCGGTAATCACCGTAACTATGGGGGGAATAGTCGGTAGTGAACTTAGCCCCACGCCCAATCTGGCCACTTTTCCTGTATCGCTCATGATCCTTGGCACAGCGCTTGGAACCATTCCTGCGACAAAAATAATGCAAGCCATAGGCCGAAAACGGGGTTTTATGGGCGCGGCGCTCACTGCGGCATTTGCACTGTGGCTCGCCGAGATCGCAATTCAGAAAGAGGATTTTTGGCTCTATTGCATAGCGACGGCTACGACCGGTATCACGATCGCGTTTAGCGCTCAATTTCGTTTTGCCGCGGCTGAGAGTGTCGAGCTTTCCAAAGCGGGTCTCGCCATTTCACTGATACTCGTGGGTAGTATCGGTGGTGCCATTGTCGGGCCCGAGCTCATTGCCCGCGGAGAGGTAGTGCACCCAAACGCATTTATTGGCGCCTTAAAAATGGCCTCATTGCTCTTTCTTGGCGCC
>Ga0102960_1000773_pt1 | contig 11979 bp, 13 predicted proteins | sample SalPon2_B_H2O_MG_2_FD_84521 | JGI IMG/M metagenome (GOLD analysis project Ga0102960, IMG submission 84521) | Salt pond water microbial communities from South San Francisco under conditions of wetland restoration - Salt Pond MetaG SF2_B_H2O_MG | ecosystem: Environmental > Aquatic > Non-marine...
CCACCAGCTTAAAAGGCTGGCGCTCTACCGACTGAGCTAACCGGGTAAAAATATATTTTTATACAAATACATAACAATATAATACAATATATACAATAAAATTCTCCCACTGGAATTCGAATCCAGGTTTCCAGATTCAAAGTCTGGAGTGATAACCACTACACTATGGGAGAAGATAGTATATATTAACCCATATACCAGAGGAATTGCACGAAGTGGGGTTCGAACCCACGCGCTGTTAAGCACCAGGTCTTAAGTCTGGCTCCTTAGACCACTCGGACATTCGTGCTTATTTTTTGTTACAAGCCCCCTCTTTCCACCCCATGCGCTTATAACTGTGAGATGCCTTTTAGATATTCAGAACCAATGCCTGAACTATACTTTATTTAATGTGGGGTCCATCTCTCCATTTCCTCGTCGGGGGTCTTTTTGGGCGCCACCCTCTCCCATGCTCTCATGCGGGCTCGAACCGCAGACCTTCGGCTCATAAGACCGATGCTCTAACCAACTGAGCTATGAGAGCTATATTTTATAGAAGACGTCACTTTTAAGATTATATATTTACAAATTACATTATTATACATATGTACACATACTATACTAGTATATAGTCTTTAAGTCAATTACTATAATAGTTATGTATCTGAAATGCTAATAGAAATATTAGGTTGAACAATTTTTTTTGTTTTCAATTGCAACATATATATTTTACAAAAGTCTTTTATTCCAATTTGAATAACATCTTTTTTACCTACAATAGAATGTTGTATTTCGACAGGTTGTTCTTCTATATCATACCCCCATTTTTCATGAAATTCTTCGATATCATCATCGTCTTCAAACTCCACGGTTTTTTTGTCATTGTCCACTACACCATTATGTTCACAAATTCTTTCATACCATACCGGATTTTTAGAAGCATAATATAACCAATGATAATACATCATCTTATATAAATTTTCGTAAGAAGGAAGTAGAGTGTTGAAAATGAGATTATAATCATTTCGAATCGGGTACTTTATAACATTTCTCAAAACACGATAAGATTTTTCTCTGATATTTACAGTTTCAAATTCTTTGATATATTCATCGTTCAGTTCTACTAACATATTATTTTTTTTGATTTTTATTTGTTTTACGTCTATTTTTAAATATTTTTTGCAAAATTTTTGTAAATCATATTGTAATGTACACAACGTTGCAATTATATTACCATACATTATGGCATTATCTTCTTCTTTCAAAATATTAATGTCATTTATAATTTTGTTTTCATATTCATTGTTATCATCTCGGTAAATCAACAAATACGTATCCAATATAAATTCGCATGTTTCTACTTTATAACCTGAATAATACAATTCATAAGCCCAATATAATGATTCATCTATATTGTAATTCAACATAGAAATGAACAATGACTGTCGTACTTCAGTATGATTATATAAATACCGAGTGTAAGCAATATTCGTATCTTTTGCAAATTCAACCATTTTTGAAATAGTGATTATAATTTTATTACTGATATTATTGTATCACAGTTATCAATTTTCTGTTTACATGTATGAATACAAAAGATATTCATTGTTGATTTAGTACAATAAAAAATATCATTATAACATATACCATGCCCAAAACATTGAAAAATAATACAAACAATAAAAGAAAAACATCAAAACGAAGAAGTAAATCATTAGATTACAAAGCACATATTGTAAAAATATTTTTAGAATTAATCAATATGGTGAAGTTGTATCATTGGAAAACACGTTCTTATGCTCAGCATAAAGCAACCGATGAATTACATGCTAGTTTGAATAAGCATACAGACGAATTTGTAGAAGTATTATTAGGTAAAGATAGTTCTCGCATTCGTATGATGAGTAAAAAAATGAAGTTGATAGATTGCGATAATACACGTGACTTCAAAGAACGTATATTCGAATTCCGCGAGTTTTTCATAAACATGGATAAATATTTCGATAAAAAACGAGATAGTGACCTATTAACTATACGCGATGAATTATTGATAGACATCAACCAATTTTTGTATTTAATGACCTTTGATAAGTAAACTATAGTCAATAATACTGTGTAAACCAGGCAAATAGGCAATATCTCGTGGCCACTGACCGTTACATTCTCTGTATTTCAATGAATGTACCCGTTTTCTTTTTTGTATGCATTTCATACGTTCTTTGTATATGGTTTTCCATCTACGCTGTACTAAACGCAACCAAAACGTTTTTACAATAACAGTATACGTACCATCTTCTAAAATATGAAGCTTCATGATGTCTATGTGCATTTTCCGCGAAATAGATATTCCACAGTAACCCCCACTATAGTAATATAGATAATGTACGATAGCACGATTTGTATGACCATAATAAATCCGAGGAGAAATAGAAGCCGCCATTATAATATGATTTGGCATATAATGATAATCACATAATCCAATATAATATTTACCATGTTCTTTTTCTGAATAAAAATGTTGATAGTCTTGTTGATTTATATCATCATATTCATTATCGCTTTCAATGTCACTGTAAAAACTGCTCGCATATTCGAGAGAAGAATCATCGCTATCTACTATGACTATTTCTCCTTCGTCACTATCAGAATTATGTAATGGTATTTCTTCAGAAGAAGAATCACTGTTTTCTGAACTAGAATAATTATTCATTGATGATATAAGAAGAGAAGTTTAGATGAATACTTCTAATTATAGTTATTATATTCAATTTTATGTCGTTATAGAATATAGTATAATTTGTTTATGAGTAGTTATATTGAAGAAAATAATGAAGAAAGTAATTTGATTCAAAATAATGCGGTACCGTTGCCGTTGGTACCCAAACCGCCATCAACAAAACCTACCAAAGATTTGTCTAGTCCTACATTGAAAGATAAAGAAATAATGGTAAGTAATCCGGCGCAATATTATGTGAAAGCATCATTCATGATAACATATATTCTTCTATTAACAACAGGTACAGTAACCTTTACAGAATCATTGAGAACATCGAACGTACAAAATAGACATATGTTGAACTTACAAACATGTATTTCAGTCGTTTCTGGGTATTTCTATTCTTTATATTTGAATCAAATAGATTCGTCAGAAAAGGAAAATAGCCCCATTGAATGGACATACATAATGAAAACACGTTATATTGATTGGGCAATTACTACACCAGTTATGTTGATAGTATTATGTTCGGTATTAGCAACCATAGCGAATAAAAAACTGTTGTTCTCAACAATGTCATCTGTAATTATATTGAATTATATTATTTTGATATTTGGATTTGTTGGTGAAATGGGAAGTTTGAACAAATATATTGCTAATTTATTCAGTATGTCAGCATTCGGTATGATGTTTTATATGATATACAAAAATTTCATAGATATCAATAAATTAGACAGTATAGTGGTATATGGATTTTATTTCTTAGTATGGGCAGGATATCGTATATCTTATATGTTAGACAATACATATAAAAATATTGGGTTTAATGTTCTCGATTTTGTATCAAAAACACTATTTGGATTGGGTTTGTGGTTATATTATTCAAAATTAGTAACTTTGTAAAGAGTCTAGAAATTATTTTGTGTACATAATATACGATGAGTCCATTTGGGTCTAGAAGTAATTCCATTGATTCTAATTCCTCGGGAAATGATGTAAAATACAATCAAATAAAAAAATATCCAATACGTAGAGAACGAGAACAAACAATACAAAATAAGAACATTGTTCATATAGATAGTTCGCCTTCTCCTGAGAAATTTTTATTGAAATTAAAAATACAATCTTATGGTAGTAGTTATTCTGGATAACAGTTTCAAATTCTATACATATAAACTTTGAGAAGTCATAACATATTTCAATATCATCGGTTCAATCATAGAAAGCTTATGAAGGGTTTCTACATATCCTAATTGTTCAAATACAGTCATCCATTCTCTCGTGATAGTAGCAATCTTCAGCATAGCTTTTGTAAAATCACCTATAGAAATTGAGTATTGTTTTACCTCATTTTCTATAAATACGCGGCAGTCCGTTTCATTTTGACAATCGCACCATTTCATAGCAATATCGATTAAGTCATAATTCAGAACGTTATAATCAATTCCTGTGCGAATATCTTTTTCACCCTCTATTCCATCATATTGGGAATACATTGTAGCAACTTCTTTGATGCGATTGTTCAAAAAGATGTCTTCTGAATCTGGATAATTACAACGGCTATCGTCAGGTAATTTAATGTCAGCAAAACAGGAAAACAGACCTATTATTTGTTTGTGAGTAAAATTCTCAAAATAATTCCACGGTTCGAGTAATCGAGTAATAATCAGTGGATGAATTTCAGCAATATTGGAAGCAATTTGTCCAATTTTGGTCAATTCGTAAGTATTTGTAGGAACATAAATAAAACACATACTCTCATTGGAACAACAAATAAATCCATCCTCAATGAGTATTTTACATACTTTAGCAGTTTGCGAGAGAATGTATTGTTGTGTAAATTCGGCATCATATTTCATTCTATCACACTCACTATTAAGCTCATTCAATCTTTTTATTTGCATTATGTCCGTGTCAATATTATTGTATTCAGATTTCAACCGTTTCATTTCTTTGTCAGCGCGTTTTCTTACGTTATTTGAACCATTTTTATATAATTTTTCTTGTTCAATATACATATTACACATATCGATAGGAGTTTTGGTTTTAGTATTAACAGAATCTATCTTCAGTTGAATTGCTTCTATATCCGCATATTGACTTTTGACGGATTGTTGAATTTCTTTGTGAACCATACTTTTCTCTGAAAAACAATGGAAATTGCACTTTTGACCATTTTTCAATAAGTTGAATATAAGCGAATAAGATATATGATATTTAGAAACCAATTTCTGTGGTACTCCTCCCATTATTTGTCTGTATTCATAGGCAGACGGTAGTGAAAACAAATTATTACAGTGTACAACATAACCGAGTGTATCTATACCTCTTCTGCCTGCTCGACCAGCCATTTGTGTATATTCATGTGCATGTAAATATCGTTCTCCATGACCGTCAAACTTCATTACGTTTGTAAATATGGCTGTTTTAATGGGACAATCTAGGCCAATGGCAAAAGATTCCGTAGCAAATAATAGTTTGATATATTTCTTTGAAATCATCAATTCAACGATTTCGCGAAGGATTGGAATCATACCAGAGTGGTGAATACCAATACCCTTTTCTAAAAGTGATACGAGATGATTGTATTCTGGTAAATCCAGATATTCCTGGTGATTTGGTAGTTTTCGAACAATTTGTTCACATTCGCGGCGGACAGTATATCCAACTTTACTATCGAATTCTAGTAAAGGTACTGTAATATCATCTGCACATGTTTCTACCTGTTTTCTAGAAAACACAAAAGCGATGGCGGGAAGCATTTCATTATCACGTAAATATTGAGATAATTGATTTAATACATGTTTACGTTTGATGAATTGTCGATTTATTTTGTATAATTTTTCGATTTTGTTTACTTTATCATAGGTTGGCTGACTGAATTGTCCGTTTGCGTCTTGTAATAACAATAATTTGTTTGTTGCGTCTTTGATTTCTTTTTGGGTGACCTTATCTTTTACATGTTTAAATATTGACTCGACCGATGTTAGAAATGCATAATGAGTAAGAGGAACTACACGATGATTAGTAGATGCTAAATAAACTTGTTTTCTATTTTCACTTTCGTCACCGCGTTCACACCATTTTGCGAATCCGGCTGGATTATCAATTGTAGCAGAAAGCATAACCATTTGTACATGAGTCGGAAGCATGAGTATTGTTTTTTCCCAAACCTGTCCTCTATCTGCGTCATTGATATAATGTACTTCATCAAATACAACACAACCAAGGTCATTTTGAACATCAATGTCAAATTGCAAAGTAGTCTGTTGTTTCGCAATATCATCTGTGTTTTTATTCAATGAAGTAAATAGATAATTCATAAGAATTTCGGTCGTCATAATAAGAACATCTGCATCAGGGTTTGTTTTAATATCGCCTGTAAATAATCCGAAAGAAATATCTGGGAATTTTTGCGTAAAATCATGAAATTTTTGATTAGAAAGAGCTTTAATCGGACTAGTATAAATAAGTTTTTTTCCTTTTTGTGCAAAATGACGAATTGCGAATTCAGCCGGCAAAGTTTTCCCGGAACCGGTATGTGCAGTCACGAGTACATGATTTCCTTCTACGATAGATTGAATAGCATATTTTTGAAAATCACTAAGGGGAAAGGAAAATGTATCAAAATGCTCCTGAAAGGAAGATTCTTCAGGATAAGGAGTATTACAAATAACGACCATTGTGATGAATAATATATAATGAATAATTTACATATTATTCAATAATCAATTTTTTGAATCAAATACGTTTTTCACGTAAAAAGCGTCACCCCAACCATACTGAGAATAAATTTGTGATGCTACTCTAGAAAACCCAAATTGTTTCAAATAGTTATCTATTTCATTAATTTCATCACACCCTTTATATACTTGTTCTGTATTTACCTCCGTATAAATATAGTTTATATGCTGCATATATTTTTCCATAGATTTCAAAGCTCTTAATTCTACACCTTGAATATCTAAATTTATGAAATTCAGTTTTTCGATAGGTATATGTTTGGTTTCAATCAATGTATCTAATCTAGTAGTTTTCATCAATTGACTCGAAACTACTTTTACATGAGGGTGATTTTGTTCATGACTTCCAAATTCTAATATAGAAGAACTTTCGCCATTGTTTGTAATATGGAATGTAACTTCTTTATCATCTACATCGTTGATTACAGCCTGAAATATATTCAGTTTTTCACCATATTTTTGTTTATTTGTAATAATTTTGTTAGGCATTGCTTCTATCCAATACATATTTTCAATAGATACCCCGCAGGATTTATATTTTTCTAATTCTTCGCAATTGTGTGCTCCTACATGAAGAATACCCAAGACTTTGATATCAAAATCATTAATTAATTTATCAAAAGGAATCAACATATAGATAGAAAAAATATACTATTTATATTATTTACACTCTTGAAGATTTGTTCTCCTTTATTCGGACCTAACCCATATCTAACACTATCAAGAGTTCAATTAGGTAGAGCTGGATGCAAAGACGTACTATGAAAGCTTTTTATTTTATCTACAAGATTACGTTCAACGGTTTTTGTATCTGTTTTAGACGCAGTCAACACGTAATTAGAATTAGCATGACACCTATGCAAATAAATAAGACCATCGACTACAAATACTTCATTATTATTACATAACCAGTCAGTGAACAATACTGCTGAATCAAAACAGTCTATTGTTTCTCGGACGTAATTGTATTTATTCATAACATCTAGATATTGTTTTGTTGGTAAAAAATAATTACAAGTATTTATCAAGCATTTGAAGTCAGTGGTACTAAAATAATGTAAATACATTTCTGGAGTAATATACTGATTTTTAAATTTATTATAGTTCAAAAATTTTGAATGTCGCTCTCCTGGAAATGTTTTTGCCCACACTGGAGCATAGATAGTATTTGTATTCCATTTTTCGATATTAAACAAAGTATCAATGTAATCTTTTTTCATAATATTATCGGAATCTAATAATATTGCCCAGTCGTTTGAGCATTTGCTAACACTGTGTAATTTATTATGATAACAACCTAAATTTCTTTCATTTTGCAGTAAAACTATTTTGTTATTGTTGAATTCAGAAACTATAGACTGTAATTCTTCAAAATCTTTCGAACAATCGTCACAAATGACAATTTCGCTTATACGGTCGTCATTATATATGTGCTCTAATGTTTCACGCATAAATTCAGCATTATTGTAATGAGGAATAGCGACCGAAATTTGACGAACCATTCTATACAATGATAGTATAGAATAGTTTAACCTATTTTATTGGTAATATATTCAAATATATATTCAAACATAAAACATTGTTTCACTTCTCGTAACTTTGATTGCATACTTTCTATATTACATTTATCTAATATATCAGGCAGTTGATTTATATCATTTGCATGTATGACAATCGAAAATTCTTCCCAATTCAATACATCTTCAAAGGGTAACACTTTTTTGTCTTCCCAAATGTAAATAGGAATGCTTTCTGCCAATATAGCTTCGTATATTCGAAATGAAGTATACCCGTATCCTCTAGGTGCTAGTGTAAATATACTAGTATTCAATATATTTTTGTATTCTTCAAATCCGACGGATTTATAAAAAGTGAATTTAGCATTGCTTCTCAATAATCTGTGCATATCTTTCCGACATTTGTGTGTATTGAATCTACCCATAAATGAACAGAAAATATTTCGTTCCATATTCAAATAGGGAAAGCTAGGTAAGCAAATCAATGGAATGGTATAATCTCCGGTATTTCCATAAAATACATGTCTTCTTAAATTGTAAAAACGCTCTACACGGATACAATTTGATTTTATATTCAGCCCTCCACCACCAGCAGAAAACACAGTCAAATTATGTATTGGGTCTTTGATATAAATTCCTGAAGCATATTGGACGATAGTAAAATATTTCTTTGTTTTATCTAAACTATGTAACCAATCATATAGAGGTTCAATATTTTCGCCGTAATTATTTATCACATAGTAAGATGTCCAAAATACAGGTAAATATATAAGGTCACTTTCAATATTGTTACATTCTTTTGAAAAGTAATCATAGCATATTTCTTCTATATTTTTTCCAGAAGAATAACCTGGATATACCGATTGATAAAATGGTTGAAAAGTAGAAGGGACATTTTCAATAAGCATGCGGAAAAATGATTATATAACTATATCAGTATAGTTATATAAGTCATTTTAATGATAATCTATATTTGTGCTTTCAAAAATATGGATTACATAGAAGAGGCAAGAGTTTGTATAGAAAGTATTAAAACAAAGGGAAATTTCAAAGGGACTATCTATTTGTTTACGGATATGGATGTGTCTATTGAAAATGTTATAGTAATAAAAACACATGTTGAATCAATACCGCTATCCGCAGCATATCGTTTAAGATTTTTTGAACATATTAAATTAGATGATATACCATCAAATGAAATAGTCATGTATTTAGACACGGACATAGTAACATTAAAAGAAATCCCCACCTTTGATAATATCAACGACAAAATAAATGTTTATGGATATCCAGATAGAACACAGGAAAGTGCATCCTTTGCTGGACATATTACAAATGATAAACATTTCACAGATAAAACTGCTATATGTAGTGGAATATTATTATTCAAACCTAGTAAAAAAGTAAAAGAAGTATTTGATGATGCATACAATTTATATTTGAGTTTGATTAAAAAAAGAAGGGTACATAAAGTTTGGGAACAACCTGCATTATGTTATACTATGACTAAATTTGATATGTGTGAAATATCATTGAACGATTATGTATACGAAGAGCGAAGTAACTGTGTAAATGAAAATGCGATATTCAATCATTTTTGTGCATTCAGAGGAAAAGATAGATATATCAAAATGAAAAATTTACTGGAAAGCTAGGCCGTTATTTGTAACAATCAATCACAATTGACATAGGTCTTCTAGGATTTTGAACTCGGGAGTCATTATCTGGAGTTCTAGAAATATAACCGAGAGAATAATCAATGTTTTTGAGAACGGGTTGTTTTTCTTCGTCATAATAATGTAAAAAATCTATTTTGTTTTCATCAAAATTCGTAGATAATAATAATTGCTTCACTGATTGATAGGTAGGAAACCATACGTGTCCTCCACGAATAACTTTTTTATTAGCATAATCATATGACCCACCTCCTCCTGCATCAAATATAATGTTTCCTTCTTTATCCTTCTTTGAGCGATTGTAAAGAATATCACATTCGTAGGTTGGCATAGATAGTCGAAATAATCCGCCAGGTTTCAGTATGCGATAGATTTCATTAATACATTCTTTCAAATTATTATATTCAATATGTTCCATGACATCTTCTGATTGAACACTATCTACACTATTGTCTTTTAATTCGTATGGTTTGGTAACATCATGCTGAATATGTATGTCGTCGTTTTTTGTTAGAGACAGTCCTATGAATTTTTTTCCTGTAAAAGTTCGTCGTTGTATATCTAAATCACCTAAATACAAATGTACAGTCGTATCGTTGACAATTTGTTCAAATTTCATATACCTTAGTATGATATATGAAATTAGTAGTTCTAACTATTTTGTTATGCTAATCTTTAAATAGTTCATATTTTTGTATAACTTCTAACGGTACCGATGCATTTTCTTTTTTTTTCAATATCACCATTCTTTCGTCGGTAGTTTTGTCTATGATATCAAAATAATCTAACACGATGTGGTATTGTGGTCTAGTCAAAAAATCATCAAATGCGACTAAACAATTAGGATTCATTATATCCACACATTTCAGACAACATGCCGCGCGAAAACGCCCATCTATGAATACTAAATCGATATTTTGTTGTTCTTCTTTAGTTAGATTTCTCATATGATTACTGTAATTTATTTTTTGTTGTTCAGTTGCATTTACACCTGGATTCCCCCAATTATTTGGTCGTGTATCCATTTCATTAAATATATATACAATATTTTCCTTTTTGATAGTCCTTTTTAATTTTGATTGCCATTGAATATCACTTTCAACAGAATAAATCTTTTGAATGTTGTCCCGGATACTTGCCTGATAGGTACTGCCACCGGAACCATATTCAAAATAAATTTTGGCATTATTCAGATGCTTGTAAAACATGTTTTCGTCATTTTCACTTAGAAACGGTTTCATATAGTATACTTTCATATAATATATTCATGACGTTTACGAAATAACAGTATATTCAAACGTAACATTCCAGTCGTCATTTATCAATATTTTATAACCATTTTCTGTTAACCTATTCATAAGTCGTTCGGTTTCGTTTTGAGAATCCTTGTTTTTCAACTTCAAATCAAATTCTATACATAAATATCTTGGAAATATGTTGTCGTCTAGCATATTGTTCAATACTTTTATTTCTGCACCTTCAATATCTAATTTGAGTAAATCTATTTTTGTGTGATTATGTTTTTCCATAATTGATTTGATAGTATTTACTTCAACTATATCATACTTATTTCCAAACATATTTTCGATTTTAGATTGTGAAACATAATTTGGATTGTGTTGTTTGTAAAATTTCAGTGTATCTTTTTTGTTCCAAAGCCCGATGGACTCGTAATGAAACTTATCAACATTCATATGTAAGTTTTCAATCTTAGTATAATAATCTTTTTGTATATTTCCAGTAAACGGAGTTTTGTGCATACAAAATTGTTTGAACTCTTCGAAATGATTCACTGCACGTCGTGTCGGGTCAATCAAAAATATATTGCAATTATACATAGAATTTATTATGGCATCGAAAGATATATCTTCGCCTACACCGCCCGAATAAATGATACTAGTTTCATCTAATTCACATTTTTCTGGTAATAACCAACCTCCATATTCCGTACCATGTTTGATAAGATTATTCATCTATTACAATATATGAATAATTAAAAATGTCTAAACATACGAAACGAAAAGTGTTTATCGTAACCCAGGTATACTAGACAATGCTTTATATTTTGCTAATAATTCTGGTACTTTATTGTTGTTTCCTTTTGCATTGAATGAGCTGTCATTGTGTATTCTATGTAATACTAATACTTCAGCTACATTGAAAAATTGTTTACCGCTAAAACGTAATTGTAACCATTTATCATAATCTTCTACATCATGTTGAGTGTTCCACTTAGCGTATTCCTTTTTTATCAAACAACTGCTATTGATGATTGGGTTCACTTTGAAAAAATCGAATTTACTAATATCACCCAAAGGTATTTCTGGAATAATATCTTTATCGCCAAA
>Ga0102960_1000781_pt1 | contig 11928 bp, 4 predicted proteins | sample SalPon2_B_H2O_MG_2_FD_84521 | JGI IMG/M metagenome (GOLD analysis project Ga0102960, IMG submission 84521) | Salt pond water microbial communities from South San Francisco under conditions of wetland restoration - Salt Pond MetaG SF2_B_H2O_MG | ecosystem: Environmental > Aquatic > Non-marine...
CCATTCAGGAGAAAGACTTCCACCTTCCCATAAATCGGTATATTCAAACATTGAGAAGTTTAATAAATATAGATATTCTTTAGCAGCAACCTCAAATGCATCAGAATCAGTTTTCCAAGCATTACCACCATAACCAGCAGAATCCCACATTCCACCATCATATGCTTCTTCCATTGCTGCATATAAATCACCAGTTTGCCAATCAGATGCTAAATAAGAATATAGTTTTATATCATCTGCAGGTAAACCATGCATATGTAATGTATGGAATACATGCTCAATTACTTCTTGTGCATCTATATCACCAGAACCAGATATATCACCTGTTGAGTTTAGATACCAAACCATATCGTTTTGTACAGTGGTATCAAACAAGTTTGTTAAGTTCCAATATAAAATACCAGCATCATCAAGGAAGTTTGGAGTATAATCACTTCCAGCTCCTCTTGCTACTCTTTGTATAGTTGGTAATCCAGCGTGGTAAGTTCCAGTATCACCACTTAATGTTTTAATTAAATTTCTTTGGAATGTTTCATTTATTCCCGAACCACTTGGGTCAGTAAATAATTCAAACATACGAGCAACCTTCTCAGTAAATGCATCAGGTACAGCAGTTTGTCCACCAACATCACCAGCTACAACAATTCTTACACCATTGACTGTAGCTTCTTTTTTGAAGAAATCACTACCATCACCAGTTAAAGATACGATTGAACCATTGTTGTATTCTGAATCTATTGGATTTCCTCCACCTATTTCGATATAAGAACCAGTAGTTAAATTTTGAGGAGTGTCGAGTTCTGATGTTTGGAAATGTTTTGCTATTGTAAATGGAATTTTGTCAGTTCCGAATCTAATAACATCATTTATTAAATCAACACTTGATGATATAATTCCAACCTCAGTAGAAGTACCACTTGTTGATAAAGTAAATTGGTCTATATTGTTTACTTTAGTTTTTGAGTCTATATTTTTTACTTCAAATGGTAAAGTACTAACTGAATTATTTACTACTCTCTTAAACGTATGATTAGATTGAGGTAGGTGTTTTAATGCACCATTCGAAGCTGATACGAAAGTGTGAACTGATTGAGGTTCATGTTTTACTGCGTTGTTAGATGCAGATACAAATGTATGAATTGAACCACTTGCACTTCCACCATCACCAACATTTATAGTAAATGTTCCAGTTTGTCTTTCTAATCCATCAGAAGTTGCAGATACGAATGTATGTGCTCCCACATATGGAGATGAACCGATATTGATATCAAATGTGTTTGCAGTTACATTTGAAATCTCTAACCATCTTCCACTTGGATAATCGTAATTAGGTCTTGGGTAAGATTTGGTAGTTGTATTACCATCTAATACACAAGTATAAGTTAGAGAGTTATCATCTAATTTGATGTAATCTCCATTTGAGAACCCATGAGATGCGATTGTTATAGTAACATCACCAGTTGCCGAATCATATGGTGCATTAGTTACACTATGAGAAGTTGTACCAACTGAAGTAATTACAATTGATTTTCCTGCATATGGGTCTGAACCTGGTCTTGGGTAAGAATGAGTTGTAGCATCATTATCTTGGTCACAAGTAAATGCGAATGATTCATCTTCTAATACCACACTTCTACCAACACCCAATCCATGTTGTCCAACAGTTACAATCATATCACCAGTCAATGCATTATAATCAGTATCAGTTGGTGTAAAGTATTTATTCGGACCAGATGCACCAACATTAAATGTTAATGTAGTATCAGTTACCGATGTGATTGGAATAGAACGAACTGAGAATGGGTCGATTCCTTCTCTTGGATAAGATTTAGTTGACTGGTCATTGTCCATATCACAAGTAAATGCGAATGATTCTGGTGACATAACAACACCCTCTCCAACACTTAAACTATGAGTTCCAACTGTAACTACAAACTCACCATTTGATGGGTCATAAGTTGCGTTAGTTGGATTAAATTCTATATTAGGACCTGATTTACCAACGTTTACAGTTATAGTATTTGTTGTTGTTGATTTTATTGGTAATCTATTGTTATATGCAGGTTGACCAACCGATGGTAATATATGCTCAGTCCTATTTCCATCCATATCACAAGTGAATACGAATGAATCTGGTCTTAGGTATAAACCATTTAATTTAGTTAATGTGTGATTTGGAATAGTCATTACAAAATCACCATTAGCTGGATTATAAGTTGCGTCTTCTGGAGTGAATGATTTTACACCATCAGTTATAATTCCAATAACTGACTCAAATGAAGAACTAATTTCTGATACTGAACTTCCACTTATTGCTATTGAATCAGTGTATTGTGTAGTATCAGTAAATCTAATATTATTTTCACTATTTTTTATTATAGAAGGAATAGTCAATAGTTCACTTTGTACTAGTTTTTTACTAACAGAATCTGCATATCTTATTGCTTGTATAGTTTCTTCTAATTGAACAGTAGTTGCTTCAGATGGGTATAAATAATAGTAAATACCAGCAACAACACTTCTTTGATTACCACCATATAAAAGGTCAGTTATGACTGCATCTATAATATACCCAGTGTCTCTTCTACATTTAACTCTATTATAAGTAAAATATGGATATGTTTGGTCTATAAAGTCTATAACATTATCTTGAATAATATCTTTGTTATTTAATATTAAATCATATGATTGTTTTTTGTCTAAAGAAGTAGTAGTAAATATAGTATTCTGAATAAGTTTTTCTGCAACCCCAGCTGCGTGTCTGACTCCATCAACAGTTTGTTGTAATTGAGAACCAGTTGCTTCACTTGGGAATAAGTAATAGAACTCACCAGCAGTTACACTTCTTTCATTACCACCATAAAGTGTATCGGTTGCAACTGCATCAATAATATATCCAGTATCTCTTCTACATTTAGACTCTATATACTCAAATCCACTCCAAGAAGATGAAATATAAGAAATAACTTCATCTTGGATAAATGATTTATTTTCAAATAATAAGTCATATGTTGCTTGTCTTTCTAAAGAAGCAGTTACTAGAGTTGTGTTAGTAATTAATTTATTTACAAGTCTTGACGCAAACGATATACCGTCTGATGTTTGTGATAGTTGAGAACCAGTAGCGTCAGATGGATATAAATAATAGAATTCACCAGCATTTACTGCTCTTTCATTTCCACCATATACAAAATCAGTTACAACTGCGTCTAAAATATATCCAACATCTCTTTTACATTTAGATTCATTGTAATCAAATGTACTCCAAGAAGATGATAGATAAGAAATTGTCTCATCTTGTATTAGTTGTTTATTTTCAGTTATTAAACTTGCTACACTTAATTTTTGTTCTGATGATGTTACAAATAATTTATTTTGTAAAATGTTATCAGACATTGATTTTGCCCACTTAACACCATCAACTGTTTGAGATAGTTGTGAACCAGTAGCATCTGAAGGATATAGGTAGTAGAACTCACCTGCTACTCTACTTCTTTCGTTTCCTCCATAAAGTAAGTCAGTAGTAACTGCATCTAAAATATATCCAACATCTCTTGCACATTTAACATCATCATATTCAAAGTCTGCCCAAGATGAAGAAATGTATTCTACAACTTCAGTTTGAATTAAGTTTCTATTTTGGAAAATTAAATCATATGCATTTGTTCTACTAAATGGTGCAGATGCAAATTGTGTATTTACTACAATATTTTCAGACAATCTTCTTGCGTAATTAATTGCGTCAACTGTTTGAGAAAGTTGAGAACCAGTAGCATCAGATGGGTATCTGAAATAGTAGTCTGCCGCCTCTATGGTTCTTTCATTACCACCATAAAGAACATCAGTAGCAACAGCATCTATGATGTATCCCACATCTCTTTTACAAGTAGATTCTACATAATCAAATTCAGACCAACTTGCAGAGATATACTCAATAGTTTCATCTTGAATAAATTGTTTGTTATCTCTTAATAATTGATGAGATGCAGATACCTCATTTGATGCAGTTACAAAAGTAGTTTGTTGTATTACTTTGTCTGCTAATCTTCTTGCATAATCAATACCATCGAGTGTTTGTTGTAATTGAGAACCAGTTGCAGATGATGGATATAGATAGTAGAACTCACCAGCATTTACACTTCGTTCATTACCACCATAAACTACATCAGTTTTTACAGCATCTATAATGTGACCAACATCTCTCTTACAAGTAATTTCAACATAATCAAATGTAGACCACGAAGAACTTAAATAAGAAATTGTTTCATTCTGAATAAACTCTGTGTTTTCAGTTAATAAAGTTTGTGTATCTAATCTTTCTTGTGATGCAGTTACAAATTCAATGTTCTGAATAAGTTTTTGTGCCAATCTACTTGCATAATTGATACCATCTAAAGTTTGATTTATTTGTGATGTTTCTGCAAGTGATGGGTTTTCAAAATAGAATCTACCATTAACAACCGATGCAGAGTTTGCATTGTATATTAAATCCTCTGCCGCACCACTTACAATAAATCCAACATCTCTTCTACACTTTTCTTCATCATAAGATGCGGTAGACCAAGATGAACTTAGATATGTAATTGTTTCTTCTTGAATAAAATTAATATTTTCTTTTATAATTTCATATGATGCAATTGCATTTTCAGTTGTCAATCTTGTTGTATAATCAACAAGAGTTGGTGCAGAATTTAATCCATTAGTAATAATACTTGTTACTATTGCAAATGAAGAAGATACAAAATCAACATCTTCAAGTGAACCACTATAAGATGATGAAATATATTGACCTACATTTCCAACTTTAATATTTTCGTTTACATTTTCAACAATTGTAGGAATACTACCAGTTCCGTTTTCAACTATATCTAATACAATTGCAAATGAAGAACTTACTTTTTCAATTTCAGTATTACTAACACTCATTGAAACATTTTGATAAATGTTTGTATCAGTTACTTTAATACTTGCTGATGTGTTAAGAATTTCGGTTGGTAATACACTTGTACCATTTTTTAGAACATCAATGATTGTTGCATAAGATGAACTAACTAATGAAATCTCATTTGCACTTGCAGATATAGATGAAGTAACTTGGTTTGTAGATGTTACTTTAATCAAGTCTGACACATTGTCATCTAATGTTGGAATGTTGTCAGTTCCATTTTGTAATATGTCTATAATTGTATCAAAAGATGAGGTTACAAGATTTCTAATTCCATCGGTTGCATCAGTTGAAGATGTGTATTGTGAAATATTAGTTTTCTTAATAGAACCAGTAATATTACTAACAACCGTTGGTAAGTTATCTAAACCATTTTCTAAAATATCAATTACGGTTGCGAATGATGAACTTACATTATGTGTATCATTTACAGACGCTGATAACGATGAACTAAACTGACTATTGTTTGTTACCTTAATATTGTCTATCGTGTTGTATACAACCTCTATTTCACCCTTAGAAGGTACATCTATATATCTTTGAGTGTCTGATAGTGGTAAAGTGTCTACGATGTTAATAATACCACTAGATGAAACATTGTTTCCATTCACATAGAATAATCTATCAGGTGCATCAAATGGTACAATAAATGTTAATGTTCCAAAAGTAGTTCCATTGTTTGTTATACCACTTGTATATTGAAATTCAGTACCAGATTTTCTTTGTGTTTTAATATAGAAAGGTTGTCTTTCATCTGGATTTATACTTCCACCATCTACTATATTTAGAGAGTTAACAGAGAAAGTATATAGTTCTCCTCTTTTTAGAGTAAGTGTTGGGTCTTTAATTCCATCATCATAAGAACCACTATCTTCTGGTAAGTTTTCTCCATCAATGTCATCAAAACTTGATAATTGATTTTTATTAAAATAAAATGCATTGTAGTTACTATCTAAGGTAACCACTTCAAAATAAGTTGAAGCAGTTGATGAACCACTTATTAAAGAACTTCCAGTTATTCCAAATTCTATTATATCAGAAATACTAGCAAATGAAGATGAGACTTTATTAATTTCTGTTGAAGATGCCGTTACTGATGCTGTGTATTGTGAGTTATTATTAAATTTAATATTTCCATCAGTATTTTTTACAATAGTAATATCATTAGGTATATCTACACCTATTACAGTTTTTACCAAATTATCTCCATAAGAATCTTTTGGTATACCAACTGTTGATATAGGACTACCCTTTGAATCTGTTCCTACTGTTTCTTCAGTAACTATGGATGAACCACTTTCAATTATTTTTATTACAGTTTCATAGTTACTTGAAATACTTTCAGTATATACGTTATCAAAACTTGTACTACTAGTTATTTGATTTCTACCACTTGTGTTTATGGGATTGGTTGTAGTCCAATCAATATCACTTGAATTTGCTGCTATAGCACCCAACACATTAGTGTCACCATATCTTATAATATCTTCAATAATACCAAATGACTGAGATACTATTTGTATTTCTGTTTCTCCACCACTAACTGAACTCGTTGTTGGTGTATATGATGTTACTCTTATATTACCATCGGTGTTTAGAACAATCTGTGGTGTACTAATATTATTCGATAATACTATTTGTCTTAAAAACCCTTGAGAGTATCTAATACCCTCTAATGTTTCTTCTAACTGAGTTGTATTAGCAATTGATGGATATAAGTAATAATATAATCCTGCTAACTCACTTCTTTCATTACCACCATATAATAAATCAGTTATTACATTATCAATAATATATCCAGTATCTCTTCTACACTTTGATTCGTTGTAAGAAAATGTTGGATATTTTGTGTTTATATATGTAATCGTTTCGTTTTGTATTAAGGAACGATTTTTTCTTGCTAAATCAACTGCCGATTGTATTGATACCGATGATGTTACAAATGTGTCATCGTTAACCAATTTTTGTGACAATCTTTTAGCATACTTAATACCATCTATTGTTTGTTGTTTTTGACCAGTTGTTCCATTATCAACTGTTGCTAATGATGGATATTTGTAATAGAAGTTTCCTGCCTCTAATGTTCTTTCATTACCATCATACAATAAGTCAGTTCCAACTGCGTCAATTATGTATCCTAAATCTCTTCTACACTTTGCTTCATTGTAATCAAAGGTTGACCAAGAAGATGATAGATACGAAATTGTTTCTTCTCTAATAAAATCTTTATTATTAAATAAAACATCATACCCATTATCAATGTCAGAATTTGTGTCTCTAAATGTTCTATTCTTTAATACATTTTCAGTAAGACCTCTAACGTATTTAATTGCTGTTAAAGTTGGGTCTTTTTGAGTTGTTGTAGCATCTGATGGATACTCGTAGTAAAAAATACCATTTCTTACAGACTCTTCGTTACCACCATATAATAAATCATGTGCTGCACCACTTACAATAAATCCAACATCTCTTTTACAAGTTTCTTGATTGTATTCAAACTCACTCCAAGAAGAAGATAGGTATTCAATAGTTTCATCTTGTATAAAAGGTATGTTGTTAATCAATAACTCGTATGCGTTCTGATATTCAATGGTTGGGTTTGCTACCGAACTACTTTGTATGATGTCAGGTACGATATTTGAACCTGTTCCATTGTCTAAAATATTATACACAATAGATATTGATTCACTAACACTTTGAACAAGTTCATCAGATGAAACTATATCTGTTTGATATCGTGTTTGATTAGAAAATTTGAAACTTGCAGATGTATTTGTTATTAGTGTATCTGCGAATTTAGGTCCATTTGTTATAATATCAATAACCTCATCAAATCTATCACCAATTATTTCTTGTGTTGTTGATGTTGCAGAAATACCACTACTATATTGGTCTACATTACCAACAAAAATTGATGCGTTTGTATTTTCGACTTGGGTATATGATGATGTTGCTACATTTCCTCTATCAATTATATCTAATAAAATTGTATAGTTTGTGTCAATAGTTGTTATATCACCAGAAGACGCAGTTAATGAAGATGTAATTTGTGAATCACCACTAATATTATAAACCGATGCAGATGAATATCCAGTTGTACTACTTTTTGCTACCAAAGCAACTTCATTCGTATCACCATTTTCAATTACAGATGTTACTAATCTAAAATCAGATTTTGCAATTTCTGCAACTTCTGCACTTGAATCTGCTGAGGTAAAGTATTGAGGAATTATATTAGGGTCTGTTGCTCTATATCCATTTTCGGTATTTGTTACCAAAGGTGGTATTGCAGAAAGACCATCTTCAATAGTATCTACAATAATTGAATAATTATTTTGTACGTTTATAAATGCGTTTTGGTTACCACCACTACCAGTAATAAATCGAGAACCAGATGCGTACATACCGAAATCACCGAATGATGTGTTTGAGTTTAGAAGTACTGCTTGCCCACCATCAATTACTTTTACTGAGTATGCGGAGAAGTTTGTAAAGAATGATACCAACTGAATGAATCCTCTACCCACAACTTGACAACCCACACCATTTGGTGCAACCTGTGTATATGCATCAAGTACCATAGATGCAAGTGGAGAATCTGGATGGATTCTATTACCATCTACATTTAATCCCCCACCACCAGGTGGAATTTCTTCATATGCTTCTAAAAATGAATTTTCTTGGTTCGAAATCATCGAACAGTTTTGAACATAAGGAGATGTTGTAATAAATGCGTTTGGTGCAAATGCAACGGCAAATCCTTTTGCTGATACATCTACCGATGGGAATACTCGTAAACCACCAAAAGTCATCTCTGCTAGATAACACCCACTATTTACCCAAAATAAATCTTCATTTTCGTTTTTAGCAATAATTTTTGTTACCCTTAAACCACTTCCCCAAACAGTTGTGTTTCTTGGAAGTTCAATTGGGTTATCTTCTAAGTAAGTACCAGTATCAACATCAATTCGGAAACCACTAAAGTTTGAACCAGTTGGTAATCCGAATCTACCATCGTTACCTGGTGTTGCGATTTCTGCTGCTTTACCAATTGTTTTTAATGGAAACTGTGGTGAACGACCATCATTATCATCACTACCTCTTGTAGCAGATACATAAATTGTTGCGTCACTACCACCAAAGTCTTTTACTGAAATTCCACCAAACTTTTGTGTATCAACAGATATATCAGAAAATGATGCGGTTGCATCTAATCTACTTTGTGCATCCTTAAATGATAATTCACCATCTAGTTCAAGTGAACCAGTAATTTCAACCGAACCTGTTATTCTTTGTGGTGTGTCTGGATTAGACCCAATGTTAATTGATTGAGATACTAAAAGTGAACCAGAAATAAATACAGAGTTATTTACGGATATCGAATCCCTAAACTCATTTATTTCTTCTATCTGCTTTTGTGGTATTAATCTAGCCATTACTCAATTTCTACAATTTTACCTTTAATCTCAAAGTCAGTCCTTACCACATCATTTGGTACTCTGGTTATACTTTGGTTAAAAATGATTTTGATTGATACACCGTTCATCAAATTACCAGTAGTTATTTCACCACCAATAGAATTGAATATTTTAACAATGTATCTATCTTCCGTCTGCTTTACTCCATATAAATATACATCAATGTAAGCTTTCACATCATCTACGACTAAATCTTCATAAACAAATCTGTATCCTTTTATGTCCCCATAATCTGCGTAATCTCCATCACCAGGACTTGAGTTATCAACTGGTCCTAATTCAACCGTAAATAATTCACCCGATAAGGCTATTGATGTTGGAATAAACTCACTTATGAATGTATCTTTTATTACATCCAATACAAAAGTTCTAAAAGATTCTCTATCTCTTTTCTTTTCAATATTACCTAATTCAATATGTGGTCTTTTTCTTGCCATTAGTTAACTTGTTCTAAATCACCTTCTATTTTAATTTTATCACTAGATTCAATTTGCCATGCTTGACCAAAGTTTGGGTCATTTGGATTTTCAATTATAGATGGAAAGTTTGCACGAATAAATTTTATATGAAAATCATTTCCAACTTGTTTGTATTTATAATCTCTTGGAGAAATATAACCTCCCCAAATAAAAACATCAAAACGATGTTCAGTTTTTCTTTTATCAGAAACTCTACTATCTAAAGTTTTTAATCTACAATTTTGAACTCTCCATATCCAATATAGTGGATGAGTACCATTGTATTCTTCCATATCGAACTCATTGGGTTCATTAACCTCTTTCATTATATTTTTTATAGTCTTTATACTACTCATAATTGTTCAAATTTACCAACAATATCTACTTCATCGTTTGCATCTAAATTAAAACCAAGACCAGAAAATACAAATGTTATTTCATTTGTTGCACCGTTAAATGAATAAGAATAAATTGATGCTGGTTTGAACTCTGAATTAATATAGACTCTATACCAATTAACTGTATCAAAAGAACCAATTAACTCAGGTGGTAAAACAGGTTGTCTTACATTTGTTAATTTAACTTGATTTGCACTTACAAACTCAGTTCGTTGAGAACTTCGTATAGTGACAAAATCTAATACATTTTGATATTCATTTATAATATTTGGATTCGTAAATGTTAAACCACTCAAATCAGTTTCAACACCCCAAACAACTCGTTTAGGTGTAAATGATTTTTTAACAGTTGGTTTTTCATCATATGTTTCTGGAAGTAAATATGCATTTACTGCCATCGTAAATGAAGTTCTAATAATTCTTTCCGAACCTTCTCCTACTTCTTGTTGATTATCAAACGAATCAATACGAGTCCTAAATTTGAATCCATTCTCCTTACCCCAATACCTATCAGTTGCATATTGAAATTGTTCAACTATGGTATTCATATGTTCGGTAAACGATGTCCAAATCATTACCTCATACGATACAGTTACATAATCAGGTACCGAAACTTCATATTGTTCTATGGGTGGTCTTGCGTTTGATTGTAAACTAAACCTTTCATATTTATTTTTTGAAGAATATTTTTTATATGCAGGAAGTGTATTTACATCTTTGAATTGAGAAAGATTTCCATCCCTTTCAATAGAGTTTCTTTTGAACATTACTAAAGGAATTTGAATCTTACCTCTTTGGTCTCTCAGATATCCCTTTTGTCTAGCATTATTCCATCGTTCAGCATTACCATACAATAAAGGAACTTTAACTTGATTTCCATTTTCTTCAACATCAGGTATCACAGTATCTACCATATATTCTGCTATAGCAGTATCTACATCCAAAAGTTTTACACCTTTAGTGTATTCAGGTTTTATACCCCTCTGTAATGCTCTATTTGTTTCTTTTTTATTCATTAGATAATTCGCATTTCAGTTTGAATAGAACTTCTTCTAGTCATAAATGTTGAACAAATGATTGAGAATTTCTCTCCACTCTGCCCACCAATTAATTGGTCCTCTCTCACATTATCGATTTCAAAATATGCATCATTGTGCATAATAATATCTCCAATCTCTGGATAGAATTCTTTTCCTTTTAATGTAATTCGATTAAATCTAAATTCTACGTTTTGTCCACTATCTGAACCAAATCCTTCATATGAAACCGAAGTATCATCTCTTTCAATAACTGCACTACATTCAGTACCTTGATAATAAGATTTATTTAAGGATTCTCCATAAAGATTTGTTGAAATATCTTCAATAGCAAGTTTGAATAGAACTACTGTTGTTTCAATTACAGTATCTACTAATTCCTTTGAAATAGATTCAAAGAATCTTATGTCTCTATCTAATGCAAATCTTGGCATTTTATCCAGTGTATATCGTTAGTGGAACTTTTCGTAACATTTCTTGCTGATAATTAGATTCGTTATTTCTAATTTCAAACTGATTTTTTCTACTTAACTCTTCTAAGTTTTCTCTGAGTTGTTCAATCAAAGCATCTTTTTCAGTTTGAGCCTCAGCTCTTAATGCTGCTCCATCCAA
>Ga0102960_1000799_pt1 | contig 11850 bp, 12 predicted proteins | sample SalPon2_B_H2O_MG_2_FD_84521 | JGI IMG/M metagenome (GOLD analysis project Ga0102960, IMG submission 84521) | Salt pond water microbial communities from South San Francisco under conditions of wetland restoration - Salt Pond MetaG SF2_B_H2O_MG | ecosystem: Environmental > Aquatic > Non-marine...
CAGCCTTTTTCCTCTCTGCCGCAGCCTTTCTCTCAGCTTCCTTCTTCTCTGCTGCCACCTTTCTCTCAGCTTCCTTGCTGTTGGCCACAGCCTTTTTCCTCTCTGCCGCAGCCTTTCTCTCAGCTTCCTTCTTCTCTGCTGCCACCTTTCTCTCAGCTTCCTTCCTCTCTGCTGCCACCTTTCTCTCAGCTTCCTTCCTCTCTGCCGCAGCCTTTCTCTCAGCTTCCTTGCGGTTGGCCTCGACCTTTCTCTCAGCTTCCTTGCGGTTGGCCTTGACTTTTCCCTTTGCGTTCGCACTCGCAACTAATTCTTTCAGTCTATTTTTGAATCCAGGTCCATATGGTTCTTTAATTAAATTACTTCGAAGAGCGTTAGCTTCACTCTTGTATTGAAGAGACGTCATCGCATCTTCTCGAATAGCTCGCATCAATACATCGTTGATATTCGTTGTAGTCAATTCCTTGATGAACTGACGTTTCCGACTCGGAGACAAGTGTTGCAACGTAGTAATCTCACCCCGCGCTGCCTCAATCTCAGCCTTTTTCATTTGTGTTTTAGAGTTTTCATTCTTCGCCCTTTGGAGAACATTTACATAATTACCAGTATTCAATTCTTTGAGGAGTGCACTCTTTCGTTGCGACGACAGATGCACTAATGAACTGATTTGAGCCTTCTCACTTGGGTTATTGTTCCTCAATTGCATGACTTCTGCACTGCTCGATGCATTTTGAATTTTCTTTTTCATATTTGGATTTTTATATGTATTAGACACTTCCTTCTTCAATGCGTCCAGTCGTTGTCGCTGCACATTCTCTTCCACTTCCTTCTTCACAGTATTTATGTACATGACGACCTGATTCAATGTTTTATTACGAATCGAACGTCCAAGTTGTCCTTCACTGAAGGCGAGTTTAGATTGTGCACCAGTTTTCGCGAGCTCCGACGCAGCCGTGGCGATGAGAAGCACCTTTTCGAGCTGTTCGGGTTCGCGGCCTGCAATTGTAGTGTAGTTCTTGATATCTGCCGACGTGAGACCCTTGATTTTTCTAATTTTTTTGCGCAGCTCGTCGACCCGCTTCGCCTTGTTCATCGCACCGGCATCACCCCTGATTGCATCGCGCTCGAACCTGTTTTTCTCATCTTGACTGAGCGTGCTGAGTTTTTTCAAAGTAGTCGTCGTGCGTTGTCGATTGATGCCATACAACTTGTTCAGGATGGTCGTGATGTTTTTCTTGTCCGTGTCCGGGTCGAGGAAAAATATTTCATCCGTACCCTTTTTACGTAATATTTGTGAAAGAGCGAGTTCCATCTGTTTCGGTGCAGTTTTTCCATACATGTTCGCATACTTCTTGGACTCTCGATTCATTATCGATTTCAACGCACTGCGTTCCTGCACATTCGTCGGTGAAGTTTGAATATTCAAATAAGATTTAAGAAGTTGTTGACGTTTGTCCGTGTTCATTCTTTGTCGTTCTGCGCGCACCTTGTTCTCGTTCACGTCGACACTTCGAATGAAGTTCTCGCTCACCAGGTACTTCTGCGCCAAGTTTCTGACGCGAATGTTTTCTTCTTTTTTCTTACGGATGTTCGAAGCCCTGAGTTCTTTCGCCTGTGCTTTCATGGTGTTTTGCGTCTTCTTGACTCCGGCGATGTTAAGGCGTTGTCCATTCATCACCAAGAAATCTGGACGCACCTCTGTTTTATTGTTCGTCAAAAAGCTGTTGACCAAATTGGCGTCGACCGTCTTTTTCACTTTACGCACCGCGGTGTTCTTGTAGAAGGCCTTTTTGTACGCCTCGGTATTTGAGATGTTTGGATTCTGCGACATGTAGTCTCGAACGTATCTCTCGCTGACTTGCGCCGCGTCGCTCAACTCCTTAACGAACGCCACGTTCTTCTCTTGGGATTCGAGCGCAGTCATTCGGTTCGCCGTGACTGGTCTGTACGTCATCGTCAATCTGTTCAGTTTCTGTGCAATCTTACCACCACCGGTCACGGCCACTTCGGCGGCGCGGGTCTTGACGTTCTCGTCGACCATGCGCTTGAAAGTGTTCATGAACCCATTTTGATTCAAGAAGTTGTTGTTTTGGTTCGCCAAGAATGCCTCGACGTATCTCGATGACACCCTACCTTCCTTCGACATTGCCTTTTTCTTAGCGTCCACGATAGCCTTGGCGTACTTGTCCGCGCTGTTCAAGTACACGAGTTTACCCGTGTACTTTTTGAGTTCCCGTGCCTGGCTGAACGCATTCACGAGGGCGGTGTTGTTCTCTTGCAAACTCTTCACGTTGCGTCCCGTGTTCTTCAAGAATGCATTCGTGAACGGTGCCGGAATGTTTTTGTTCTTGGCGAGGAGACTTCGAACTTCGAACTCATCTTCGGGCACGTAGCGCACGTCGTTGCCGAGCAAACGCCTCTTCAACCCCGTGCGTCGCTGTTCCTCTTCCGCGAGCTTCTTGTCTCTCTTGACCTTGCTCATGAAATCAACCTTGTTCGCATTCTTAGCCTCGGCCACGTTCTTCCCCTGCAAGTACGCCACGACGTACGCCACGCTCACACCACCATTGCTCGCCAAAGCCTTGATATCTCTGTCATCCTTCGCCTTCTCGGCGCGTCGAAGACTGTTTTCGTACACAACGTCCGGAATGTACGCGACCGTCTTGGAACCCAAGAGGTTGGAGACTTTTTTATCGGCATCAATTTTTACACGTAATGCGTTTCGGTTCAACGTCTCGAGAGACGCCCCGGCTAAGTACTTATCGAGGTAATCCGCGGACACCCCGTAAGACGTGGCGACTTGTTTTCGTTGCTGGCGCTCGGTCGTGTTCAGTTCTCGCTTCGCTCTCATGTTTTCTTTGTTCGTCAGCATCTTTTTCGCGTTGGCCAAGGCTTTCTCGTACGTGCTCGGTGGAACGAATCGCAGGCGCGTGCGCGCGAGATTCGCAACCTCCCTGTCCGCGGCAATCTTCAGAGCCAGTGCGTTTCTGTTCAAGTTTTTGATACTCTTACCCACCATGTATTGGCGGATGTAAGACCTATCGACTCCGTATTCGCGCGCCAATGACTCTGGTGTATTCTCCATACGATTCACCGCAATGTTCGCCCTCGTGTTTTCTTTGTTCTTCGGTGTCTTTTTCGCGTTGGCCAGGGCTTTATTGTACATGCTCGGTGGAATGAAACTCAGACGCTTGCGGGTGAGATTCGCAACCTCCTTGTCCGCGGCAATCTTCAAAGCTAAGGTGTTCCTGTTCAAGTTTTTGATACTCTTACCCACCATGTATTGCTTGATGTAAGACCTGTCGACTCCGTACTCGCGCGCCAATGACTCTGGTGTATTCTCCACACGCTTGGCCGCATCGTTTGCACTCTCGAGAATTTGTTGACTTTCCACACGCGCACGTTCCTGCGCGCGTTTCATGTTCTCCAGCTCCTGCTCCGCGCGTTCAGCCCTCTTTATCAATTCCACGTCATCCGTGCTTTGGGCCGCGTTTTGGAGCGATTCAGCCACGGTTTCCGCCATGCTCACGCGTTGATTATGCAACGTCGTGATTTTCGTCTGTGCGTTCGACACTTGCGCAGAGTTCCCAGAGCGCGCCGCCGAGGACAACGCCGCAGTGGCCGCTTGCAGTTGTTGAGACAATTGACGCATCTCTTGCTCTTTTTTGTTTTGGTTGAGACGGCTCACGACGTTTTTCATGGTACGAACGTTTTCATTCGTGTTCACTCTCGGTGGACGACGTTTGATGGAATTGTAAATTTCATTCAAAAGTTGACGCTCTCTCAAATTTTTGATGCGGTTGTACGTGTTCTTGTACGCGGCGTCGAGTTCCTCCCCACTCTTGCCACCAAACTGTTTACGCAATTCCGCACGTTTGGCGATCGTGTTCATCTTTTCGACGTCTTTCAAGAGTTCAGCTGTGATATTGTCCAGGTACGAACGACGACTACCCCGTGCAACGGTGTCGATACGCGCGCGGTAAATATTCTTCTGTGTCGCCGTCAAGTTGGTTGATTTCAACTTTTCCAAGATGTCCCTCTTCTTCTTTTGGTACATCTCGTTTTGTTTCTCCGCCTTTGATTTGATTTCTTTCAGAGAGCTACGGTTGGACGCGAGATTATTATAGTAGCTGTTGACGTCTTCCACGGACAACGCCTTGAGACTGTCCAGATGACGTTGCAGTTCCTTGCGTTTGTCCGAACCACCACCACGCACGTTCGGTAATCGCGTCGGTTGAAACACTGGACGCCTGTTGTTTGTGTTTTCGTTGTTGTTCGTGTTTGCATTCCTCTGTAATCGAAGAACGGGAGCGGTCGGTCGTGGTCTGTTCACGACCTGGACCCTCGGCACCGACAACACTGGCCTTGGTTGTTCAACTTCGGGGGATTCACGAGACTTGATGAAATTGGGTACAAAACCTCGTTTGAATACAGTCGTGCGATTGTTCACGTTCACGCGGTTCGCACGGTTCATAGTATTCGTGAGGTTCACGCGGTTCACGCGATTCGCGTTCGCGCGGTTCACGTTGTTCACACGGTTCGTGAGGTTCACGCGGTTCGTGAGGTTCACGCGGTTCACGTTGTTCACGCGGTTCACGTTGTTCACGCGGTTCACGTTGTTCGTGCGGTTCACGTTGTTCACGCGGTTCACGTTGTTCGTGCGGTTCACGTTGTTCGTGAGGTTTCCGCGGTTCATCCCAAAGTTCGCAGGCGCAGACATGGTCTGTCTCGGCTTGGGCTTGCCAGTGGCCAGTCTGACAGGTTCGCGCACGCCCATGTTGCGTAAACGAGCAAAGATGGCGTCTCGGAGTTCATCTTTGGTATTTTTATCGTCGACGAGTGCCTCAACTTTGGTGGCGAGTCTCTTGATTTGAGCCTTGAGCGCGCTCTTATCGAACAGGCGTTCGTAGTCTGCCTGTGTCAGTGGAGACTTCTTATCTACCATGTACGTGCGGTCCTTCGACAACACCATAGGGGGCAACAGGAGCTTGCCCTGTTGGATGTTGGCGTACAGGTTGCAAATCTGTTTCCTGGAAATGTTGAGGGGGCGACCAACATTTTGTTCTACGCGTTTTTTTAGGTCTTCATAGCTGATGTTCGGGTCGCAAACATCCATGATTATAATATTACTTTACATTTTTTATCACATCGTATCCTACGTTAAACAACCTAACCTTCTCCTCGTACTCCATGTTGAAATCAAACACGTTCGCCTCACCCACGTTGATTTCCACGAGGTTGCACCCATGACTCGCCGCTCTGTGAGCTAATGTAGAACGTACGAGTGCTTCGACGAATTGCCTGGGTGTGTCTATTGAATCTTGATAGACATTTTCAGTCTTCAATACTATCACGGTCACTTCGTGTGGTTTCCTGCCTAAGAATGGAGACATCGGATACTTCTCCGCCACTCCTCCGTCCACATAGGTCCGGCCCTCAAACTTTCCGGCACTGAAAATCATGGGTATGGCGATGCTCATGAGCACGGCGTCTATGACTTTCATTTGTGGATGCGTGTCCTTTGAGAAATACTCGGTGCGTGCTGTGTTCAGACAGTACGCGCTCACGTAAATCTTCATCTCCAACTCCTCAAACGTGGGGTCTCTCCCGTTGCACATCTCCACCATGAGTGCGCGTATGGGTTCCATCGCCACGAACCCAAATTTGTTAATGAAACTCGCTAAACTCAACTTAACAAAATTGGGGATGTCCACTTCTAAACATTTTTCTAATATTTCATCCGTGGACATCCCGAGAGCGAGAAAGAGAGCTAATATGGACCCCGCGGATGCGCCAGATATTTCATGAACACCTTTGAGCCTTGGTTCCAACGCCTTGAGGGTGCCTATCATCGAATAGATGCCCATGGACGCCGGGCCGAGGCACAGGTACTTCATCCCTTTACTTAATAGAATTGAGGAAATTGCTTGCGAAGCGACGCAAAGACCAAGGCAAAGACGAGCGCGTGAGCCGTGGCCGACAACACACTGGTTTGACCGGACATGAACACGCCACCAGTGCCCGGCGGAAGGGTCAACAAGAGACCCGGGCTGAGAATCACGAACAACGCGGTCGTCACGATGAGGTCCGTCTGGGTGAGGACCAAGTTCATCGCGCGCGCCACGAGGGCGAACGCGAGGAAGAACACCAACGCGTGGAACAGCACGGCCATTTGACTGGTGGAACGGTCCATGAACTTGACGTTTTTGCCGGTGGTGGTGAGCAACACACCCGGGCTGAGCGCGAGAAAAAGGGCCGCGGGGATGGCAACTTTCGGAGACGTAACGTCGGGGAGCATTTGTTATATGGTGAGATTATTTATCTCGGTGTGTTCGACGACGAAACGAGCAAAGTCGTCAAAGGTGGCGCCTGGTGCAAAGTTCAAATACTTGAATTCATTCCACAACACACACCACCAGTACGTCACGTTGTCGAAGAAAGGCACTGGGCCATCGTACGGTTCTGTGTCTCTGTACTGATTGAAACAAAATTCCACGAATTCCGAGTACGTGCACTTGGTCAGCATGGCGTGTTCGAGAAATGCATCTCGCACGAGCATGCGAAGGAGGTCCCAGAGCTCCCACAGTTCTTCTGAATATTGGATTTCCCATTCCCATATATTCAGACGAAGGTCGTCTGTGTTGTTATGGTCGTCGTCGCCCCCACTATCGGGGTCTACGTCTAAACCCACCGAGGCTTCGTAGACGTATTGCGACCAGACCATCGCGATGTATTTAATCAGAGCTCTTTTCTTTTAAACCCGTGAGCGAAATGGAAGTGCTTTCCGTGGTGCCGAGTTTCTCCTGGATACCCTGCACGATGCGGTCTACCCTGGCCTGGTCGCCTTCAAAATAGTCCACGAGACCTTCGAGAAGGTGTTTTTTAGACATGACTTTCTTACGCGTGGTCTTTTTGAGTGCAATCTTTCCCTTTCGCAAGTTGATGGTGTCTATGCCCTGATTCATCATGGCGCTCTGCACCCGCACCTTCAACGCTTTCTCCGCCTGTGTTAAAATCTTAATGTCTGACTTCGCCTCGGTGATTTGTTTGTTCAATTCGACGAGGCGTGCGACGGTTTCTGAGAGTTCGTCTGATGACATGCGTTTATTACTAAAAGTCTACAAATCTTTAATTAGCACAAGTCGCGCTGCATCGTGTCCGCGACGATGGTGCTATTGTTCCAGATGTATTGTTGTTTCGGCGTGGCCGGGTCGGAACGGATTTGCTGGTTCGCGTTGCGAAGGGCACCTCCCACGGTCTCCGGGAACCCGATTTGCTGACGCGGTTCGAGGAAGTTTTGACCCTTAAGAATGTCTTCCGGGCTGAACTCACCGAACTCGCCCTGGGCGACTTCGCGCGGCAAGAGGGACGAGGCCAAACCGGTACCCGCATTCATCTGACAACCGTTCGCAACCGGCATCGCGGCGGCAGACGGTCCGACCGCGGTCGGGCCCACGTCCGCGAATTCGCGCTCCGTGAGCGTGTATTCGGACTTGCCGTTGTTCATGTTGAACAACAAATAAACGAGCACCGCAATGCTCACCAACATCAATAAATTTCTGGTGCGGCTGTTAACTTTCACCATCCTGCTTTATATTACTATTACATAATTTTTTTTATTCTGACGTCTCGTCTACTGGGGCCTCGGGCTCGGGGTCAGCCTCAGCCTCGGCCTCGGCCTCGGGCTCGGGCTCGGGCTCGGGGTCAGCCTCGGGCTCGACCTCCTCTTCGTCGACGAAGGCGTACTCCTCTGGGTATTCAGACTTGATGGGCTCTGGATGGAGCTTGACCTGGACGACGTTGTAGGCTGGACCGAATGCGCTCTTGGCGAACCACATGCCGACGTATTCCAGAATCAATGAGCACTCCGCGCCTTCGGCAATGGCGGTGAAGTCGACGACCTCCTGTTCTGCTGAGAAAACCTTGGTCGGTGGGATGCGTTCAGCCACGAGCTCGGCGTCGCTGTACGCCGCCTTGAGGGCGTCCGTTGACTTCTCCTTACCGAACCATTCCTTGCAGTTTTCCTTTGCAGCCTGAAGATTTGCCTTGTTAATGGCGGCGATCTTTCGCTTATTGCCCACGGACACTGGGTCGATCGTGATGTCGGTGTCTGCGTTGTCGGTGATGCGAACCTTGTTCAACTGGATGAAATGCTTCTTCTTGTCGTCCGTCGTGGCGCGCACGAAGTAGCATCCATCGTCTTGTTTGGCGGGGGTGTTGTACAGCATTGTATACCTAAATCACGAGGATAATCTTTAAATGAACAGACTGTCCTGCATGCCTATGAATGGAATCATAGCTGCACCGTAGAGGATGCCGTCTGGAATCCACCCATCTCTTTCCGGTCTGTAGCCATATAAAGTGCTTCGCAGATTGACTTCGTTCCACACGGACTGATTCACGAAATTAAGTTTATTCAAGTTGAGCGCGGGCTTGTAGTTCCATTCGTTCCCTATGTATCGCAACGAGTTGTTCTCGACCCATTTCTTCTTGCGCACGTCGAAACGCTGACGCCCGTTCGTCTTGACGAAACCTTTAATCTTCAGCGGCACCAAGGTGTTCACGCCGTACACCAACTGCCTCTTCAGCTTTTCCCCGTCGGGTTGAATCGTGTACTTTTGGTACTTGTACGGGTCTTTCTGTTCCGCCACGCGCAAGTTCACTTTTCCATTCATGATCACCGTCTTCGTCCTGGATGGGAGTTTATTGATGACTTTGAAGTAAATGTCAAAGATGCTGTCCGTCGCCCTGAACGTCATCCCTTTCGAGATGGCCTGGGCGAGTTTGATGAGTCGCGCGCGGTCCTTGGCTTTCTTCTCCGGGCGTAAGTTTAACTCCTGCATGATGACCACGTCGTGAATGAGAAAAGCCTTGCTCGCGATGGCCACTCTCTTGTCGTGCACGATGGCGCCACTGTTCCTGTTGACGTACGTGATGCCCGTGGTTTGTTTTTTGAATATGACGTCAAACCCAAACTCCCCTGGGCGCATGAACGGCACGTCCAGGATGCCACCCATGCGTTGTTGCACAACCTTTCCCGCGGCGACGTCGTACCACCCCAGGTTCAGGTCGAGGGCGAAGAGCTCGACGTCGGTGAGCACGTTGCCCTTGCTCACGTTCGTTCCAGATGAGAGCTTTTTCTTCTTCATGAGCGTGTACCTCCTGACGAGCCACGGCCCTTTCTCTGTGAACGAGACCCCCAAAAACTTTTTCAACTTGGAGCGATCCATCTGAATCCTCTCTTTGATGACTTTGTTGAAACGCACGCAAATCTCACCGAGCTTGTCCCACATGATGAGTTTGATGCCCTGTAATTTCCCAAAAAATCTGGCGTCGTACTTCATCCTGGGTGCGAACTTGGTGTCGATGTCCGACGTCACGATGCGATCCACCCTGGGGAGCTGCATGTTAAACGCATCACCACCGGAGATGACGAGGTCGCCCATGGGTTTCATGTGTTCGGAGAGTTCGCCTATGATTTTATACACGATGTCTCGCACGGTGTCCGTGACGTACACGTACAGCATCTCTTTCAGATTGGCATCTTTGTGTCGCGTCGACAGGCGTTTACGGAATTCACGCACCTTGCCCTCATCGTAATATTTCAACAGAACCTTGTCCCCTTTACACAGGTTCTTTAACAAATATTTCCTGATGGTGTCCTCGGTGTACAACCTCGTATCCATATTATTATGTGTACATAAATTAAAATGCAGCTCGCGTGCGACGTCATAGACAACTGTCGGTGCTACGCGAAGACGCCCACGAGTCCACAGTTCTGTGGCGCCAGGCACGGGCCGAACGTGGACCCGTGTCCTCCCGCGTGTTGCGCTGGTGGGTGCAGAGGTCCAGAACCGTTCGCCATACTGAACGACGGCATGTCTCAAAAGACTGGGTCATTCTGGCTGGTGTTCGTCGCACTCGTCATTTTGGTCATACTTTCGACGATTTTAATGGCTTAAAGAATCGAGACGAGAATTCAATAAGAAACAAACCAAAGATGCAAGAAGAAATTGAAGCCCTTCGCAACGACATCAAGAGCCTCACGAAGATTGTTCGCAAGATTAAGGCGAAGCTCGACGACCCGGACGGCGAGAAGGCCAAGGCTCGCGTGGCTAACAACGGTTTCAACCGCAAGCAAAACATCTCCGATGAGCTTCGCGCGTTCATGGGTTTATCCGCCGAAGAACAAGCTTCTCGCAGCGAAGTCACCAAGTTTGTCACCAAGTACATCACGGAAAAAGGTCTCAAGCATCCGGAGAACGGTCGCCAATTGGTTTTGGACGACACCCTCCGTTCGCTCTTGAAGCCGCCGGCGGATGTTCAAGTCACGTATTTGAACTTGCAAAAGTACCTTTCCCCGCATTACATCAAGTCGGCTTAAAAATAAAATAATATTGTAATGTAATGTCCAACGTTGACCGAAATTATATCGAAAAACTTGTTGGTACAAAGATTGGAGACCTATCTCTGTACCAAAAAGCCTTTACTCACAAGTCTGCGTTGAAACAATACGAAAACATAGAACACTCGTACGAAACCCTTGAATTCATAGGCGATAGCGTGCTTGGTTTTGTCGTCACGAAGTGGTTGTTCGACCGGTATGAATCCCAACAAGAAGGGTTCTTGACCAAGGCGCGCACGAAACTCGTGCGCGGAGAGACCTTGGCCGCCATCGCGCGTAAACTTCAACTGCAGGACGTGGTGTTGATGGACGAGAAAGGCATGCGAAACAAGTGGAATAACAACACGAAGATACTCGAAGACGTGTTCGAGGCCCTGTGTGGTGCTATATACATGGACCTCGGCCTCCTACACACGAAGGAATTCATCCTTCGCATCTACGAGGACCCATCGTTCGTGGACATGCAGTGCCTCCTCGTGGACGACAACTTCAAAGACCACCTCATGCGGTACTGTCAGACGAACAACTTCCCCCTCCCCGAGTACAGAATCACCGACCACACCGATGGGGTGTTCGTCATCGACGCCTACGTGAACGACGCGTTCCTCGGACGAGGGTGGGCCAAATCCAAAAAACAGGCGGAACAGAACGCCGCGAGAGCCTTTTTTAGTTAAAAGTAGTATTCATTCTTTCAATAAGTGCGATGCATCCGAATGTGAAAGCCCTCCTCGAGCGTGAATATGCAGCACAAAAGTCAGAGGAATGGCTGGCATTGCGTGGGAAGATGCTCACCGCGAGCGACGCCGCCACCGCCATAGGATGTAATAAATACCAGACGCCACATGACTTGTTGTTGAAGAAGTGTGGCGTCGGGGAAAAGTTTACTGGAAACGAAGCGACCAGACATGGGGAGAAATACGAAGACGAAGCGAGAATACTGTACGAAGAACGATACGGTGAAGTCGTGCACGAGATAGGATTGGTGCCCCACCCCGTACACTTGTGGCTCGGGGGGTCCCCTGATGGGGTCACGGAGAGTGGGAAACTCGTGGAAATTAAGTGTCCCATGATGCGCGAAATCAAAGCAGAGGTGCCATAACACTACATGCCACAACTGCAGCTGTGCATGGAAATAATGGATCTCGAAACGTGTCATTTCATTCAGTACAAACCAGCGGATTTCAACTGGCCAAAGGGGGAGGAATTCGTGGTCGTTCAAGTCGACAGGGACCGCGGGTGGTTCGAGACGAACCTCCCCATCATGCGCGCGTTCTGGGACAAGGTGGAATACCACAGGGCACACCCGGGGGAGTTGCAACCACCACCCCCACCGAAATCGAGACCGAGAAAAATCAAGGAGAACCCGATCGAGATTCAATCCGATTCAGACGACGACTATTTCAGTGACTAGTCAAATAATTTCTCTTGTATTATTATATATTATCACA
>Ga0102960_1000800_pt1 | contig 11850 bp, 9 predicted proteins | sample SalPon2_B_H2O_MG_2_FD_84521 | JGI IMG/M metagenome (GOLD analysis project Ga0102960, IMG submission 84521) | Salt pond water microbial communities from South San Francisco under conditions of wetland restoration - Salt Pond MetaG SF2_B_H2O_MG | ecosystem: Environmental > Aquatic > Non-marine...
AAAGATTATCAGATATCCCTCTACTTGTAGACCATTTTTTGAAGGATAATGCCAAAGATTCTGACAATGAATTAAAAACAATGGATAAAGATGCTATCAATCAATTGAAAGAGTACGATTGGTCAGGAAATGTGAGAGAGTTAAGAAATGTAGTGGAAAGATTAATTATTCTTTCCGATAATAATAAAATTACTAAAAAGGATGTAATCAAATACTCTAATAAATAGTAAATGAAACTTATATTAAAAATATCCTTCCTATTACTTAGTTATTTTATTTTTCCTCAAAATGAGCAAGATAAAAAAATTATAAAAAAAATTTTTGATACTACCATGACATCTAGTTCTAGTTATCAAATGTTAGATTATTTATCAAATGAGATTGGTCCTAGACTATCAGGATCCTTGGGGGCTGAAAGAGCTGTTGAGTGGGGAAGAAGCGAATTATTAAAAATAGGATTTGATAGAGTTTGGTTACAGGATGTTATGGTTCCAAAGTGGGTCCGTGGTCCAAAGGAGTTTGCTTTGATTGAAACTCAACCTGGAATTACTTTTAATGTTGATGTTTGTGCTCTTGGAGGTTCTGTAGCAACACCGTCTGTTGGAATAAAATCAAACGTTGTTGAGGTAAAGAGTTTTGATGAACTTAAAAAATTAGGTAAAGAAAATATTGATGGAAAAATAGTTTTCTATAATAGACCAATGCAACCCAATTTAGTGAGTACTTTTAAAGCCTATGGGCTTGCTGTTGATCAAAGAGTAAGTGGGGCAGCAGAAGCTGTAAAATATGGAGCAATCGGGGTAGTTGTTAGATCAATGAATCTTCGTCTTGATGATTATCCTCATACTGGAACAATGAGTTATGGTAATTTACCACCAAGTAAAAGAATACCTGCTGCAGCAATAAGCACTAATGCAGCTGAAAAACTAAGTAAACTTTTAAAAATTAATCCAAATCTTAAGTTTCTACTTCGTCAACAATGTAAATCTTATGAAGATGTTAAATCACACAATGTTATAGCAGAAATCAAAGGATCAGAATTTCCTGATGAAATAATTTTAGTTGGTGGACATCTTGATTCTTGGGATATTGGAGATGGATCACATGATGACGGTGCTGGAATTGTCCAGTCCATGGATATAATAAACATTTTTAAAAAAATAAAATACAAACCCAAAAGAACAATTAGAATTGTACTTTTTATGAATGAGGAAAATGGTTTGAGGGGAGCTTTAAAGTATGCTGAAATCTCAAGTAAAAATAACTTAAATCATATTTTTGCACTCGAATCTGATGCAGGTGGGTTTACACCAAGAGGTTTTTCGTTTACAACAAGTACTGAAAACTTTAATAAAATCAAAAATTGGAAAAAACTTTTTGAACCTTATTTGATTCAATCCTTTGAACTAGGAGGCAGTGGTGCAGATATTTCTCCTTTGGAATCAAAAAACAATGTTTTAGCTGGCTTAAGACCTGACTCCCAGCGTTATTTTGACTATCACCATGCTTCAATAGATACTTTTGATGCAATTAATAAACGTGAACTAGAATTAGGAACTTTTTCAATGGCTTCATTAGTTTATTTATTTGATCAATATGGAATTATAAAATAATTTTAATAGAGTGGAAATATTAGTTGATTTAGACAAGTCTCTTTTCATTTTTTTAAACTCGCTAGGTTTAGAATTTTTCGATTCTCTTTGGATGTTTATTACAGATAAAAGATCCTCAATTCCACTTTATTTATTTTTAATTTATTACATATATAAAAAACTTTCTAAGACTGAATTTATTAAATATTTAGTTTTTATAATTATACTAATTGTATTCACAGACCAAACTAGCAATTTATTTAAAGATTATTTTGAAAGACTAAGACCTTGCCACGATGAAACAATAAATAGCCATATTAGAATTGTTAAAGCAAGTTGTGGTGGATTATATGGATTTTTATCAGCCCACGCTGCAAACTCTTTTGCTCTAGCTTCTTTTTTTTATTTTTCATTTAAAAGTTTTTCATCAAATTTTAAATACCTTTTTTTATGGGCAATTGTAGTATCATACAGTAGAATTTATATTGGAGTTCATTTTCCAGCTGACGTTATATTTGGTTTATTTTTTGGAATGTTTTTAGGTTATCTTTTTTCACTTGCTTCTTTTAAAGTTAAACTATAATGTATAACAGACTACTTTCATATAAAACACTTTTTTTAAGATTATCAATAGCATACATATTTTATTTTTTTGCAAGAGTTTTGTTTTATTTCTACAACAGTAACATGATTTTAATTGATAGTTTTCAAGAGTTCATTTATTTGTGTTTTGTTGGTTTAACATTTGATACCTCTGCAATTTTATATAGTAATGTTTTATTTATACTAATTTCTTTAATTCCTTTTAAAAATTATTCAACGGATAAATTTCAAAAAAGAATGATGATTCTGTACTTTTCCACTAATTTAATTACTTACTCAACTAATTTTTTTGATTTCATTTATTATAGATTTTCACAAAGTAGATTAACCACTCGAGTTTTTGATATTCTTGAAAATGAAACCAATAAAATGTCTCTTGCAGGTTCATTTATTTATAATTATTGGCATGTCTTTATTTTCTTTTTTGTAATGGTTTTTTTATGGATTAAGCTTTATAAAAAAATTGAAATTAAAAAACATAAGCCTACTTATAACTTTAAGTTTATTTCTTTCTCACTAATTTCTTCACTATTGATAATTTTTGTGTGCATAATTGGAATGCGCGGAGGCATAGGTAATGCAACTAGACCAATAAATATGGTTGATGCACATCGTTATGTTGATAAGAGCGTTCATGCTGATTTTGTTTTAAATTCTCCATTTTGTTTTATTAGAACTTTTAATAAGAACTATTTCATAAAGAAGAGTTTTGTTAATTCTTCACTATTAAAACAGTATGTAAATCCCATAAAAAAACTCAATGACAGTATTTATTCTAAACCTAATATAATGATATTAGTTATGGAAAGTTTTGGTAGGGAATATATAGGAGCTTTTAATAAGAACAGAAAAATTAAAAATTATATTAGTTATACTCCTTTTTTGGATTCTCTTTCAAAAAATAGTTTAATTTTTACTAATGCTTTTGCAAATGGAAGACAATCAATAGAAGCTTTACCTTCAATATTAGCTAGTATACCTTCTTTTAAGGTGCCTTTTACTTCATCACCCTATTCGAATCAAAAAATTCAATCTCTAGTTTCAGTATTTAAAGAAAAAGGTTATTCAACTTCATTTTTTCATGGTGCACCAAATGGCTCAATGGGTTTTTTAGGTCTTTCAAATATTTTAGGTTTTGATAATTATATTGGTAAAAATGAATTTAATGATAATTCTCTCTATGATGGTTATTGGGGGATTTGGGATGAACCTTTTCTTCAGTTTGTTAATAAAGAAACAACAAAACTAAAAGAACCCTTTTTTTCAACTTTTTTTAGTTTATCTTCTCATGAACCATTTTATGTACCTAAAGAGTATAAGGGGGTTTTTCCAATGGGTGATGTTCAAATGCATCAGGTGATTGGATATTCTGATAATGCATTAAAATTATTTTTTGAATCTGCTAAAAAAGAACCATGGTTTAAAAATACTCTCTTTGTTATTACAGCAGATCACACAAATCAGTTTTGGTATCCTTTTTATTCTGCTCCAATAAACAGATTTGCAATTCCTGTAATGTTTTATCATCCCAACAATTCCTTCAGTGGTGAAAATGATGTGTTAATGCATCAGATGGATATTTTTCCATCTCTAGTTGATCTGGTTGGATATGAGAAATCAATTAATTCATGGGGAAGAAGTGTCTTTTCAACAAAAGGTTATCCTTTTTCAATACATTTTTCTGGAACTGTATACCACTTTTCATCCGAAAAATATACTCTGGTATTTGATGGTGATGATGTAATTGGAGTTTATGACTTGAATGATTATCATTTAAATTATAATCTTATTAATGATGAACAAATTGATTATTCTTTTGAGGAGAATTATGTTAAAGCTTTCATTCAAGATTATATGTCAAGAATTATTGATAAAAAATTAGATTAATCTACTTGATCAATTCAGGATATTTCATTTTAAACTTATTAATTCTAGGAGCTGATACATTCATTATATATGGATTATAAGGATTCTTTTTTTTATAATCTTGATGATAATCCTCTGCAACATAAAATTTATTAAATTTTTTAACTTCTGTGGTGATTTTATAATATGTTTTAGTCTCAATTAACTTTTTGATGGCATTTTCAATTATTTCCTTTTCATTAAAGTTTTTATAAAATGCGATTGATCTATACTGAGTTCCGCTGTCAGGTCCCTGTCTGTTAAGTGTAGTTGGATCATGAGAGCCAAAAAAAACATTTACTAAAGTTTCATATGAAATCACATTAGGATCATATATTACTTCAATAGCTTCAGCATGTCCTGTTAATCCAGACATTACCTCTCTGTAAGTTGGATTTATTGTTTTTCCCCCAGAATATCCTGAATTAACTTCACTAACACCCTTTAAATTTTCGTATATACTTTCAACACACCAGAAGCATCCAGAAGCAAAATATGCGACTTTATATTCTTGTTTAGTTTCATTAATATTTAAAATCAAAAATAAAATTGATATTACAAAATAATTATTCATGTCTATTTTTTAAAAGTTCTTTATTAAAATTATCCCAAGATAAATTCTTTTTATGTTTTATAATATTGCTTATAATTTTTTTCTTGTTAGTATTCAATGCATAATTAATTTTATTGGATAAATTTTCAACAGATCTTTCAAATAAAAAACCAGTTTGATTATCAATGACATCCTCCTTTAGTCCATTTATATTTGAGCAAACTACTGGGGTTTCAAATTTAATAGATAATGGAATAATTCCACTTTGTGAAGCAGTTTTATATGGGAGAATAACTAATTCTGAAGCACTAAACCAATATTTTACATCATTATTTTTTACATATTCATTTTTGAAAATAATATTTTTTGAGATCCCTAATTTATCGATTAGAATTTTATATTTTTTTAATGAAATATAATTTTCTCCAACAATCATCAATTTTACATCATTATTTTTTTCTAATATTTTTGGAATTGAACGTATTAATAATTCCACTCCTTTGTATTCTCTTATTAATCCAAAAAATAAAATATATCTATTTTTAACCTTCAATTTTAATCTCCGTTTAGCTTCATCCTTATTTATTTTGTTTCCGAATTTTTCAGGAAGTGGATGATATAAAGATCTTGCATTATAACTTGATGAAATATTCTTTATTTGATTTAAAACATTTTTAGAAAGCGTAAAAATATTAGTAAGACTAGATAGGTAAATTTTAAGTAATTTTTTTTCAAAAAATTTATTTTCATGAGAAATTGAATTATGAATTACTCCAATTTTCTTAATATTTTTTGTTAATTTATTTAATGCATATAGACAAGGTGATAAAAAACCAGTCCAATAAGTTGAAATAATTAAGTCAGGGTTTAAACTATTTATTTTTTTTGCTACAAAAAACCAGTTTATTGGATTAATAGAATTTAAAATTTTTTTTGATTTTAAATCAACTCCATTGTTGTAATCAAATTGACTTTTTCCTGGAAATAATATTTTTGGGTATAATAACTTAAAATTTATGACTTCCACATTATGACCGGATTTTATTAAGCTTTGACATAGTTCTTGATTTGTATCGGAAATACCACCTCTAAATGGATAATATGGCCCTATTAGAACTATGTTCATGAGTTATTCAATCATTAAAAATTATCCAATCTCCTTTTTTAATCAGACTTTCAGCAACTTTAAATTTTATAGTTTTAGTTTCTCCATTTGAAACATTTTTAATAGTTACTTTTTCATTTCTTCCAATCTTTTTGACTTCTCTAACTACTGTTTCAACATAGTTGTTAGATTGGGATACTCCTTCACCAGCTTTTCTATTCCTTGATGCAATTTCGTCACTATTAAGAACTTCTTCTTTTGATGTATTAAATTTTTGTTGTCTTCTTATTCTTCTATCTTCTCTAATATTAGAAGGGTCCTTTGAGGGTAATGTTCCATTAAATAAAAATAAAAGTATATCCTTATTTACTTTTTCAATCATAGATCCAAAAAGTTTATAAGCTTCCTCTTTATAAATTACAAGTGGGTCTTTTTGCTCATGTACCGCTAGTTGTACAGATTGTTTTAATTCATCCATTTTTCTTAAATGAACTTTCCAGGCTTCATCAATTATTGCAAGTGAAATATTTTTTTCAAAGTCATTTACAAGAGTTTTTCCTTTAGAGTTGTATGCATTTTCTAGGTTTGACACAACATTTAATGTTTTTTTACCATCAGTAAATGGTACAACAATTCTTTGAAAAGTATTTGAAGGGTTCTCATAAACACTTTTTATAACTGGATAAACTTTTTCAGCGCTAGAAATCATTTTTGAATTATAATGTTCAAACGCCCCAGAATATGTTTGAGTAAATAAGTCATTAACTTCTAAAGATTTGAATTCTTCTTCATTGTAACTAGATGGCAATGAAAAAAACCTAGCAATATCAAACTCATAATCCTTGAAATTATCAGAAATTTTACTGTTATTCACTATTATTTCGCAAGTATCATAAATCATTGTAGCAATATCTACTTTTAATCTTTCCCCTTGTAAACAGTGTTTTCTTCTTTTGTATATTATCTCTCTTTGGACATTCATTACATCATCATATTCAAGCAATCTTTTTCTAATTCCAAAATTGTTTTCTTCTACTTTCTTCTGCGCTCTTTCTATTGTTTTTGTCATCATTGAATGCTGTATTACTTCTCCCTCTTCTAATCCCATTCTGTCCATCATTTTAGCTACTCTGTCAGATCCAAATAGTCTCATCAGATTATCTTCTAGTGAAACATAAAATTGAGAACTTCCTGGGTCACCTTGTCTTCCAGCTCGACCCCTTAGCTGTCTATCCACTCTTCTTGAATCATGTCTTTCTGTTCCAATTATCGCCAATCCACCATTATTTTTAATTTCATCAGAAATTTTAATATCAGTTCCTCTACCAGCCATATTAGTTGCAATAGTTACAATTCCAGCATTTCCTGCTTCCGAAACTATATCAGCTTCTTTTTTATGGAGTTTGGCATTTAAAACATTGTGTTTAATTTTTCTAATATTAAGCATTCTAGCTAATAATTCTGAAATTTCAACTGAAGTAGTTCCTATTAAAACTGGTCTGCCTTGGTTCGATATCTCAGTTACGTCATCAATAACAGCATTATATTTTTCTCTTTTAGTTTTATAAATTAAATCATTTTGATCTTTTCTAGCTATTGGTTTGTTTGTAGGAATTTCAACAACATCTAACTTATATATATCCCAAAATTCTCCAGCCTCTGTAATAGCAGTTCCAGTCATCCCAGAAAGCTTATTATACATTCTAAAATAATTTTGTAATGTAATCGATGCAAATGTTTGTGTGGCATCCTCAATTTTAACATTTTCTTTTGCTTCAATCGCTTGGTGAAGTCCATCTGAATACCTTCTTCCGTCCATAATTCTTCCTGTTTGCTCATCAACGATTTTTACCTTATTGTCAATTACAACATATTCAGTATTCTTTTCAAATAATGTGTAAGCTTTGAGTAATTGGTTTAATGTGTGGATTCTTTCACTCTTAGTAGCAAAATCATTATAAACCTTTTCCTTTTCTTCAACTTCTATATTTAATTCTAAATTTTTATTCTCTATTTCTGAAAGTTCAATTGATAAATTTGGTAGAATAAAAAAGTTAGATTCTTCGTTTTTGTTAGAAATTGTATCAATCCCTTTATCGGTTAGTTCTATTTGATTATTTTTTTCATCAATTACAAAGTACAGGTCAACATCAACTTTTGGCATTTCTCGATTATTATCCTGCATGTAAAAGTTTTCAGTTTTCTGCAATAGCTGTTTAACCCCCTCTTGACTTAAATATTTAATAAGCGCAGTACTTTTTGGAAGTCCTCTATAAACTTGTAATAAATGGAATCCTCCTTCTTCTTTATTTCCTTCACTGATTAATTTTTTTGCTTTGGATAGAACTTGAGTTAGTAATTCTTTTTGTTTTCTGACTATATCATAAATTCTTGGCTTTAATTCATTAAACTCGTGTATATCACCTTTTGGAATAGGCCCCGAAATAATTAAAGGAGTTCTAGCATCATCAACTAAAACTGAGTCAACTTCATCTACGATTGAATACGCATGTTTTCTTTGTACTAAATCTTTTGAGGAGTGTGCCATATTATCTCTCAAATAATCAAATCCAAACTCGTTATTAGTTCCGTATGTTATGTCTGCATTGTAGGCTTTTCTTCTTTCTTCTGAATTTGGCGAGTGATGATCAATACAATCAATACTCAATCCATGAAATTCAAAAATAGGAGCCATCCATGCACTATCTCTTTTTGCCAAGTAATCATTTACTGTAACTAAGTGCACTCCATTTCCAGTAAGTGCATTTAAATAAACTGGAAGGGTCGCTACTAATGTCTTACCCTCACCTGTTTGCATTTCAGCTATTTTACCTCTGTGTAATACAATTCCACCAATTAATTGTACATCATAATGAACCATATCCCATGTAACTTCTTTTCCTGCTGCATTCCATTTATTTGACCATAATACATTGTCTCCAGCAGTTTTAACATATGTTTTTTCTGCAGAAAGTCTTAAGTCAAACTCGGTGGATTTAACCTTTATTTCGGAATTTTCTTTGAATCTTTTAGCAGTTTCTTTTACTACAGCAAATGCTTGGGGAAGTATTTCATTTAATGTTTCTTCAACTTTATTATATGACCTTTCATTAATTTCATCAATTTCAGTGTAGAAATTATCCTTCTCATCAATATTAGTAGAGGATTCAATTTTTTTGTTAAGAGTTTTAATCTCTTGATTGAAAGAGGCTCTAGTTTGTTCGATTAAACTTTTAAAATAAATAGTTTTTTCTCTTAATTCATCATGACTTAAATTCGAAAATTCTTTCTCATAACTCAAAATTTCTTTTACGATACCCTCAACTTCCTTTAAATCCTTTTTTGATTTACTTCCAACAAAAACATTTAATATAGAATTTATAAAACTCATTTACTTATTATAATATGATCAAATTTAAACAAAAAAAAAGCCTCAAATGAGACTTTATGAAAGTTTTTAGAACTAATATTCATCTTCATTCCAAAGATAGTCATCTTCAGTGGGATAGTCTGGCCATATTTCGAGAATTGATTCATATGTTTCTTCTTCCTCCTCTTCAATTTCTTGTAAGTTTTCAATTACTTCAAGGGGAGCACCAGTCCTAATACAGTAATCAATTAGTTCGTCCTTATTTGCAGGCCAAGGTGCATCTGTTAAATAGGTAGCTAGTTCAAGAGTCCAGTACATAATTTTTATTAAATAATAATTGCAAAAATAATTTTTTATATGACTCTCACAATATTTAATTAAATTATTTAATATTTATTTTTTTTTAGCAAAATAAAATAGGAAAACTATTAGAAAGAGAAAAAGTGAAATCCTGTAGATAAAGTCACCATAAATATTATAAAACGTAATTTTCTCAGAAACTTTAATTTCTCCAAAAATTACACCTTTTTTATTGTAAGGAATTGATTTAACAATATTGCCTCTACTATCAATTATTGCTGATATGCCAGTATTGGCACTTCTAACAATACTTCTTCTAGATTCAATTGCTCTTAGTCTAGATAGACTTAATAATTGTTTATGACCTTGCGAATCACCCCACCAACCATCATTTGTGATTATTGCTAAAAATTCTGCACCATTTCTTATATATTCATTGATGAATTCACCATACATTGATTCATAGCAAATTATAGGTGCAACCTTGAAATCGTTTTTGGTTTCGTATACAGTTCTTTCATTTTGAGATGCTCTCGACATTACTGTTCCTCCAAAATCTAAAAGAATATTTCCTAGTATTGGTTTTAAAACAGATTTGTAGGGTAGATTTTCGACTCCTACAACTAATTTAGATTTATGATATACTTGCTTTTTTTCTGAGTTAATAAAACTACTGTTGTATATATCAACCCATAAATTTTCTCGAATATAATTTGAGGTGATAGTTTTAGTTTCATTTGAATTGTACGTTTTATAGAACTGGATACCGCTTAGTATTTGAGAATTTTTTTTTATTAAATAAGAGTTTAAATCTTTATAAAAAGGGGTATTGAAGAAGTTGTCTAGTAAGTAACCAGGGCTTTCAGAAAAATATGTTTCTGGTGTAACGATTAGTTTATTATTAAAATCTAATTCTTTAGTCGTTTCTTTAAACTCATCTAAAATTTCAAGATTAGTTCTTCCATATTTATCATTATAAGGATCTATGTTGGGCTGTATCACAGCTACTTCAATAGATCGACTATCATTTTTATGATTTTTATATATAAAAAGAGAAATTATAATAGGGATAGCGATTAAAATTAACCCAATAGAAAACAATTTTAAATATTTATAATTAAGTTGTCTATAGTTTTGATATGCCTTAAAAAAAATAATATTAATTAAGAGAACCCATAGAGTTCCACCAAAAGTTCCAGTATACTCGTACCATTGAACTAACATGTGCGACTCTGAAAATGCATTACCTATTAGTAATAATGGCCAAGAAAACTCCCAATTTAAATTAAATTTTTCAAAAACTATCCAGGCACAAACGAAATAAATAAGTCCAAGTTTATTATTTAATTTCTTAGATATTAAACTGAAGGAGGCAAACAACAAAGACATTAACGTGGAGTATAAACAAATGGCGAATGTCATTCCAAAAATAGTCGAGTTTATAAGCCACCAACTAGAAATTATATTCCAAAGAAAAAAGCAAATAAAACTATATGAAAAAACTTTAATTATTGACTCATTTCTGATTGAAAATTCAACAAAAAGAATAGGAACAAATGCTATAAAAATTAAATAAACAAATCCATATGTAGGCCATGAAAAGCCTAATAGTAAACCAGAAATAATGCTATAAATAATAAGTTTTTTATCCAATTTTTTTGTTTTAACTGTAAAACATTTCAAGTTATGAAAAACACAATAGTGAACATACAATAAATTAAAAACTTTCTGTTGACTAAAAATGTCTAAATTTATATTGTGAAAATATTGAATTTTATTCCAAATTTCTTCACACTTGCAAATTTATTTGTTGGGTGTGTTGCTGTTGTTTATGGTGTAATGGGGGATCTCAACACTCTAGCGATTCTGGTTTCTATTGGACTAGTATGTGATTTTTTTGATGGTTTTTTTGCAAGATTACTTAAGGTTGATTCTGATATTGGTGTACAATTAGATTCTTTATCAGACCTTGTTACTTTTGGCCTTACCTCTTCTTTAGTAATGATGCATTTAATTGGAAATTCTACTTTTGTTATTGAAAATAGTTCTGTTTTTTATGCCAATCAAATTCCTATTATTGCTTTTTTAATCACTTTGGCATCATCATATAGATTAGCTAAATTTAATATTGGTGATAAAAATTTAGAATTCAGCGGTTTGCCAACTCCTGCAAATGCAATTTTCATTGTATTCCTACCTTTTTTTATAGAAAAATTTGAGTTGTTAATTTTATTCAAAAATATATACTTTCTAATTTTTATTGTTTTATTATCATCATACATGTTGATTTCTAATTATCCTATGATATCTTTAAAATTAAAAAACTTAAATTTTAACCAAAATAAAATTTTATTAATAATATTATTAATTTCCCTTACTCTACTAATAATTTATGGAGTTGCATCCTTACCAATTATAATTA
>Ga0102960_1000801_pt1 | contig 11849 bp, 20 predicted proteins | sample SalPon2_B_H2O_MG_2_FD_84521 | JGI IMG/M metagenome (GOLD analysis project Ga0102960, IMG submission 84521) | Salt pond water microbial communities from South San Francisco under conditions of wetland restoration - Salt Pond MetaG SF2_B_H2O_MG | ecosystem: Environmental > Aquatic > Non-marine...
AAGTCGTTCTTCGTACTTTTTGTTAAACATCTAAACCTATTATGATTTTGATTTAATTTTAAAGGTTATAGTTCCATCATCACCATTAGTTAAGTTTAACATAGTTATGGCCAATGTGTCAACCGTTCCGTCGGAATTTTCGTCATATAATGCAGCACTAAATTTTAAATTTTGCTCGTATGTTGTATCACCTGTATAAACATAATCATCTGACATAGAAATATTATTATTTTCAGGATCTGCCATAATTTCTATTGTGCCGGTTCGCTTGCCGTTTATTGTTCTACTTGTATAACTGTATTCAATGACATAGCTTCTTGCTGTTGTTGCACTAAGGTTACAAAACTTAATTGCTTCGGTTACTTCGCCTATATCAATTTGATATGTGTAACCTACTTCTGATATATTTGGTCCAGAAATTTCTGCAACAAAGGGATAGTTAACTAGATACTCACTACTGAAACTTAATTCTTCTGTTCTTTTAAACCAATCTCCTTCTGATTGGTTGAGTGCATTTTGTCCAAAATCAATATTAGATGTTTGTGCATTTCCGTATGTGCCGCCGTGATTACCTACGTTGTAAAATTTGTTAGATTTACTTGTGTTGTAGTATCCTCTAATAATTTTGATACCTTCTCTATAGATATTATCAAAAGTACAATTTTCAATTGTATTATGTATTGGACCACTATTTTGACCTTGTGTGCCAATTACAGTGTTATATCCAAATATAATACCTGTGTCAGCAGTATCAAAATTACAATCAATAAACTTATTTCCACTTACATCAAAGTCAGAATAAACACCGTCACTGTGCGAATCAATATCAATTCTTTCAAATACGTTGTTGTTCGAACTAACCAACGAACTTAATGATATTAATCTAATTGCTGCACTTGTTCTTGAATTATCCCCTAAGTTATAAGTTCCTTTAAATCTTATATCATAGAAGTGGCTATCTTTACAACTTACAAGAGCAAGACCATCTTGGCTTGATGTTTGTATAGTCATACCCGATATCTCAATATTTCTTGCCTGGTTTAATGTTGTGCTAGTACTATTGTCTGCATAAACTCCTGGTGTGCTTGTTTCATTTACTGTCTGAAATGCTTTGTTTGGTCCTGCATTAATAAATGTTTTATCTTTGCCGGCGCCTCTTATTGTTGCAAAAGGAGGAACGTTAATAGTTCTTGTAAGTTGATACTCACCTGGTTCTATAATAAGTTGTACTCTTGCTTGTGGTGTTCCTTTGTTTGCTGCGTTAAGGTATAGTTGATCAATAGCTCTTTGGAATGCATCTGTTTGATCTGAACCGTCGCCGTTTGCGCCGAACGAACGTATACTTACAATATCATCTAGTCTATCTTGCAGTGTTCTCTGTACAGGTGCGTTAGGAGTATTACCTGTTTGAATGTAGCCGTCAACACTTTTATAAGCATAACTATCTGCAAATTGAAAAAGATTGTCGTGTTCGCTTAGTAGTTTTGTGTTACCAACATATGGCGCACCTTCTGCTACTGCGCCGTTTCCGATGTACAATTCCTGTGTATCGATTGACCATCCTAGCTCGCCAGATGCAAGCTGAGGCAAGTTTGTTTTTCTTCCTCTTCTTAATTGAATTCTTGATATTGATACGACTGCCACGTGATTCTCCTACGCTCTTATTATGTATTTAGCCGTGTTTCTCATAATAAGTGTAGACCCTTTTCCACCATTCTTCTTTCCAATCGTCAAACTCGTCTGGCCAAATATCAAACTGTTGATACTCTCCTGCACGACTACACATAAAAACGTGTCCTTCACGTATGTCTGTGCCGTGTACTTCGTTGTGTGCTATTGCGTAGGCTGTAAGTTGTAGGAAGTAATCTTCTACCCACTCTAGCTTCTTAGGACGATTCGTCTGTTTAAAATCCATTATGCAAGGATTGCCTTTGTACTGTCCTACTAGATCAGTAGTGCCAGCATAGATACCAGGAACATAAAGTGGAACTTCGCTACCCCATATTTCATCTACATCAACCATAGCTTTTTCTTTAATTTGTGTAGCCATCATATGAGCTTGTTGTGCATACGGATTGCTGCCAGGATTTGGCCATTCGCCTGTTTCAACATACTTTTCTAAGTAGTGGTGCATCCTAGTGCCTACACCTGCTGCTTCAGTTGTAATTTCTTGTGCTTTCTTTTCGCCTACACGTTTACGCCACTCAATAAGATGTGTCATATCTTTAGTGCCGCTTAGGATAGTAGTTACACTTGCTACTGGCGGGTGTCCGGGGGCAGCGTAACGTCTTTTGCCGTTTACTTCAACACGCTGTAGTCTTTCGTACTTATACTTCTCTATCACTAGACTCATTAAGATCTCCTGTTAAGTTTTCTTCTTCCCAGGCAGCTTGTCCGAATGGGTCATTATTCATATAGTAAGGATTAACAGTTGAAAAGGGATCATCTATTCCTTCTACACCTTCTACTTCTGGAATCATTTGTTTTAACATATTTTCGATTCCATATTTTAATGTCATAGTACTGCCAGAGCAGCCTGAGCAGGCTCCACTTAATTCAACTAAAACATAACCGTTTTCAAAATTAACAAAGTTAACTACGCCTCCGTGGGCTGCTACTGCGGGTTCTACGTATTCATTAAGTACGTCAACAATGTGTTTGACGACTTCTTCGTGAGTTCGTTCAGTCATAAGATCTCCTAATGTGTATACATATTAACACATAAATTATTAATTGTCAATGAGTTTTTATAAGTCTTTTAGGTCAACAGCATTTTTAGCCATTTTGCCTACTGTATCACTAGGACGGCCAGGGTTGCCTGGCAGCTTTGATACATCATCCATTTCGCTATCTTTGAATTCAATCTTTTCTTGATCAAAGTTAGTAACAAGCTCTTGTAGTTTTGGATCTGCATCGTAGGCTGCTTTGAACACATCGTAATTGAACTGGCCGCGGCCTTGATTTTGCATAAACTTATCTAGTTTAGTCATAGATAAAGCGGCAATTCCTGCCGCTTTCTGTTGTCTTAAGACATTATAAATGAAGTCGCTATCTACGCCTTCACTTACTTTAGCTTTTTTTTTGAGTGTTGTACGCTTTCACGCTTTTCACGGCCTGCTTCTTCTTCGCCGCCTGCTGCTGCTGCATCTGCTTCGAAGTCGTCTCCTTCTGGTTCGATGTCTATATCCATATCGTCGCCGTCAATTGGCTCCATATCCATATCGTCATCTGCACCCATTGCATCCATTGGCTCAGCTTCGCCTGTTAGTTGTCCAACACCTTGGGTAAGTGTACCACGAGTTGATTCCATTGCTGCATACATTGCTTCGAGTGCAGGCTTTACAGTGTTTGTAAATGTTTCACTTGCTTCACTGCCCATTTCGTCACGGATAGCATCTGCAAGTTCTAGCATTGACTCTGTTTGCATTTCAGCTGTGTCTTCCATCCAACCAGTAACACGGTCGACCATATCCTTAGCTGCCATTACTAGTTCTGCTTTGTCTTCTTCACCTTCATTAAGGTTTTCAATTGCTTCATCAATTGCAACTGTAACATCGTTACGCTCTGATAGTGCAGCATTAAGAACATCAAGGAAGAGTTTGTTTTTTGAATATTCTTCTTTTTGTACTGAATCAAAACTTTCTGTAGTTTCTACATTGAATACTTTAGTGCGCAGTTTGTTACGTACATCCTGTAGCTGTTCAGTGGTGAACTCGTCAATATTAATTTTAGCACCGAAACGTTTTGCTAGACTTTCGTTCAGTGACTTTGCTGTGACTGGTTTTGTAAATTCTCTAATGTTCATTATCTCTTCCCGAATGAATTGTTTATATGTTATTTATCTCTAAGAAAAAATATATCTGTCTAAAACGTTTCTTACACGCTCAGATTCAGCTAGTGCTATATCTAATCTTGTTTCTATTATCTCTGTTCTAACTGGATCTTTTGAAGTTCTCATAGAATGTTTAAAAAATAATGCATCATTATAATGTTTAGACATCTTTTCTTCTAAATTTAATATTTTATCAGTATAATTTTTTCCTTGTGCAATATTTTTAGCAATAGCTATTGCTGTAGATTTAAAAAATACTCGTGCTATTTGACAATTATCTTTCATATTATATATTAGATAACCTTTAGGACTTTTTCGAATAATGATATGTTTTATTCTTATGCTGTTACCTTTGACAAAAGGTATAGCAAATTCTTCAAGACCTTTGTTTACAATTTCTTCTAAATCAGCTGCTAGTTTTTCAGTAATCATTACGCATCACCATAACCGTTCCGTTGTATTGCACTTTACTTATTACGCTCTTACGAATTAGATTATTGATAATGACTTGATCTCTTTCATCAAATGAACTCAGAGGTGCAGGTTTTTGAGAAAAAGTCTCTAGCAAAGATTTTTCTTCATTCGTAATATAAATTTTAAAACTTGTTATAAGTTCGTTCAATTTCATCTTATTGCTGCCAGTTGTTGCTGTAAATTCTTAAGTTGCATTTGTGTTGCTTTGATCTGCTGTTGGATCTGCTTTTTCATCATATTTTTTTGCTTTGGATCCACACTCGGTTGGTCAGGTGCACCCATTCGTTGCTGTTGCATCTGTCCTATTTGTTGTTTTGTTTGTTGAGAATCGCCTGCTATACCTAGTTCGTTTATTTTCATATTCTTCCTCCCCTAGAACTTCTAGCTCCTCTTCTCTTGTTAGGTTTTACACTTCTTCTTCCAGTAGTATTAATTCTTCTTAATTTTTGTGTAGTAGGGCTTGTTCTTGCTGTTCTTGCACGTTTTACGTCTATCGAACTGCCCTTCCTTCTTCTAGTTTTCTTTAGTGTATTACTTGCGCTCATCTTCTTCGGAGCGTTACAAGTTGCTGCTTTCGCTACTACACGACCCTTGCGCGGACCACTTGTGCAGCGGTACTTTCTTACCACGTGTCCTTTAGTACTTTTGCCTTTGCCGTGTCCAAAGACTGTGGCTACGCCTTCTGATATAAGCTCTCTCAAAAGCATTAACGTCTCCTTTTGTTTAGAGCTTGTACTCTACGACTTGCTGGATTTATACGCTTAGTCTTACGAGCTTTTCTAGCCATTCTAGCACCTAAACGTGCTTTAGTACGCTTAAACTGCATACGCTTTTTAATATCAGGTGCTGCAAAGCATTGTGCCATCTTAGCAACGATACGATTCTTGCGGGGACCACTAGAACAACGATACTTGCGAACAACCTTCTTTCCAGAACGTGCCCAAGTTTGACCTTCTTCTAGGTCGTCTTCTGTTTGGTCAATAAAAAACTCACGTAGTAACATATAGTTATTTATCGTGAGTGATTACATATTCATTATTATTACGACAATAGTGGAAAGTAGTCCTGCTACTATTGTGCCAGCTGCACCAATAATAACTTTGGTCATTGATTGCTGACCGTTTTGAATAAGTGTATGAATGTTGTCTACTTTTTCTTCGACTTTGGTAAGGCGACCTTCTAAGACCTCATAACGCTGTGCGCATAAGTCTACGTGTGCTTCTAGATTTTCTTTTTCAAGTTTTGTGGTAGACACATTATTCTCCGTATAAAGTAAACTCGTAGTTAGCCTTTGTTGTGTTGTTAATGTGCCTGGTTACTTATCGTAACATTATTATTTATCGTCTTGAACAAAAATAATATTCTTTTTAGCAGGATTTTTGGTATCAAATGCTGCAACTTTAAGATCTATAGACTCGTCTAAGTTTGCTATAACTGGTATCATATGAAAGTCGTTTTCTAATGCATTTACACTAAGAGCACCTGCATATTCAACGTCAAATTGATAGTTCCAAACTTTAGAAACGTTTTTATAATCACTACCAAATTTAATTTCTTTAGGTATTTTTGTTAAAAGAGTCGGAGAACCAATATATGTAAGATTAACTCTAAGTCCTATTGTTTGTAGTACAGTATGAAAGTTTTGCTGCTGGCGAGTTAACTTTGGATCTTCTCCTCTTCGTGCTCCAGTTTCAGTTATGTCTACTAATGTATATAAGTTAAATCTTTCCATATTGTATTTACAGCCATAAAAAAAGCACCACTATAAAAGTGGTGCTTTAGTGTGACGCCTTCCGTTGTCACGGTCCCTAAGGTAGTTAAGGATTTTTATGCTTGGTCAAATGTAGCAATTACTGTTACAGTTGTGTCAGTTGCATATGAGCTTGCTGTTCCTTCTGGAGCAACGCCGCCCTGTAGCGCAACATAAACTGTGTCAGCTAGTGCTGTCATACCAGCTACTGTAGCACCTGGATAAAACACGTTTGAAATTGTTACACCTGTTGTTAGATTTTGAATTGCTAAGTCTAGCTCTTCTTGGGTTTGACCTGTGTTAACGATTGTGCAGATGCGTGTGATTGGTCCTAGACCGTTACCTGCTTTAGTTGTAGCTCTGTTTGTTACTGCTGCCATTTTATATTCTCCTATGATCTAATGGCAAAACGCACTTCTCTTGCGTTTTGTATAATAATATTTATCATTTTGAAGAAAAAACTAAGGATTATTTGCGTTTTTTGGCTCTGGAATGTAAAGTTCTTAGCTGTTGAACAAATGCAGGGCCTGCCTGCACAATATCATCTAACATTTCTATTGCTGGTAGATATGCTTGTACCATATTAGTACTTGCTGCTTTTCCATCCTTTGCTGCTTCTAAAAACTTTTTAGTTAGTGCTAGATTTTTATCTCCTACAAGATATCTATAGAGGGCTAAATCTCCAGGTCTTGTTGCAATATCAGGTGTTGATACAGTTGGTTCTGGATCTATCGCACTTGCTTTTTCTAAATCTTTAACTGATGCAAATTTTTCAAAATCTTCAATAATATCTGAACTGCGTAACTTAGCACGAACAGCAAATATTAACCGTGTTGATAATAGACGCTTTTCTGCTTTTGTTAGCTTATTAAAGTTAGCTAGGTTTCTTCTAATTGCTTTGTAATCTGCATTAGTTATATTAAGACCGTTTTCTAACTTCATAAACATACCTGACACTGAAGACGGTGATCTACCTTGTGCAAGATATTGAATATATCTATTAATATCAGCAACCGGTATATTTGTTTTCTTTTTCAGTTGCTTTGCTGCACCAGGGTCTTTAAGTTTATCTTGAGCACTATCATCTCCTACAAGGAAATAGATAAAATTATATAGATCAGTACCCATTATACGATAATACTTGTATAATTCAAACCCTGATGTCTTTTTACAATAGCGTTCTACATATCCTCTAAAGTCAGGATACTGTCGCATAGTTTCTAAAGCCAACAAAATCAAGTATGTCCTTTCGCCACAATCAGTATACGTCAGCTTGCGAGAGCTTCCGTTATCTTTGGTCATTCTTGCTTCGTGAAGGTCTTTAATAAAATCCATTAACGACCTCTGGCTACCATATCAGCTTGACGAGCTACTTCGTCGTCATCATCTGGAGTACCCATATCATCTTCTGGCTCATCTTCTGGCTCTGGGTCAGGTAAACTAACTTTACGAGCTTCTTTTGATTTTGCTACAATTTCATCAAGTTCTTCTTTGCTAACACCTGCTCTTTGTAAAGCTTCAGCAGGAGTTTTTGCTTGGCCGTCTGGTAATTCTGCAAGCATTGTACCTAAACTTGCTGCCTTATTCCATAGCTCGTCGTCAGGCCATTTTACTCCTGATGACGGTTCTAGTGAATTTGTAATTTGTTGTCCTAGTTTACGAAGACCTGCAAACTTTGATGCACCACGATCGTAGATTGAGTCTCTTGGTGCTTCTGTTACTTCATTAATTTTCATATCTATTTCCTTAGTTTGGTTGCCAGCGTGTGCGTGGCACTAGTTTAGTCTTTGATCCAAGAGCAACGTATCCTTCGCCGCCCTTCTCGCCTTTTGTTGTTGCCTTAACATCTGCATCAGCATCGTCTAATTGATCTATGATATGATCCTTTACAGACATAATTTGTTTTACAAGTCCAAAAATAGCAGGCAATGCTTTTGGATTAGCTTCATTCATTGCTGCTAATTTTGCTTGCTGTCCTTGACTTACCTTACTTGTTTTTAACCAATCAAAGAAACCAGTGTCTAACTTATCTAGTTGCTTTGCTTTACTCATTTGATTCACATAGGTATAAATGATACCTGCAGGACTGCTAAGACCCTGTGTTCCTTGAAGGAACGAATCTATAGCTTGTGCGCTAGTTTGCACTCTTTTTCTTATGCTGTCAACCTCTTTTGTATCTACTTTTGGCTGATGTGTAACATAAGTTTGTCCTAGCACTACTGCGTCACGTGAATTAAGTTCGCCTACATCTTTAATAGGAGCACCTGCTTTGCTACCCCACTCGTCAAATTTTGTGTGAACTACTACACCGACTTTTGAGTTCGCTATGCGCTCACCAAGAGGGCTTTTCGTATCGACTGTGTATTTGACATTGTTGGGCTCAAATTCTACTGCTCCGTCAGTAGTGCTAAACGGTTTACGTGGACTGTACAATAAATCTCCATACACATAACCACGGAAGTTCGGAGGAGTTGCTGCTTTCATTATATTAAAAACTTCCGCCATTTCTTGACCAAAGTCTGCTCTCCAAGGTTCTTCTTCTACACCTTTACCTGAGTTTTGAATAAAGCGAGATAAATTATCTGCTGAAGTAGATTTGTTCTTGCCCCATCCGTTTTTACCTACAAGTACAAATGTACCGTCTGGCTCACGTCCCCAATAGATAGTAGGATTGCCGTCCCATTTGATAGCTACATCATCCGAGTCACTGCCTAGTTTTTCAAGTATATCAGCAGCTTCTAATGCGCCTTTAGACCCTTTGACAAATACAAGGTCTTCAAGATGTTGATACTCGCGACCTACTGTAGCTGCTTCTGTAAGACTTTCTCCTACAAGGCGGCCACGCATTGGATGCGGAGTTTCATTGCCGCCTGGTTTAGATTTTTTAGGTGTTGGTTCTTTGCCTTTGACTTTATCAGCATCTTTACCACCACTTTTAATTTCAAAAAATCTCATTTCACAAAGCTTCCTGAATTCATTTTTACACTATTAAGTAGTGTTCCGCTTAATTCTTTTATACGGGCAAGTTGTTTATCTTCTAGTGTAGCATATCCTGTCGACTCAGGTACTGACTTACCTTCTTTCTCCATAGCTTCTTTCCAAGGAGCAATAAGTGTTTCATAGTTAGGATCACTTTTGATCTTTGCAAGCATACTTTCTACAGTGTGTGTATCTGTTTCTTTTGCTGTAGGTCCGAGCAATATTTTTGCTATCTCATTCCAGTTGTCAGCAACAACAGCATCACCATTGTTAGGATCAACTACGCCAAACTTAGGGCTAAACTTGTAGCCTCTGCCTCTTGCAATACTTGATAATAGGATTGCTCTATCTTTACCACTAAAGGCTGCTGTGCCGCCACGTTTAGATCCACGTTGTAGATCTGGGTTGTCTGTAAACATAAAGTCTGTTTGCACATAACCTTCGCCGCCTTGTATAGGAGCACGGAAGTGTACTTGGTCGCCTGCATTGTGTATCCAGCCGCCTGTAAACTTGCGACCTTGATTCATTATTTCGTTTTCAGGAATACCTTGACTTTTGAGCCAAGCAGCAAGTTTTGCTATTAATTCTTCTTTGGTTACTTTGTTTGCATCAGTGTTTAGATCTAAATCACCAGATGAATTCTTTTCAAATGCTCCATCTGGATCTGATTTCTTACCAGTAGTACCTAACCAATCTTCTTCGTCAAAAGTTAAGCCTGTAATCTTTTCAATAAACTGAATTGTAGGATGTACAGCCTTTGTAGGAATACGCTGTGTAAGTGGGCCTTCTTCTGTTTTAAAAACATTGCCGCCTTCTTTAAGAATCGTCATTTTTTTTACCTTCAATAATTCGTTGCATAGACCTTTTGAACTTTCTAGGATCTCCACTCTTAATACTATTTAGAAAACGTCTTTCTAATTCCGATGCAGTATCTACATCATAAGAAGAATGAATGCGACCTAATAAATTGATGGCACTTTCAATAATATTATTAGCAGTAGCATCGATAAGATAATCTTTATCTCTGCTGCCGTGAACTGTATTAAGTTCTTGTAGTATTGACCTAGTACGTTTTCTCATTTGTTTTGTTCCTGTTGTTGTATTTAGTGCAAACAGCACATAAATATTACAAACATTGGAGGGTAATACATTGTCAATTTCAAACTTGCGTTTCGAGGAACGTTCTCTATTATTTGCTCAACTAGCAAAGATAGCATATAATAACATCAAAAAAGTAAAAAAGCAAGCAGAAAAATTAGGATTTACAGAAGTAGAATTCTACAACAGGGAAGGCGCACAGGCGTATCGTTTTGCAAATGAAACAGATATGGTAATTGCGTGTCGTGGTACACAACCTACTGAATTTAACGACATTGCAGCAGATCTAAAGGCAATGCCTGTAGTAGCAGAGACTATAAGTCGTGTGCATCAAGGATTCAAAGCAGAGGTAGACGAGTTATGGCCAATGATAATGGCAGACCTAATGAGTAAACAACCTAAACAAAAACTATGGTTCTGTGGGCATTCGCTAGGAGCAGCAATGGCAACTATAATGGCGAGCCGCTGTTTGTATAACAAGAAAGTACCTAATCCTGAAGAACTATACACATATGGTTCTCCGAGAGTAGGATGGAAGAAATACTGTGTGCATCTTGGTGTTGTACATCATCGTTGGGTTAACAACAATGACATAGTCACAACTGTACCCCTACGTGTTATGGGCTACACACATCACGGAACAGAACACTATCTAAATGCATATGGTAATGTGCGTAAGATGACTAGTATGCAGAGATTCAAAGATAAGATGCGTGGACTATGGATGGGATTGAAACGAGGTAGCGTAGACAGTTTCTCAGATCATTCTATAGATAACTATGTAAACTATCTAGAGTTTTACGCTAAAGGCAAAGAGAACTCACAGCACTAAGACTCACGAATACGACGATTGTATTCTAATGCTTCTTGCAATATTGACAGCTCAACGTTATCGCGTTGGGCTGTTCTTATAAGTGCCTGTGTATCTTTAGGGAAACAATGTCCGCCAAAGCCTCGTTCTTTTGATATAAAACTATGACTGTCTCCTATGCGGGGATCCATTGTTGTATATTGTGCAACTGCTGCATACTCTACGTCTAGTGCTTCACACAAATCATAAATTTGATTAAAGAACGCAACCTTTAGAGCAAGGAAACTGTTGCGAGCATACTTGGCAAGTATAAGCTCTTCTGGCTCTGCAATCTCTACATTTACATTGAACACTCTACTCCAAAATGTACACGATGTCCCGCCAATAAGCATTAGGTCCATTGCTTTTAGATCTTCTACTGCACTTGCGGCACGTAAGAACTCTGGCGAGAAGTTTAGCATACGATTTGGAAACGTGTCTACAAGCATCTGCCAACCTTCTACAGAGATTGTGCTCTTGATTAGAATAGGAACATCTGGCGAGGCTTCAATCACTTCGTACACATTATCCATCTTGCATCCACCGCCTGCGTTTGGAGGTGTGCTCACACAAACAATCACAGCATCTACATCTGCAAAGTCTGCTTCAAATCCTAGTGCTGGATCGTGGATAATAATATCGTGTTTGTCTTTTAATAGTTCGTGATGTGCTTTACCAACAAATCCGTAACCTGCAATGGCAATCTTCATATAGATTCAATCCTATTTTTAATTAATTTAGCAACTTCATCCGAAATAAGAACTTCGTAATGATTGTAATCTACGTATTCAATCTCCATATCTTTGCGCCAAGTCATACTTCGTAATGTAACAACACTATCGTTTTTTGAAAAGTGCCAAGGAACA
>Ga0102960_1000810_pt1 | contig 11749 bp, 16 predicted proteins | sample SalPon2_B_H2O_MG_2_FD_84521 | JGI IMG/M metagenome (GOLD analysis project Ga0102960, IMG submission 84521) | Salt pond water microbial communities from South San Francisco under conditions of wetland restoration - Salt Pond MetaG SF2_B_H2O_MG | ecosystem: Environmental > Aquatic > Non-marine...
GTTCTTTGTTCTACCATAGCAACAGTTTCTTGAGGATTTGGCCAGGCATTTTCAAAAATTTCTATACAGCCTGCAACAGTGGTGCTCGGTTGTAGATCTCCAGTGAAAAATCCGTTAACTAATTGACTCATTTTTTACCTTCCTTGAATCTAAAATTCATTGCAATACTTACACGATCTTCATTACTCATATTTTTTTCTACCATATGAGCAAGATTTGACCTAAAAATTAAAACCAAAGAATCTTTCGGAGTATAATAGCAGGTTCTATAAGATGCGTAAGTTAATGCATCTGTAACTAATGGGAACGAGTCTGACAACGAACTTGTATCTTGAAAAACAATATTCCCACTGTCTGTGTTTGTTTGCACATAATATACTAAACTAAAATCGGATCTAGGATGCATATGATATTCTTGATAACTTCCGTTTTCTCCAATATTAAACCAAAAATCATTGCATTCCAACTCGTCTGCAGATTTTTTAATACCAAATTCACTAGCAAAGTCGATTACTAAGTTTTTGCAGTCTTCAATTAAAGACTGTATTATTTTGTCATTGTCATTTATTGCATCGTATTGTAGCAGTGTGTTGTAAGTATCACAACTCCAAGATGTTTTAGTACTAGGAGCACTATCACGGATGCTGTATGCTTTTGATAACAAGTACGAGTTATGATCCTTGAAGGATTCGAGTATATTTTCGTATATCAGCGTAGGGAACCATAAACTTATTTTTTTAGACTCGTTCATTACAGTGTGTGATCCTTTTTTAACAGTATAAATATGCTATAGTGTAAAGTATTTACACCACAAACTTGCAGATATGTTAATATCTGACTATTAATTTAGAGACTTAAAGATGAGTAAAATAACAGCAAATATTAATATAGAATTAAAAAAAATAGATCTAGTTAAAGAACTATCAGACGTCGAACCTGGAAGTGAAACAGATCGTTTAGAGATAAGATTTATAGTAACAGAAAATAGTGAACCACTAGTTCAACATTTTACTTGTGGATTTTTTATGTTTGATAACGAACGAACACAAATCAACGAGTTCAAATTTCCACTTGCTGGAACAGTTTCAAATATAAGTCCATCAGCTAGTATTGGAGAGTTTTTAGAAGTACCATATAATAAAGACATTGTATTAAATGTTTGGACACAAAATAATGGTGAAAGATTTGATAAAGATTTTTCTTTTAAAACACACATTCCTCCTCAACCCTACGCATCTTGGACATGGAACGGTACTGCCTGGGTTCCACCAATTCCGCAGCCTACAGATAAAAAAGGTGCAGCATACGCATGGAGTGAAAAACTAAAAAAATGGGTAGAACTAGTTCCTCCCTTAGGGCAGTATGACGATATACTGTGACAATTTTAAAGTCTACATATCAAATAATAAATGACCCTTGGGGTATTGTAGAAGATACCCCAATTCAATCTCAACCACCGAAGTGGGATAAAGATATTCCTATTACATTCAATGATGTAGTTATCTGGGAACAAGTATATCATCAGCCGGGGAATATAGGAATCTATATTGCACATAGTCCTCAAGAAGAATTTTATGCAGTTATCTACGATCTGTTTTCAAAAGAAAAAGCAGGAGTAAAGGTATTTTACGGTGAATCTGCGGTCAAAGACATTTTATCATTGACTGAAAAATTAGGAATACACTTAGAACAATCTTGGTTGCAAGTTTAACAATCAATATTCGATAACAATTACATACCGTAAAGTTAAATATTATCATGAGCGTATTTAAACTAGATGACCCTACCGGCAAAACATTAGGTTCTATACAAGCAGTTTTTCCAAAAACTATTTTTCGCTGCGACAATTTATTACCACCTGATTACTTGTCAATTTTAAAGTCTGTTTCTGAAAAATTGGTACAAGAAAACAGCACTAAAAATACAGCGTTAAATGTTGCATCAACACATAAAGTTAATAACTTAGTTGATCATCAAGATTATAGGTTGTTGTCAAAAGAAATTATCACTAGAGCAACAGGGTATGCGGAAGCACTCGGTTATTCAGCATCTACACAGTTGCAGAATATAAAAATTGCAAATATGTGGGTTAATCAATCTAATGGCGGAGATTTTATTTTTCCGCACATACATACTAACTCTGATCTAACCGGAGTATTTTATATCGAAGCCCCAGAACACTCGACTATAACATTTTATGATAACATTTATGACATGTCTAAGGACGTAACAATGGTTAATATGTTCAGTAGCAGATATATTCAGCATCCGTGTACATCTAATTCCTTGCTTTTATTTAAAAGTAATTTATTACACGGGAATGAAAAACAACCTATAGGGAATAAATTAGCAATATCATTTAATATTGTTTTTTAACTTAATATGCAGATACAAGAACAACTCATCTTTCCAAATTTTTTCTACACAACTAGTTTTGATAATATAAACACAGCTGAGATAGAAAAATTTATACAAATAAAAGAAAGAACAGAACAAGGTAGACAGTGTAGCAACGTTGGCGGTTGGCAGGAAGATATAATGCTAGATTCAAATCCTGCCAAAGATAAGTTACTTGCTCAGTGTCTGGATGTTTGTCAAGAAGTTTGTAATTCTTGGAAGTTAGATAGCAGAGTTATAATTAAAAATGCATGGGCAAATGTTAATAGAAGAAATAATCTTAATTTCCCTCATTATCATCCTAAATCAGTATTCTCCGGAATATACTATGTCAAGGCAGATCCACAATGTGGCAATTTAGTACTAAAAAGACCCGATATGCAAGAGCACTATATTGATCAGCTAAACTCTGAACATACGCAAAAAGATTTTAGTATTGTTCCTGAACCAGGAATGTTTGTGATGTTCCCTGCATATATAGCACATTACGTAGAACAGAATCTTTCAGATGAAGATAGAATTTCGATAGCAATAAATTTTGATATACAATGAATACATTTGATAAAATAATTAACTATACAAAAACTACTGATAGTCATTATAATACTAGCGGATTTTCGTTTTATTTGTATGGTCTTATTAAAATGTTAAAGCCAAAAAAAGTTATAGAACTAGGTACTGGAGTAGGAACTACTTGTTTTTTAGCTGCACAGGCGTGTAAAGAAAATAACATTGGTAAAGTTATCACAGTCGACAACGGACAGGATACTGTTTATAGTAACTTTACTTTAACAAACGACTTTAAAAATTTACAAAAAGAATTTGAACTTGATGACTTTTTAGAACTTAGAAACATAAACTTAAATCTAAAAACACTAAAAGGTCTTGAAGATATAACTCAAGTTGACATATTGTTTAACGATATAGATTGCGGCCCGCACTATTTTTTAACATTGTTAACCTGGTTATTACCTAAAGTAGAAAATGAAAGCTATTTTATAATTGATCAGGGAGCAACTTACTGGCCAAACTTTTGTGCTATTGAACTTGCGTTGCCTCTTTTAAATCAAGGTAAAATACCAGATATAATGCTAGATATGATCGATGATAAAGATCATTTCAAACGTTTATTAGATGATTTTAAATTTAGTGTTCAGCACATTCTTAAAGCCGAAACAGAGGATAATTTACAAGATAGTTTTTCTATAATTAAAATTGAAAAAAATAATATAGGATATAGAATGATATGATGAATATACAGGATGTGTTTACAAACTTTCTTGCTATAGATACTATTACAATCGATAATATTAATACTATTGAACAATTTTGCTACGATAAAATTAATCTTGAGCCTTCAGACCCGGGTCAATCAGAAATGTCTCAATACGAGCTAGATACACTTTTTTTAGACATTAAAAATCAAATTGAAGAACGCTTGCAGATTATAAAACAAGAGTTTGACTTTAAAAAAACTGTTAAGTTTAAGATAGGTAGAACATGGATTAATCTAAATCAAAATAATAACATAACAAAGCCGCACTTACATTCAAATTCTCTACTATCAGGAGTGCTGTATATAAAGTCTAATAATTCAGGACCTATTGTTTTTATGCATCCTGTAGCAGCACAGCAATATGTAATGGATCCTGACATCATTGACCAATACAATAAATTTACATCAACAGATATGTCAGTGGTCCCTAGTCCTGGCAAACTAGTTTTGTTCCCTTCTTGGTTAGTACATTATGTAGAAAATAACCTAGATGATACTGATAGAATATCCATTGCATTTAATATAGAAATTGAAAAAATCTAACTCCATCTTAGTAAAAACAGTGTTAAGTCCTTTTCACTGTTAAAAATTAGTTTATCAGGTAATCTAAGTCCAATATCATATTCTTTGCGCCATAGCATAACTAATTCTTCTGTACTAGATATTTTATGTTTATTCAATAGATTAGCATTTGCTTTAGTAAATTCAGGAATTATTTCATCATTTTTAGATATATCAACTGTATGTTCCATAACTAGCCAAACTCAACTGCATTTTTTAAATTAGGAATACCGTCCTTATTCCAAGAAGGCGGCCAAGTCCAAGATACAAATGAAAATTTTCTACCATTAACTAAGTCTGAAGTTACATGCGGATGGGTTACTGTACTAGGCCATATCATTGCATGTCCTACAGGAACGTCTTTACTATTAAAATTTTGTCTAGGGAATATCAATTCGCACCCTTCGTAGTCATTATTTAATTTTATATTTAAAGTAATTAAGCTAACATCGTTATGTAGATTATTATTTTGTCCTATTCTATCATACTTGATAATATAAGGATTAAACCAACCAGTAATAGGATCACCACATTCATAGACTTCTTCTATTAATGGACAAATCAATCTTTGATATTGAGAAACATACTCTTCAACTAACTCATTACTAATCTCATTGAGTAATATATCGTGCCAGCCTATTCCTGATTGCCCGCCGCCTATAAAAGAAACTTCTTTTCTAAATTTTTCAGCATTTATTTCGGCAAGATCTATCATTGTTTGACAGAAATCTTCTGTCCAAAAAGGAGTAACTATAATGTCATTATGCACATAAAATTCGTTGCCGCACCTTTGATCAATGGCTTTTCTATAATCTATTATCATACTTCTATTTATAGACACTATTTGTAGGATTTCTTTAATACGGATTGTCGGATAAATAATATATAACAAGCATGGATTAGGATATGGCGTCAAATAACCCAGTAGTAGATAGAATTAGAATTATTCCAAGACCGAGCGATTTTTTAGATCGTAACGTAGGAGCCAGTGGAGAGCTATTTTACAATAGAGAAAGTAGCAGTCTTCGTGTGTACAACGGTAAAGACGTAAGCGGATATGAAATTGCTCGTGCAGACTTGGATAATGTTGCAGATTCTGTACTAGAGCAGAGAATTAATGATTTAGGAATAATTGCACAGCCTGAACAACCAGATGGTGGAGCAAGTGTAGATGTAAGCGATAATGCACCATCTGAACCATCAGCAGGTAATCTTTGGCTCAATACTGTTAACGGAAGACTGTATATCTACATTAACGATGGCGACTCTAGTCAGTGGGTACAACCAGCAGCACCTACATTTAGTGGTAATTATAACGATTTAACTAACAAACCGGCACTAGCTACAGTTGCAACTTCAGGAAGTTATAATGACTTGTCTGACAGACCAACATTCGGAGATGGTGGGTTTGATGGTAGTTATAATAGTCTGTCAGATCTTCCTACGATACCGACTGATGTAAGTGACTTAACAGATAACACTAATTTACTAGTAACACCATTTAGCGGCGACTATAATGACTTGGATAACATACCTACTAGTTTTAATGATATAGCTCTTACAGGAACAACGTCGATAGTAGGAGCAGCATTTTCAGGTGCAGTAACTTTTGCAGATACTATTACTTTGCAAACAACGACAGAAAAAGTAGTTCCAATAACAGGCGCTACAGGTGTAGTTGATCATAATACCAGTAATGGATCAATATTTTATCATACTAGTTTAGCTGCTGACTTTACTGCAAACTTTACAAACTTAGAAACAACAAACAACAGAACTGTTTCAATAGCACTACTTTTAGTACAAGGCGGAACACCGTTTATACCTACCGCAGTACAAATAGATGGAACCTCTGCTGTTATTAATTGGCAAGGTGCAACAGTTCCCTCAGGAACAGCCGATCAAACTGATTTGGTAAGTTTTACACTTATTAGAACTTCAAGTACTTGGTCAGTAATAGGCAATTTAACAACTTATGGATAATAACAAATGGCATTAAATTTTCCGACTAACCCAAACGTTAATGATACATATGTATCAAACGGAACTACTTGGCAATATGACGGAGTAGCATGGAATATTATACCTGGAGATAGCTTAGGTTATCAAACAAGTTTTTCTTCTATAATAGGAGGTTCTACAAGCATATCTGCAGACACTCCGGGAGATACATTTACTTTAGCAGCAGGTAGAAATATAGATATTATTTCAAATGATGCTACTAATACTGTAACTATTTCGTCAGATGTTGCTTCTGAATATTCATTTAATGTTACGGCTGACGATTCAACACAAAAGATTGTATCAAATGGTGAAACAATAAGTTTTATCGGCGGCACAAATATTACTACATCAAGTGACATTGAAGGTAATATAACAATTTCTCAAGCAGGAAGTTTAAATTTCTCTAATTTAGATGATCGTGCAGGATTAACTATAGATCAAATCTATGAACAAGCGATTGTTAGACTTAGAGTAGATAACACTGGTACTAGTGCATACTTGTTCCAGCCTCATTATGCAGGAGCTAATCCTGATTTGTATGCTATTTCTGGAACTACAGTTGCATTTGATCTTAATGCTATTCCAAGTTTGCCATTTGAACTACAAGATGCAACACAAACAGCATTAGATGAAAATTTAGTACACGTTGCTAACGACGGAACTATATCTCTAGACGCCGATGCACAAGGCAAAGATAGCGGAACTCTTTATTGGAGAATACCAGAATCTTTTAACGGAACTTATAGGTATGAATGTCAATTGTATCCTGCGATGTTCGGACCAATTATAGTAAAAAGATTATCTTTACTTTAACTTTTTATAGTCGTTAACTAATTTGTTTAGTTTACTTCTAACATCAGTTAGCTCGTCAATATTTCTTCGAACATCAGTTGGATCAATACGTCGATTTATAGGAGACATGTGTACTTCGTGAATCATGTTAGTATAAAATTTTATAGAACTATAAAGCTCAAACGCTTTGTCTTTTATTGACCCTTCGTCCATGCTATCAATTGCATCTTTAAAATATTTTAATTCTTTTTTTACTTGCTTGTCGTTTTCAAATTTAGGTAACATGCCTTATCCTAATTTATAAAAATCTTCTTGATTAGTATTACTTGTCTCGGCCATAACACTGTTGTCAACTTTTGCCTTTAAAGTTATAGGTGTTAGTGGCTCTACATGAAATGTTGCCCCTTCGACTAATTCTTGTGCATAAGATTTACCATCTTCTGTATTCACCCATTGTACAGTAAACGCACCCGAATTAACAAACCAAGATTTGGTTTTATTTTTATGAAAATGTAAAGGAGTTTTAGCGCCTTGCTTTTCAAAAACTAAAATTTTACTACAATATAAATCATTATCGGCCCAAACAACATCGTAACCATAGTCTGTTTTTATAACATTGTTACTCATTTATTCCTCCAATAAATCTATTACTTGAAAAACAGTTTCAAGTTTAGAAAGATTAGTTTTATTTTGTAAAGTATTTCTCAAACCCTGGTGTAATGTTTTCGGCCATTGGCCAAAACTTGTCCAAGCATATCCGTTATGTTCGTTATTTAATTTAGGTAGAAATTCTTCTTTTATTACAACAAGATATGTGTGAAAATTAAATTTTTCATCATTAGACACAAACGTTTCTAAAGGTATTGTTTTTACAAACTTAGGTAAATTACCGACTTCTTCTTGTATTTCTCGAGTAAGTCCTTCAAACGGAGTTTCTCCAGTTTCAGTGCCACCACCTACAAGACCCCAAGTTCCAGCAGTTTTGCCGCCGGCTCTGTGTAAAAATAAAAATCTTTTAGTATTAAGTGCATAGAAGAGAGCACCACTACAAACTATCTTGTTCATACTAGTAATTATCCATCTAGATTAATTACCCAGTCACCTTTGGCATATTCACCGTCTACACTTAGTAGCCATTGATCGCCGTCCCAGTAATATTGAACTCCTGTATTAAGATTTGTTGTATATAATTTTGTAATTGTTTCGTTGTTATAAGGCAAATACTCTTTACTTGCATCAAACACAATGTGCCAATTTGCACCGTCATATTCAATAATGTCATTTGCGCCTGCTACAAAGTCTGTATTATCTGTGTTCTTCCATGCATCTGCGCCGTCTGCATTATCAGTATCGCCTATTGAACCTAATATTAGTAAACGTACTCCTGCTTTTGAAGTATCAGATTTTGGATCATAGCGCAAAGGGTCAATAATATAATCTATACTAGAATATTGATTAATATTACGTGCTGGTCCTTGAATAGTATCATTGCTTGGCAATGTATCTTTATCCCAGTCAATAACAAGTTTAGTTTCATCTAAAGAATTAACAGTTATGCGCCCTGCTATTAAGCCGCTAATGTCCGGCTTTCTAAAATACATAACACTGAGTCCAGCCTTGTATCTTCCGGGTATTTGATCAAAGTAATCAGGCCATGCCGTATTACTTGGTAATCCGTTTTCGAGTAGTTGTATTTCACCATTAAGAATAAGAACACGATTTTGTAGTGGATTTTTAACTACAGGGTGAACTGTTCTTGTAATTTGTTCTCTTGGAGTAAGTACTCCGTCACCGTCACTAGGTGTTGCTCCAGTATCGACTACTTTACTGCTGTCCACAGCACCGTCCATCTGATACGGTTGTGTAGCACCGCCTATGCTGAATAAGTTTGTGCCTTCAAGCATTTTTTCAAAGTCGTAATAACCGTCACCGTCAAAAATACTTGTAACAATATTTGTAACAACACCAAGACGTTTAACTTTAGCAGGCGGACTAATATAAATTGGTGTACTAAATGTCATTTGTCCAACATCAATTTCTGAATCAACACCCACCGGAATAGCACGACTGCTAAAGGTTACACTTTCTAACATTACCGTGGTTAAACTTGTCCAATCTAAATAGTTGTCTGTTGTTTGAATATCTAAACTAGGATTAAACAGCATCAATATTTGCTCCATAATCTGTAGTTTCATATCTGTGTTTGTACTCCATATGTCGACATTTACAGTTAACTTGTATGGTGTAGGCATTAACCGTTCTACAGTATATTTGCGGCCTTCTTCGGTTGTGTAGTCTCCATTGCTATCTTTAGCACGTTCCCTAACATGACGTTTGTTTACATAACTAGAATCGCTAGTTCTATCACGATCTATTTCTAATCCTGTAATATAAATTGCCATCCTTGGCGCACTTGGAATTTTATTTTCAGAATTATCTCTTAAGATAGATCCTACTTGACGAGTCAAATCTCCGTATAATACAGGAACTTGTTTTTCTGTGCCGTCGCCTGTTTGGTAACTAAAGTTACTAAACATACGCATCATTTGTACAAGATATTTTCTTATTTGTCCGTCGTAAAAATGTTGAGCCATTAGTTATCTGCCTTAGGTGTTAAAACTTGTGACAGTGCTTGACGTTGTTGTTTTCTATCATTGTGTAATGTTAGACTATACAGACCTTCGTCTTTAATAGCACTGTTTGGTAAAGTAATTCTTACACGGTTGCTTGAAGCAGTGCCGTTACCAAACCCTTTATTAATTATTATAATTTCGTCTCCGACCGAATATGTAGCGCCTGTAGTATTAGCTACATTATTCCAATTAGTAGACCCTAAATCAGTAATAGTAACTGTTTCGTTAATTTTAAAATCATCTATAGTAGATGTATATACGTAACTAGTTATCATGCCAGGATTGTCAGCAACAGTATAATTCAAACGTACAAACCCGTCTCCGGTATCTGTTGTATATTCGAGTTGTATATATTTTGCTGTTATATAAGAAATTTCTGTATTAATTACAGATTGTCCTATATTTAAACGCACAAAGTCTTGTGCAATAGGATTGTCATAAATGTATGTGTCAACATCATTAATAAATGATCCACGTAGTGTTTGTGTAGTACCATTTGACATAGGTGCTCTCTTAACATCATGAACTTTTAACCAACGTCTTCCATCATAACGGAACATACGTTGTGGCAAAAAGTCTGTTCTTAAAAAATAGTCGCCTTCTACGCTGTCTAATGGGAAGCTAATACCGCTTGCAAAGTTACTGCCATTTGGAGCAAATTCGTCACCAATTAGTAATCCCTTATAACCATGTGTTGTAGGTGTTGCGCTATCAGTAATAGTGCTTCCATCTTCTGCAACTTGTTGAACTTTTTTTCTACCTGTATTTTCATCAACTGCAAGTGTGTAGTAATTGTCATCTACGTCATATCCACTCTTGGGAGTGTTTGCTTCTGCTTCTGCAACTACTGCATTGTTGACATTCATTTCTGCTTCAAATGTACTTAATACGTCACGCAGTGTTCCATCTTCTGGATAATCTTCGCTTGCAGGTAAATCAAGTATATCTTTGTATTCTTGACTATCAACAATCTGTTTCAATTTTAATCTATATAAATGTGGATACCAAGTAGGCGAAAATCCTTCCGCTGCACGATTGATATCTTCAATGACATAAAAACGTTTTAGTGCAACACTAAAATCATTTAGTGCATACTCGTCTTTCAAGTGCGGTAATTCAATTACATCACCTGGCATCAATTTACGTCCTATTGCTTCAACTGAACTTGTAATATGTACAGTCATAAACAATGTGTCGTTACTAAGGAACAAACCAAATTGGCTTAAATCAAAATCTATATCTTGTACATTGTAAATTCCACGTAATTTATAAACATCTGGATCGTATTTTCTATCGCGATTTTCTAAAAACAACATATCTTGGATCTGTGTGTGATCCTTTTCTGTTGTTCCGTCGTTCGTACCAATATATTTGTGGACAAATACATCTGTTCCACCTATTGTGAACATTTCGTTAATCTGGCGATCTAGAAATTTATAATCTGCACCGCGCTCTGGTTTGTATAAACTTAATCTTGGCATATACATATTTATCGAAAGATAAATACTATATCGGAGAAAAGTAAATGGCAGTCACTCAAACACAGAAACAAGAAGTATTTGACTATGTAGAAGCCTTTTTAGGCGGAGGCATGGTTGATGTTGAACTAGATCCAGTGCATTACGAAACTGCACTTACTAAGGCATTGTCTAAATTTAGACAGCGTTCAGATAACTCAGTAGAAGAAAGTTATTTGTTTATGCCTACAGTTGAAGATCAAAACGAATACATACTTCCAAATGAAGTAGTAGAAGTACGCAAGTTATTCCGCAGAAGCATTGGCTCACGCAGCGGTGGCGGAGACGGTGGAACTTTGTTCGAACCTTTTAACTTAGCATATACAAACACTTACTTGCTTTCAAGTTCTAATATGGGAGGCCTAGCAACATATGATATGTTTGCAGGATACCAAGAATTAGTTGGACGTATGTTTGGATCATTTATTGAATTTAAATGGAATACAACTACTAAAAAACTTACACTTCTTCAACGTCCTCGTACAGAGGAAGAGTTATTACTTTACGTCTATAATTATCGTCCTGATTCAGAATTACTTAACGACTATCTAGCAAAACAGTGGATCAAA
>Ga0102960_1000812_pt1 | contig 11717 bp, 20 predicted proteins | sample SalPon2_B_H2O_MG_2_FD_84521 | JGI IMG/M metagenome (GOLD analysis project Ga0102960, IMG submission 84521) | Salt pond water microbial communities from South San Francisco under conditions of wetland restoration - Salt Pond MetaG SF2_B_H2O_MG | ecosystem: Environmental > Aquatic > Non-marine...
TAGGTACATCTATTACATCATCAAAGTCTATGTGTAAATCCATAAGTAGATTTAACTACAGAGTCAATAACGTTACTAGGACTATTAAGACAGAATAAAGGCAATTACTATATTCGAACATATGTTCTATATAAAGGATTAGTTATTTGGGATGTGCGCCGAAACCAATGAAAATTTATGCGGGAAGCTTAGTCTCCGTATGTTATTTGAAATTTGATAGGTTCATCGCCTTGTGCGTCTATATCTAGTGTAGACCTCTTACCCCACTTCTTAGGGAAAGAACGCTCTAAGAACCAAGCACTAGCTTGCCATGTTCCATTATCAGCAGCTCTTCTAATGTTTTTTATATGAGCACCCTCAGCCTCAGCACGAGCCCTTGCTACAGCCTCCGAAAACTCCGAAAATACATAAACTAACTCTATGTCACTACCCTCTATAATTGCTGGTAAGGGAGAGCTTTCATCACCCAAGGCCTTTATCTCGTCCTGCTTACTGTCTTCTTCTGCGCCTTTTTTAAGCCAATCATAGTAAGTAGAAGGAGCAATACCAGCCATAATGGCTGCATCTTCCTGATAATACCCTAATTTAAGCCAATTACATATTGTCTCTTGAATTTCAGGAGTTAATTTAGTCTTTCTACCCATATACAAGGTAATTTTACCCCATTTTGCACACTTGAGGTGGATTTGGAAAACCAATAAAAATTTATGGGGACCACTTGCCTTGCGCTATATGGCTATAGTGATTTCGCACCCACCCTGGGCTATGCGACACTAAAGTCATACCTGAAGTTAATCATGTTAGTACCAAACACTAACCATAGTCGAGGCAAGGACAAACTTGCATCACTGGAATTCATGAATAACGAATATAAACCAATGACTCAAAACGATGTGGTCGAAATGATGGTTGCTAGATTACCAATCTCAGTAACTCCGAAGTCTCCTTCTAAATATGCTAAGTTAAACGCTACAGGCGACACAACTAAGCGTGAGAGAAGTGATATCTACGATGTTATTGGCGGTAAGCTTGTCAAAGCAGCTGTTGGTATCCTAGCTCACAAGGCTGAAGAGTATCTTGTAGCAGCTGGTCTATTTGCCAAAGCTAACACAATCACTGACAGACAAATCATTACAGCAGTAGAAGCTTCATTCGAGTATCACCTTAGGTTTAGAAAACTTAAAGGATACACCATCGACTTCATGCTCGGTGAGAACCGAAGTGAATACGCTAAGATAGTGCTACATCTTGTGAAACAATTTGTCAATATCTTTAACACAGTTGACAGGAAACTTGATACTGAGTTAGAAGTTGCAGGTACATGGAACAATATGACGTTTGCTGGTACTGCTGACCTCATTGAATACCATGACAATGGCGACATCACAATTTGGGACATCAAACACTACAATAGTATCTCTGACAAAGACTTTAACATGTTCGATATCCAAACAGATATCTACGCTAGTCTTTTCGAAGATACTACAGGAAACACAGTGACACACACTGGTATTATCCTACCAATCCAAGGTAGGTTAGAAAGGAAGAGAAACTAATGATAAACCAAGAATGGCCTCAAGAGATTAATGAGGTCACAAATGATTGGTGTTATAGCAAGTTCAAGGGTCTTGCAAGGACTGTTGACGCTGTTATCACCAAGAAAGTAGATGGTATAGATTATATCCTTACCATTGAGAGAAAGAGAGGACCAGACAAAGGTGCTTATGCATTACCTGGTGGAATCGTTGATGCAGGCGAATACTCATTCCATGCTGCTGCAAGAGAAGCATATGAAGAGGTTGGCTTATCTAAAGATTACCTACTAAGTGATGAACACCTTGGTACTAACTCTATCAACGACAGCTACTTATGGGACCCAAGGACACCATATGGTGTTAGGGTTTATGGTTATAAGTATGTTGTTAAAGATGATTGGACACCAGTAGCAGGTGATGACGCTCTATCTTATGAGTGGGTTACATTAGATGACCTAACTGATAAAGGTATGGCGTTCTTACACATGTATTGGGTTAACCAATCATTTAGTAAAGAGGTTGGAGCTGATACTGCTGGTAAGCTTATTAAGAGATATACAGCAGATAGAATGCGACAAGCAATGTTTATCAAAGAGGTAAACAAGAAGAGGGTTGCTGACAGGCAACCTACAATACCAGAAGGAGGTAATATTGAGTAATAACTTGCTACCTATCAACTTGGTTGATAGTATTAAAGCAGGAAGGAGCGAAATGCTTAAATGGGGAGACTTCAGTACTTACTACAGTAAGACTGGATTTGAATTAGCTAGAGAGTACAACATGAATCTTGAGTCTGTTGGACATATGATTCACGAGTACTGGAAGCTAGCACAATGGGCTGCTGAACAATCTCTTAAGGATGGACAACCTGTATGTGTTGACTATACCTTGGAGAAAGCAGAAGCACACCAAGCTATGAGAGTTGAGTATAAAGACTTGAGTAGGGAGGACCAAATCAAAGACTTGTACTTAGCTTACGAGTTTGATAAGAAGTGGTTCATGCAACAACCAGGAGCACAAGATATCGTAGACCGATTCCCAGAGGTTATTCATTGGGTAGATTGGTCATAATATTAAGGAAAGGATGGTGACAGTATGAAGGAATTCTTAAGATTCTTCGTAGAAGAATTTACTATGTCATTGATAACAGCTGACCCAATGGCTTGGGCATACACTGTTATCTTTACTGTATTACTTATGAAGCTAAGTAATTCATTAGGTAAATTCTTATTCAACAAAGTTAGATAATAAATAGAAAGGAGAGGACATGGCTGACACGTTATGTACCCTATGCGGAAAGAATGATAGTGGAATAATCCACTCAGGAACAGACGGAATATGGCTTGGTGTTTTAGACAAGCTACATGAAATTTGTTATGACTGTGGTAATGCACACCACCAAAAGGAAGCTAGACAAAAGAGTTAAACTAACTCTTTAGAGAAAGGAAATAGATAATCGGTATGCCACCTTAATTACCGTTAATCAAGTCTGATGCACATTTTATGCACAGTGATTGGTTTTCGGTGTGATAGTGGAGCTCTGGAAATTCCAGGGCTGATTACGAAGGAGGTAATACCGAAAAAATCTATTCATCCTAGATGGATGATTTAATCATAGTATCCGTCCCTAATAGGAAAGGAGACAACTCATGAAAGGTTTCACCGAAGCCTTACAAAGAGCTGTAGCCTCTGAAAATTCTAGACTAGCAACTAGAATGGGCGATAAAGAACAATGTAGACATACACCTACTGCAGGTGGATGCAAACATTTTCCTTTGCGCTTTATGAGAGAGCTACAATCTCTAAATTATGAGCTTGCTTCTGTTACTGATTTAGTACTGGATGTAGATACAGATATAGTTGGAGCTGAATATTCAACAGTATCTGATATCACATTCATAAGTGCAGATGGTACAGAGCATGTCATCTATGTCAAATAGACAAATTGAAAGGCCTGCTGGTTTAACAACCAGTGGGCCTTTTTTTTTAGTATCCGACGTATCTATAAATAAAGGAGGAAAGTTGAATAAACTTCTTTTATGGATAGCTGAAAAGCTAGTCCAATCAGAAGCTTTCATGACCAGTATTCCTCTCTCATGGGCATCTCGTTTAGACGAGTATGTCTATGGAGAGTGGGAACCTGCTGGGTTTGACTGCTACTAAATGACTATTCACTTAGGGAAAGGGGAGGCCCTCCAAATCTCCCCAGAAAGAGCAGAGGGTTATGGCTGATACAAAGCGTGTAAACGCATGTTTCAAATGTAAAACAACTGAAGCTGAAGTGTTTGGGTGTAAACCTGACATGGAAGACTTCTGCTGTGACATCTGTGACATCATTCTTGATGTCGGCATAGAGCTTGGTGATTCCATCATCTTTATGGTAACGCCTGAGCTTCAAGAGGATAGAAAGAAACTTCTATCTGCTTGGAACACTATCAAGTCTCCTTGGACTCGTGCACGAGTCGAAGAAGTCTTACAAAGGTAGCAATGAATAGCTACGAAGGTTTAGGGGAGTACCTACAAATCTCCCCCATTGTAGGCTCATGTGATGTCAGATATGAAGTACATGTTTAATACAACAAATCTAGTAGGTAGATTATGCTCATGGGAAAACTGTGGTCATTGACCTATCTATGTTGATAGAAGAAAGGAGAGCGTATGATGCCCTTCAACACGTGGCAAATATGTGTGACGATGCTACATATCACTAACGAACTAGGTGATGCAGTTGATTGTGAATGCTATGACCATTCAGGTATAGCAATATTCCAAGAAAGCTAGTAGGTAGATAATGCCCATGGGAAACTGTGGGCATTGACCTATCTATTACGGATGGGAGCGAAAGATAAGGTATTAACACAAGGTTAGTACTAAAAGAAGGAGATTATATGTTGTGTGAAATATGCGGTACAGTTTTTGACTTTACCGACAAACATGAAACCATGTGCTACAAATGCGAATGGTTATCGAGTACGCCTTTACAAAGAGCAGTTATCTTTACAAAGGAGACAAATACTATGATGTATCACTTAACACAAAGTTAGGTGGAAATATAAGGAGGTAACGAATGTTACAGCTTGTTAGATTATCTAATAGGAGATTTAGGAAGATTCTGTCTTACCTAGATAAGAATCCCGACTTAATCGGGGAAATGGAGGGAATGAATTACGCTGATGTTCTACATGCAGTGGATGACATTCTCAGAGTAAAGGAGGCCAACATTGGCTAATCGAAAAGGAGTCATAGACTCCAACGTAAAAGCCTCTAAGACCTACTCAATAGATGAGTTCATGGGAGCTTATCTAAGAGGGGAATTAGAGTTGAAGCCAGATGGCAAAGTCAAAGCTAAAGCACTTAGCGGAGGCAAAGCCAAATGGATACTAGTACCAGTTAGGTTAGCTGATATTCCAAGTGACATGGATATATCAGACTGCTATAAGTGGTTCGACCACCAAGACAAGAAAGGTAAGAAGTACCATGTCTTTGGTCTAAAGCCGCACGAGTGGAAGAAACGAGGTTACCAAGGTAAGCTTGTCAAACGCTATGTGGCAGATATTGAGAACGAATTATCTCAATCAGAGAAGGAGTCAGAAGACTTCGATTCTCAGTTCGAGCAGACAATGCTTGAATGGACAGCAGGTGATGACAGACGTTAGGTACAAAAGTACTTGACCTTTGTATTGATGCCTGTTATCGTTATAACTATATATCAATACATAACAGTGTTATTAGTAGCAATACAGTAGCACAGGGAAGGAGAAACAATAATGTTTTGGACAATCAATTCCATTACAGAAGCTAAGGAACAATTTCCAACACTCTCATCATTATGGGATGAAACTATGTCTGGTAATAGTCTCGGTAATATGACCGATGCTGATATCAACTGGGATTATCTCTATGAGAAAGTTACAGGAAATAGCTTTAGCGTGCAGCCAGACTACAGGATTCCTGCAGAAGAACGCACGGAAGACAATCGTAGAGACTATAGCCAATGGTCTGTATCGAAAATCTATATCATACCTCATAAATCTATGACGGCTATGAATAGAATATGTAGTTGTCAGAATTCTAGGTTCGAGAACGAAGACCCTAGTCCTTTGACAGGTAGGACTGCACATCACGACCATGATGAAGTTCACAGACTTCATAATGTGTTTGCAAATATGAATGAAGACCGTCAAGTACCAGCAAATGCTTGGAACCAAAATGGTTCGGTCGGTAATGAATATTATCTGCAGGGTATTATCAGAAGAAATCTTAGACAGTACACTGATAGATTCGCAGGTGGCAGACAGTTCAAGATGAGTAGTAAACATAAATACTACAAATCTGAAGCAGAAAGAGTTGTAGGTAGCAATCTACACTATGTTATATTCATCCACGCAGATGAGGATGGCGTAGACAGATGCTGGACAGCTTCTTATCTCATACCATATCAAGAACCTGGTAGTAGGGAAACTAAAATTTCCCATCAGGTTGCATACAATCTGAATGAGACCACGACTCCATTCTATGGATACATGGACCAATTCAGCTGGGATATGTATGAGAAAGTAATATATAAGAATACTGACCGTAGCAGTGTGAGGCAATACAAGGAATGCAAGTCTTGTGGACAACATGTCAACAAGAACAACTGCGTCTTTGCAATTGACATGGGTTCAGACCGTAGTAGATATTCTATCTGCTTCTTGTGTGTACCAACACAGACTGCTGGATACGACCCTAATACGAAAGCGTTTGTTAGGTATCCTAATATGGTATCTAATAACGAGAGTAGAATGAGAGACTTCCTACGTCATAGGATGCTTGATTCAGATACAGGAGCAATAATTGGTAAATATACCATGACACTTGTTCCGTTCTTTAGAAACATACCTAATACTAGGAACTCATCAGGATATGCTTGGGATGACGTATCGTCTAGTCATCCAGATTGGATGCGTAATAATGGTATACCAAGTATCATTCATCCTAGTCTGGAAGCTAGGAAGTATCTTACATGGGCGAGTACAGAAAGTGTATTCACACCAGAAGAAGGTGCATATGAATCCATAGGACATGTAGGTAATACATTCGACTGGTTCGGGATAGACAACGGAGACGTTGAAAGTCTCATGGCTTGGGATGGGCTTACTGATGGCGGTATAAACATATACCAAGGCTATGAGGAGAATGAGCTCAGTGAATCAGAGTACGAGCGTGGTCAAGTTACTGAGACCGATTGGTACGCTATTAGTAATCACAATAATATTGAGTACTACGATGGTGATGCAAACTCACTGTACGACTACTCAATGTTCCTAAGCATATATGACCCTACTCAGTGGGATGACTATATGAATGCTAATAGCTACAGAGGTAGTACAGCTAGACCAAGCGTAAGACAAGTGGTCAGAATAGATAGAGCTCCAATCCATGTTGTAAGACACGGATTACCAGAGATGAATCTAGAGAAGAACACATGGGACTTTACATTCCCTGTCTGGCAAGTAGCACTTGGTAACCATGCTGACGGTAGACTAATCAAGCCTGTTGGTCAGGACAGTTGGTCTAATCCAGAGATGATGATGCCTGCTCAGATTATGAGTATGAGTGAGGCAAACAATCAACCTCACAGTGACATGCATGCGCATGTTGTTAATAGTCAGATTGGTCCATTCTATGGCGTAGAGCTAGAGATAGTTGGTCGTAGGGAGATACACAATCATGATTCTAATCAGATGGAGAACACTCATCGTAGATTGATTGAGGCGTTTCATCCTACCTGGTCAGAAGTGAATAGTCAACGAGCACAGTTAGCATACAGAGTTAAAGATAGTTCTGTAGATTCTGGTTCTGCTTGGGGACAAGAGGTTGTGACACAACCAATATCGATAGGTGCTTGGCAACAGACACCTGACGATTTCTGGACAATGTTGAAAGACAACTATGTAGCAATGTACCACGAGGGAGGAAGTAGGAACTTTGGTAATGGTATCCATATTCATATGGACCATGACGCGTTTACTACTGGACACCTTTGGGCGTTCGTTGATTACTTTGTCAGACAGCATCAGGTATATCTAGAAGAAGGTGAAGAAGCAGCACAAGACACACTGTTGTACAAAGTTGCACAACGTGGTTCTGGTCGCTGGGCTCACTGGAGACTACCATACCATGACAGAACAAGAAGTGGTAGACAGATGACTAATGTCAATGACATTATTGCTGCTACTGCTTTACGTAGACGTACCGATAGAGGTAGTGATGGTAAGTATGATGGTATCAACTTTACCAAAGACAATACTATCGAGCTTAGGTACTTTAACTCTACTACGGTTAAAGACAGGGTCTTAGCCAGAGTCGAGTTTGTTGAGGCAGTGTATCGTACGACTAAAGAAGTTGCAGCTTCTATTGGTCACTTCGATACCAGAGAAGGAAGCGAGAACGAAGCGTATCGTGACTTCTTTGTAGACTTGACATCAGACTGGTGGGATGACAAACTGTGGCATCATGTATTATCTTCCCAGATAAACAGACTACGTTACAGTAACCTAATCAAACTAGGTAGAGAAACAAGCGGGTTCGACCTGAACAGACTGTTCGGGGCCCATACCATGTATAGCGATACTCTTGCACAAGCAAGACAGTTCGTTGATACTCTGGTAGACATAACAGAAGAAGGAGGTACACAGTAATGTGTATTATAGCTAGCGTTCCTAAGGGCGCAATAATAGATAAGCCGACACTTGAGACTATGTGGAAACACAATAGTGATGGTGCAGGTATCAGCTGGATTGATGAGAAAGGTAAAGTTCGAGTCTTCAAGACTATGAAACTTCAACCATTCTTAAAGAAGTTCAGTGAGGTACATAAGAAATATGGTGAGAAGACTGACTTACTTGTACACATGAGAATAGCAACTCATGGTTCAGTATGTATGGACAATAACCATCCGTTCAATGTAGACACTCAGACAGTGTTTGCACACAATGGTATATTGCCTAGACAGTTCCACCCACCTGCAAAGCGTGACATAAGTGACACCCGTTACTTTAACGAAACGTTCTTGCAGTATCAGAAACTGGCAGCACTTGATGACAGTAGGTACATCGACCACTTAGGTGAAGTGATTGGTAGCTTTAACAAGCTAGTAATCCTTACAGCAAATCCTAAGATGCGTAGAGATTCCTACATTATCAATGAGGCAAGCGGTGAATGGTCAGATGGCGTTTGGTATTCAAACGATTCATACTTGGAGTATTCAGCCAAGATGAAGTGGGGTACTAGGTCGTACACCAACAGCTTGACACAACCATCAACTACCACTTATAAGTCTACGACAGTAGATAAAGGTGCTAACTGTGATGTTAGTGTCGGTGGTAACGATGATACCATTCAACTGTTCGATGTTCAAGTATGTGCTCAATGGGGTCTTATCCCAGAGGATGCATGGAGCAACGAAGAACTTGCTGAGCTAATTTGCGAGATGATGATGGCATACGGTTACGATGCACCACAAGACCTAATGGAAGACTTCCAATGGCATGTGCGTGACAACAAAATCAAATGTCAACACTGTAATGCAATATTGGATATCAACCAGTACTGGCCTGATTGTGGACCAGATTGTAGAAACTACTCAGATGGTGAACATCTAGAGGCAAGGGTTGACGACCCAGAGTTTCAGTTTGAACCAGAGACAGCAGACGATATCAATGAAGATTGGTTCGAGCTTGTCGATGAGCCAGAAACAAAAATGGAACAACAAGAGTTGTTCGGAAAGGAGAAGTAACTTATGGCTAAGTTAACACCTAGAGGGTCACGGATACAAGTATCCGAGGCCGACGAAGTTATATTCAGACAGGAAGTTAATGACGGTACAAGTCAACTGTCAGGTCGTGCTATGAAGTACGGCATGAACGGTAACTTGTATTCACCTATTAGTGGGTTATCTACACCGTTAGATGACTTACGACCATTGCGAGAGCAACTGGTTAGGTACGGAGTTCCTGTCGGTGTTGAGCTAGAGCTTGAAGTTGAAGAAGATTCAATTATTCATAATTACAATTATGATAATCAGAATGAAGAGTTCAAGAAAATTGTAGCCAGAAGTAACAGGCACATAAGAAATTATCTTAGAGCTAACTCAATCAGTAATGGTTGGGAAAGTTTCAGATATGCTCCTATGTGTACAGTTAAGACGGATGGTTCTCTCGATAATGGTGGACGAGAGTTCGTGTATGCACCAATGACTCCTGACTTTGCTAGAGCATCTAATGCTTATAGCATCTTCATGGAGACATTGATGGACTACAGATGGATGGGTCATTATGGCCCTAACACTGGTGGTCACATGCATATACCACTCGGTGCATTCAGCGACCAACAGCTTGTGTTGTTTTACAAGTTGTTTGAGACATTTGCTGATGCAAGAGTCTATGTTGAAGACCATCCTAATCCAGAAACAGCTGCGAGGTTCTTGCAGATTATAGGACAACGTAAGCTGAACAGATGGGCTAAATGGTATCGCATGAGGGATGTAGCTACATTCCATAGCGACATTGTTAGTGAGAACAGACGAACACTAGGTACTAGTAGATATTACCTTGTTGAGCGTAGTCGTCACAACACAATGGAACATAGATGGCCTAATGGTACTTACAGTGCTGAACGTGTGATAATGCGTACAAGCTTCTTAAATGCAGCGTACAACTTTACATACATGGTTGAGCAACGTTCGTACTCAGACCCTAGAGCAGTAGAGGACATCTTTAATGTTGACAAATTTGTACAGTTTGTTAACTCACAAAACAGATGGCCTGAGTTGAAACGCTACTTGCGTAGAAACTACAATGGCATTGCTGTTGTTACTAACAGGGGCAGAAACACTTCTGTATCAGAAGATATAGAAGCATACAATGAATGGTTCGTAAATGCTTGCGAACATGCAGAAGGGAGAGTTTAACAATGGTTAGACACGGCGACCCTGGTGTACCTAATTGGCTAGTAGATTCTGGCGAGATATCACTTAGTGATTTATCTCGCACAGTGGAGTTCACAACTTCAGTAACAGAAACTCAGTTAGTTACATATAACGTAAGCCATGCTGTCACTATCCAGGACTTAATTGATGCTGGAAACTTAGATGCAGATGATGACTTCTCTGACAGAGGTGTTATCTCAGATGCAATTAGTGACTTTATTGCAGACGATAACGTTGACCAATACGATGACGGGCATCCAGAACATGGAGATTCTGAGTTCTACGATTCGGAATGGGAAATAGATAGCTTCGGAGATGAACAGTAATGGAATTTCTGGGACTAATAGAAGGTATGCTTTGGGGTTATGGTATCTCATTTGTTGTCATGGCAATATGGCATATCGTAGATTAAATAGAAAGGAAAATAGCAAGTAGCTAGTTAGCGAGCATCTTAGGGTGCTCGTTATAGTAGCTATATAGTTAACTAATGTAGTTAATAGTATGTAGCTTATAGATGCTTATGCTCTGGGAGGGGTGGAATCCGCGTAATTCCAGTTTGACCGCCCCATATACATGGGCTTTAAAAACGCAAATATATATGTAAATCCATTTCTAACACAATATATAGTGGTATAACCCGTTTTGGTTGCAACGCTGTCTTGTTCTGGTGAACCCCATTTGTGTTGTCAGGGCGCTCAGCTGGGAAACAACGACATATTCGGTGTTTTAGCCATTTGTGTCGCTATATGCCATCTCCTGACGCGCATCAAAAGAAACTTGCTTCCAGAGTTTGACACCAGATATAGTAGATGCTATTCTACTAATAAATCTATTAACAGGAGGACTGATAATGAATAAACCAAAATTTTTGTGCCTAAGTTGTTATGACGGCAAGGGCGCTGGCGAAACCATTTTGGCTACTGTCATAGTTAATATCAATAAGAAGGATGAAGTTGTTGATGAATATGATGGTATAGTCTGGTGCGGTGATTGTAATGAGGAAAACATTATTCCAATAGGCAACAAGCACTTATACCCAGAATTAGATAAAATTAAGTAAGGAAGGAATAAATATGGCGTTTTTCATATCAATAGCACTCATTTGCTTATTGAATATAGTAAGAGTATTTGCTACTAGAGGTATTTATAGCTCCAAAGCCAGATACTACGACTATGTTAATGACAGGTTGTTATAATCTGTTATAATTAGA
>Ga0102960_1000821_pt1 | contig 11651 bp, 9 predicted proteins | sample SalPon2_B_H2O_MG_2_FD_84521 | JGI IMG/M metagenome (GOLD analysis project Ga0102960, IMG submission 84521) | Salt pond water microbial communities from South San Francisco under conditions of wetland restoration - Salt Pond MetaG SF2_B_H2O_MG | ecosystem: Environmental > Aquatic > Non-marine...
GGGGGAGGAATTTCTAACAATTTTAAGGTACTCATTCTTTCCCATAAAAGATGGATAATCAGTCAAAACAGAAATGCAAGTGGCCCCCGATTGCGAGTAATCAATTGCTATCTTTTCTACATCAAAATCTTCTCTAATTATCCCACGAGATGGGCTTGCTTTTTTAATCTCACATATAAGCGGTGTTATGTTAATGGATAATTTTTCTTTAAGTGATGCAGAAAAAGGTCTATGAATATTATTACTGTCTGATGCCATCTTTATCATCTTAGGCAATGGCATTTCTAATTTACATTTGGCAACTTCTTGTCTTTTATACTCAGAAATTTTTTTTAATATGGAGTTCATAGTTATTTGCTTAATTTATTTGTGATTTCTTTTAATTCATTAACTTTTTTGAGTGCTGCTTTTGAGTCAATAGCTACTGATGCCATATTAATACCTTCATCTATATCATGACAATTACCGGATATAAGAATTGCAGCAGCTGAATTAATTAGAATAATATCTCTGTATGCATTTAGTTCGCCATTTAATACCTTGAATAATTCTTTAGCGTTATATTTTGCGTCTTTTCCAATGATTTTACTGATTGGAGCTGAGGTTATTGAATGATTATTCGGATCAATAACATCCTCAATGATTCTGTTATTATGTAATTTTACAACGTCTGTTTTATCTGATATGGATATTTCATCTAATCCATCGTTACTATGTAAAAGCCATGAATTATTAGAGCCTAAGTTCTTGAGTACTTGAGACATTGGTAGTAAAAGTTTCTTATCATATGCGCCTATTAGATGATTTTTGACATTTGCTGGATTACATAATGGACCTAAAATATTAAAAATTGTTCTAGTTTTTAATTGAGATCTCGCTTCAGCCACGTGTTTAAAACTGCTATGATACAATGGCGCAAACATAAAACAAATATCAATATCATTTAGACATTTGATAGCAGAATCAGTGCTAATATTAATGTTCACTCCTAATTCTGTAAGAATATCGGATGCACCTGAGAGAGATGATACGGATCTATTTCCATGTTTGGCAACTTTGATACCTATACTTGCGACTACTATTGCGGATGCTGTTGAGATATTTAGGGTGTTAAGACCATCTCCGCCTGTTCCCACAATGTCAATGGTATTATCTGGCGCTTCAATGTGAACCATTTTTTCTCTAATTGCCATAACAGCTCCAGTGATTTCATCAGTGGTTTCACCCTTCACCTTAAGTGCTGTCAATAACTTAATTATTTCATTAGTGTTAATATTCCCAGACATTATATCAAGAAAAAGCAAATAACTATCTCTAGTTTCTAGATTAAGCCCTAAAGATAATTTCTCAATGTATTCAGTATTTTTAAGCATTATTGTTTATTCATATGTTTAGAAAATTCTCAAAAATTTGAATCCCATTAGGGGTTTCAATGCTTTCTGGATGAAACTGTATACCATAAGTTGGGCTAGTCTTATGTGAAACTGACATAATATAATTATCATTTTTAGATCGCGCGTCTATTTTTAGGTCACTCACTAAGCTCTCTTCTTCAATGATGAGTGAGTGATATCTTGTTGCCATGAATTCTGGATCAATTTTTTTAAAAATAGGGCTATGTGTGTGTTCAATTAGATCAGTTTTACCATGCATTAAGTTTTTGGCTTTTGTGATTTTAGATCCAAAAGCCTGTCCAATAGCTTGATGACCCAAACATATTCCTAAAATAGGTATCTTATCATGATAATTTTGGATAATTTCAACGGATACACCAGCTTCATCAGGTGTACAAGGTCCGGGAGATACAATGATATGTGAAATGGATGATTTTATTTCGTCAATGTCAATTCTGTCATTCCTATACACTTCCATTTGGAAACCTAAAGAACCAACATATTGTACAATGTTATAAGTAAAGCTGTCATAGTTATCGATAATTAAAATCATTTTTAAATCTTGCTATTGTTTATGTTAAGTGCATCTTGAGCTGCATTAAATAGAGCTTTTGCTTTGGATCTGCATTCTTCATACTCATTTTCTGGTATGGAGTCAGCAACAATTCCTGCACCAGCTTGAACATGCATCACTCCATTTTTTATCACTGCGGTCCTCAATGTAATGCAGTTATCCATATCTCCTGTTGCTGAAAAATAACCGACGCAGCCTGCGTATATACCGCGCTTTTCTTTTTCAAGTTCATCAATAATCTGCATTGCACGTATTTTAGGAGCACCAGAAACAGTACCAGCTGGAAATCCTGCCTTAAGAACATCTACAATGTTATATTTTTTATCGAGTTTACCGACTACATTTGACACTATGTGCATAACATGGCTATATAATTCAACAAAAAATTTATTTGTAACTTTCACTGATCCAAATTCTGATACTTTTCCGACATCATTTCTTCCTAAATCAAGCAACATTAGATGTTCGGCTAATTCTTTTGGGTCATTAAGAAGGGACGTCTTGTAATTATTATCTTCTTCATCATTAATGCCTCTAGGTCTTGTGCCTGCTATAGGCCTAACAGTAACCTCACCATCAAGCATTCGAATTAAAATTTCAGGGCTGGATCCAACTACGGAAAAATGATCAAAATTTAGATAAAAAAGAAATGGCGAAGGATTTATTCGCCTCAATGAACGATAAAGTTCAAATGCTGGTAGTTCAAAAATACAGGAAAACTTTTGACTTAATACTACTTGAAATATATCACCCTCGTAAATGTAGTTTTTTGCTGTTTCTACCATTTTAAGGTATTCAGATTTAGTTGTGTTGGACTCAATCTTTATTTCATTTTGGTTACTATTAATTGTGGTATCTGTTAATGGCTCTCTTATCAATTGTAAAATTGAGTCTATGTCATTTTCTGATTGAAGTTTTGCTTGTGAGAAATCAACGTCTTCCTTGTATCGCAATGTAGAAACTATTGACAACTCATCCTTCAGATTATCAAATACAATTATTAAGGATGGTCTCATCAATAACGAGTCTGGAAAATCATTTTCAGAAAATAGTTCTTCTGATATGTTCTCTATTAATCTTACATTATCATAGCCAATATATCCAAAAATACCTGCACTCATTCTGGGTAAAGTTTTAGGCAAATCTATAAGGGAATCATTCAATAATTTATTTAATGACTCAAATGGAGTTTCTTTTGTTGGAATAAAATTACCTATTTCAGACTGCTTTATGTAGGATTTATCGGATTCTGATTTCCACCACAAGTCAGGTTTTAGTCCTATAATGGAATGACGACCTCTTTTTGTACCTCCTTCAACAGATTCTAGCAGAAAAGTGTTTGCATGATCTTTAAGCCTCATCATGATCGATACAGGCGTTATTGTATCTGAGATTATTGTCTTCCAAATAACCTGTGAGTTTTTCCTATTATATATTTTTTCAGATGGATTCATCTGTATTTACTGATTTTGTGAGTTAAATAGTCTATCTATATTTCCTTGGTATAGTGTAACATTATAAGTATCTTCTAGTGATGATAAAAATTGCTCAAACAGATCACTTCTTATTTGATAATCAAGCCCTTCAACTTGTTCATTATCTCTTGAAAATGCATTATTATTACTCGGAATTATCTCTACAACTTTCCCAATTAAAATTTCGTCAGGTGATTTTCCAATAATCGTTTCGTTCATATCTGAACTTAATATCCTATCATTAAAATCTTGGCTAAACTCCACAATGGGTTTGTTTCTACTGAATGGTTTTGATTTTTTTATTTCAATATTTAGTGATTCACCTATCTCTTGAGATAAATTATTATTAATTAGAGCATCTTCAATCTCTGCTATAATTTCTTGTTCTTTTTTATCTAGTCTCTGATTAATCATATCTGATGTAACTAAATCACGTACATCTTTGAAAGATCTAATATATGGTTCATTTATTGCATTTAATTTTATCCAAATATAACTATCCTCGGTTTCTACTACCTCTATAAAATCTCCTATATCTGAATTAAATAATTTTTCTAGCAATTGATCATTTTGTGTAATGCTGATGTCATTGTTATCGAAGTCTTTACCGTTTATATCAATCTTTGAAAAGTTGGTGAGGTTAATTTTGTTTTTATTTGCAATTTCCTGGATATTCATGCCAGAAAGGAGGTCATCTTCAATTGAAAAGAATATATCATCCATGAGACTTTGGGCTGATTCAAGTTTAATCTCTTCTTCAATTGTTGAGACCAACTCGCTTAGAGGCGGAGTATACCCTTCATATATTTCATCAATATAAACAATTGATAAACCGAGCAATCCATCAATTGGATCACTGAATGTTTTAGCATCAATTTTAAATGCTATTTCAGCGAGATCAGAGTCTAAAATATCACCTTTCTGGATGGTTCCAAGGTAATCATCACTTCTGGATAAATTATACAAGTCAAGAAGTATCTCAAAGCTCATATTTTTAGATTGTACTAAAAATTCTTCTGCTGTTATTAAATCATCAAAAAAGAATTGATAAACATCTCTCGTTTCTTCAACTTTGAAGCTGTCAATGTTTTCACTGTAATAATCTTGAATTTCTCTTTGTGATACTGAAATATTATTTTTCAAACTATCAGCATTTAGGATTAGTGCTTCAAAATCTCTTGTCTCAGATTTTCTGTAACCATTTTTAAACTTATCATAAAATTCCAATAGTTCTCTCTCAGATGGTGTTTTTACGATTATATTTGTTTTTGGTATTTTAATGTAATTTATTACTTTTTCTGTGGAGTTATAATCGTTTATAATATTGAGTAATGTGTTAGGTATATGGTTTTTGTTGGCAATTAAACTGTACAACTGATTTTGTTTGTTAGCGTTCAGTTCACTGATTAAAAAACTCTCTTCAGAGAAACCAGAAAATGATAACAATTGCCTATATTTTGCTTTATTAAAAACTCCATCAGATTTGAATACATCATCATTAACAATTTTTTGTGCAACGAATTCTTCTGGTATATTGATCCCATATTTATTTAGTTCGATTTGTAAAATCATTTTACGTATCAAATTTTCAATTGCTATTTTATCAATGCCCAGTGACATAGACTCATTGAATGAGATTTGTTTATTTAATTGAGAGCTAATCGCTGATAATTGATAATTATATTCGTTTACCAATTCATCAAGGCTTACCTCATTCCCATCAATTTCCATTGCAACAGAATTCTTGTAGTTTCCAAAAATATCTTGAATTCCCCAGACTGCAAAACTTAGAATTAATATACCAATTAATAATTTTACAAATGGTCCTGCAACCGATTTTCTTAATGTATTTAACATTTTTAATTACTCACAATCATTCCGTATTTGTTCATGTCCGTAATATAAGGTAATATGTATAAAATTTCTATTATTTTATTGTGAACATTATAGCCATGTTTATAAAACAAGATAGGGGCATAAAATGACTTTTAATACAGATTTACCAATTATTGCAGGTAATTGGAAGATGAATGGACTAAATGAATCAAAAAAAGAGATAGGCAGCTTATTAAAAAAAATCACCAATATAAGTAAATCGAATGTAATTTTATTTCCGCCATTCACAATAATAGAAACTTTTGCAAAATTAACTGAGAATTCAGGAATATTTATTGGTGCCCAAGATTGTCATCATGAAGATTATGGTGCTTACACAAGCGCTATTTCTGCTTCCATGATTAGTGACGTCAATGCAAAATTTGTAATTGTTGGCCACTCCGAAACAAGGACGGCGAATAATTATACAAATAACATAATTAGACTAAAAGCCGAGGCAGCTCATAGGAACAATCTTATTCCCATTGTATGTGTTGGTGAAAGTGATCTTCATAGAAAAAGCGGTGATCAATTTAATTTCGTAAAGGCTCAAATTGAGGAATCACTGCCGCAGAGTGCAACAAGAGATAATACAATTATTGCTTATGAACCAATTTGGGCTATAGGAACAGGTAATACAGCTGCAACAAAGGATATTGTTGAGATGGTTAATTGTATATTTTCTAAATTAAATTCCATGAAATCAAATAAAAAAGATATTCCGAAATGTCTCTATGGTGGTTCTGTGAATCCCTCCAACTCTAGAGATATCTTAAGTATAGAAAATATTGGAGGACTCCTCGTTGGAGGTGCATCATTAGACTCTTCACAATTTTCAGAAATTATTAATTTAATCTAATTTAGTTTTAAATATTGTTTATTTATTATATTTATAGTAATTAATACCAATACGAGGTATTTATGAGTTCATTAATTTTATTATTTCATCTTGCAATAGCAATCGTACTAATCGGTGCTATTCTTCTCCAGAGATCAGAAGGAGGAGCTTTAGGTATTGGCGGCGGTGGTGGATCAGGAGGAGGGCTCTCTGGGTTCCTCAAGGGACGTGGTCAGGCTAATGGATTGGTGAGGATTACAATAATATTAGGAGTCATTTTTTTTATTACTTCACTAAGTCTTTCAATTATAAACTCATATAACTCGCAGTCTATTATTGATCGTGTAACAGAAGATCTTGACCCAAAAGATTTGATTAATACTGAGGACACATCTGATATTAGTGTTCCGATCCTTAATTAAACACTTTTTCTTTTGATATTTTAATTTAGGATTTTACATCTTAAGTATTTTTGTTAAATTATAATTCCATGGCACGTTTTATTTTCATAACAGGTGGTGTGGTATCTTCATTAGGAAAAGGTCTTTCTTCGGCATCACTTGGTGCACTCCTTCAGTCACATGGTTATACAGTTCGATTAAGAAAACTTGATCCATACTTAAATGTCGATCCTGGAACAATGAATCCCATTCAGCATGGCGAGGTTTTTGTTACTGATGATGGAGCTGAAACTGATCTAGACCTTGGCCATTATGAGAGATTTACTGGGGTTTCAGCAAGTAAATATGATAATATAACCAGTGGTAGAATATATCAAAATATTATCCAAAAAGAGAGAAGAGGCGACTATCTTGGTGGAACAGTGCAGGTTATCCCGCACGTTACGGATGCAATCAAAGATTTTGTTTTAGATCTTTCGGATGATGTAGATTTTTTGTTATGTGAAATTGGTGGTACTGTAGGAGATATTGAAGCATTGCCATTTTTTGAAGCAATAAGACAACTTAGGAATGAGTTGGGGCATGAGAATTGTATATTTATCCACCTAACATTACTCCCATTCATAGCTGCAGCTGGTGAATTAAAGACAAAACCTACTCAACATTCAGTCAAAGAGCTTACCTCAATTGGTATCCAGCCTGATATAATTGTCTTAAGGTGTGACAGGGAGATACCTGAAGATGAAAGAAAAAAAATATCATCCTTTTGCAACGTTCCGTTTAGTAGGATTATTCCAGCTGTAGATGTTAAAAATATTTATGATGTTCCAATGAATCTTCACAAAAACGGTTTTGATTTTGAAGTGTTAAAATTATTTAATATTAACAGGAAAACCAAACCAGATCTTAGTAGATGGATACAAATATCTAAAAATGCAAATTCAATTGAAAATAATGTTAACATTACTATTGTAGGTAAATATGTTCAACTCAAGGATGCCTATAAATCTCTTGATGAGGCGCTATATCATGCAGGGTTAATAAATAAGATTAAAGTGAATATAGACTGGCTAGACTCTGAAATATTAGAAAATACACATATCTTGGATCATTTAAATAATACAGACGCTATTTTAGTACCAGGTGGCTTTGGACAAAGAGGCAGTGAGGGTAAAATAAAAGCTATAAATTTTGCACGCGAAAGAAAAATCCCCTATCTTGGTATTTGTTTTGGCATGCAAATGGCAATAATTGAACTATCAAGATCATTGCTAGGATTGGAAAATGCAAGCACAACCGAATTTGGTACTACTGAGCATCCCGTTGTTGATTTGATGACGGAATGGAAAAAAGGGAAGTCCGTTGAGAAAAGAGATGAAAATACCGATCTTGGAGGTACTATGCGATTAGGTGCTTATGATGCGGTGCTATCTGAAGGTTCAAAAGTTGCCTCTATTTATAATATGAATAAAATAAGCGAACGCCATCGACATCGTTGGGAAGCAAATATTTTTTATAAAGAAAGCCTAGAGAAAAAAGGCGTATTGTTTTCAGGGATGTCACCTGATGGAAAATTACCAGAAATCATAGAACTATTGGATCATCCATGGTTTGTTGCTGTACAGTTTCATCCAGAATTAAAATCTAGACCTTTTGACCCACATCCATTATTTGTGTCTTATGTTTTAGCTGCCCTTGAAAAAAGTAGATTGGTATAAGGGAACTTTTAATGCATGATATTCAATTTATAAGAGATGATCCCAATGGATTTCTTGAGCAAATTAAAACAAGAGGGGTAACTCTAGATTTGGATATTCTGCTTGATCTGGATATATCAAAAAGAGCTAAAATGTCACTTCTTCAAGAGTCTCAGAATGAGAGAAGAGTATTATCAGAAGAAATTGGTAAATTAAAATCCACAGGCGATAACGATCAAGCAGATAAAAATATAAAAAAAGTTCATTCACTGAAAGAAAAAATTTCCAATCTTGAAGATGAAATCCATTATCTTGATAAGAAGCTTAATTCAATTCTTATGAGTATACCGAATCTTCCTAGTATGGATGTACCTATTGGAAAAGACGAAAGTCATAATCTGGAGGTTATTGAGAAAAGATATAGGCAGGATTTAATTACAAATAAAGTAGAACACTTTGAGATTAGTGGTATTGAAAATTTAATGGATTTTCAAACGGCAGCTAAAGTATCTGGGGCTAGGTTTGTCTATTTGAAAGGTCAACTTGCAAATTTAGAGAGAGCTCTAGGGCAATTTATGTTAGATACTCACGTGACAGAAAATGGTTATACGGAAATCTCACCACCTATTATCGTAAATAATAATTCAATGGTTGGCACAGCTCAATTGCCAAAATTTGAGGAGGACCAATTCCAAGTAATATCTCATGGCTATGATAATAATCACGATGATAACAAAAAATGGCTAATTCCTACAGCAGAGGTTCCACTTACAAATATTATAAGAGAGTCTATTTTAGAAAAAAAAGATCTACCGCTAAGGTTTGTTGCATTAACTCAATGTTTTAGGGCTGAAGCTGGTGCAGCAGGGCGTGATACAAGAGGAATGATAAGACAGCATCAATTTCAAAAGGTTGAATTAGTCTCCGTTACTGAACCAGAGTTATCAGAGGGGGAGCATGAGAGAATGTTATCTTGCGCTGAGCTTGTTCTAAAGAAATTAGATATTCCATACAGAGTTATGATTTTGTCAACGGGCGACATGGGTTTCTCGGCAAAAAAAACATATGACATTGAGGTTTGGATGCCAGGTCAAGGAACTTATAGAGAAATATCAAGCATATCCAATTGTGGAGATTTTCAGGCAAGAAGAATGATGGCTAGATATAAGCAAGATCAAAAAAATACTCGTTATCTACATACTTTAAATGGCTCTGGTGTGGCTGTTGGAAGGGCTCTAATAGCAATCCTTGAGAACTATCAAATTGATGGGGGTATTGAAGTACCGTCTGTATTAAGAAAATATATGAATAATATTAAGAAAATTGAGATTAGCTAAACACATGAAAGATTTAAAAATACTAATAACTAATGATGATGGAATTAATGCACCTGGTATCGCAATGCTTGCTGAAGTAGCAAAGATAATATCCGATGATATAACAATAATTGCTCCTGAAAGGGAGCAAAGTGGGCGATCCCAGGCAATGTCATTATCAGATATTATCCGCTTAAGAGAGTTAGGAAAAAATACCTACTCAATATCTGGTACGCCAACAGATTGTGTTATGTTGGCAATAAAACAACTTATGAGGGATAATCTTCCAGACCTGATACTTTCCGGAGTAAATAGAGGTCAAAATTTGGCAGATGACGTTAACTATTCGGGCACAATAGGAGCTGCTATGGAAGGTGCAATTCACAATATTAAGTCTATCGCTTTTAGTCAGGTGTTTAATATTCATAATATTGGTAAAGATGCATTTCAGGCAACTCAAATGAATTTAATGCGTATTCTAAGATTATTGATTGAGCTAGATTACCCAAAAAATATTGTTATGAATGTAAATTTTCCTGATGTCTTTTCCGAAAACCTTGATCATTTTTTTACTAAACAAGGCAAAAGGGAAGTGCCAGCTCACATTATGGAAGAAAGGATTGACCCTAGAGGGCAAAAATATTACTGGATAGGTTTTAAAAGGGCTAAAGGTGGTATTCTTCCTGGAACTGATCTTGATTGCATAAATAAAGGTAATATTTCCATAACACCTGTTGGTTCAAATAGAACTGACCATAATTATCTTAAAACTGTTGTTTAATTAAAAATTGAAATATAATATTAACTAATTTTTATTAATTTATATCTTATAAAATTTAAGATATGTCAGTATTTATTAATAAAAATCTTCTCTTTACTTTTGTTCTACTGTTATCATGTTTCTCATTGGTTTCGTGTAGCTCAAATATTCAAAGATTTGGTGCTACCAACCAAATTCCAATTTTACCTGCCGATACAGCAAACGCAAGCAATAGTTATGTTGGTAATTATTGGATAGTTAAAGATGGTGATACAATAGAATTCATCGCCTCAGAGACTGGAGTTAATGTTAATGACATTATTTACTTTAATTCACTCAAAAGACCATTTATTCTTAATCGTGGTGATAGACTTTTTATTGCAAAAAGAAATGAAATTAACGTAGTGCAATCTACTGAAGTTGTTAATGAAAACAATAAAGACTCTAAAGATGTTAATATCAGTCCTTACATTGTCAAATCTGGCGATACACTTAGTGCGATAGCCAGCAAATACAACATTAGTGTTTCAAAAATCATTGAAATTAATAATATAAATGATCCTTCAATGATCAGTATAGGTCAAGAAATTATAGTTAACCCGACAACTGAAACTATAAACTCAGAAACTGCAAACTTAATGAACGATAATACTAATTTAGTTAAGAAAATCCAAGATAATAATAGTCCAGAAAATGAAATTATAAAAAACCCAGTTTTCAGATGGCCAATTTACGGAAGGGTTGTAAGTAATTTCGGTGATGAAACTTATGGTAGGATAAATAATGGCATATATATTTCTGCACCTTTAGGAGCTGAGGTTAGTTCTTCTGAATCTGGGGTAGTAACTTTTGTTGGAAATGACGATTATTTTGGAGAAATAATAATTATTAAGCATATAAACAACTGGGTATCATCTTACGCACATTTGGATAAGATTGATGTCTCAATTGGGGACAAAATAACGAAGGGTGAAGTGATTGGTTCAGTCGGTGCAACTGGTGTTATAGAAAGTCCATTACTTTATTTTGAACTTCGAAGAGGTACTATTGTTCAAAATCCTTCTGACATTCTTAATTAGTATATATTAATTTTATATTTGGCAGCTAAGTCAGTTATGAATTGCCATGCAACTCTACCTGATCTTGATCCTCTTCCCGCAGCCCATGCAATTGCACCAGATACCAATTCATCTTCTTTTGTGGGGATTTTATAATGTTGTGCATATGCTAGAATCATAGATAGAAATTGTTCTTGAGAGCAATTATGAAAACCTATCCAAAGACCAAATCTATCTGAGAGCGATACCTTTTCTTCGATAGA
>Ga0102960_1000835_pt1 | contig 11603 bp, 9 predicted proteins | sample SalPon2_B_H2O_MG_2_FD_84521 | JGI IMG/M metagenome (GOLD analysis project Ga0102960, IMG submission 84521) | Salt pond water microbial communities from South San Francisco under conditions of wetland restoration - Salt Pond MetaG SF2_B_H2O_MG | ecosystem: Environmental > Aquatic > Non-marine...
AAACATTCCTTGAGTGGGAGCATCATAAACATGATGATATCATGGGTTATCGAAATAACTCTTATAAGTCATTGATGACAGGGACAGTGGCGCCAAAGCACCATACCCCTTGGAAAGAAGCTTTGGATGACTCGAAAGAGACATACTTAAAGAATTAAGATTAAGTTAATTGTCTAAATTAAATTATAATCTCATTGGCTGGGTGACTTTTGTCATCTCAGCCTTTGGTTTTATTATTTCTAGTATAGGGAGTTTTTGGGCCATGTTTGGAAGTATCTTCTTTCTTCTAGGCTGTATTATTTTTTTAATTCCCTACTTTTTCAAAAAAGACTAAGGAGAAATATTATGAGCACTGCTTCAAATTTATTAGTTCGTCAGAAAGGCGATTCACCTTTTACTAAAGATCCATCTGTTTCCTACACTATGCCAGCAAGGTTTTATACAAGCCCTGATATTTATGAAATTGAGAAAGATGCTATTTTTTATAAATCATGGCATTACGCTGGTCATGTATCTCAAGTAAAAGAAGAACGTTCGTACATTACCACTTCCGTCCACGATCAAAATATATTTATAGCCAAAGGTTCGGATGGAGAACTTCGTGCATTTCATAATGTTTGTGCTCATCGTGGTCATGTTCTTCTAGAAGGCTCTGGTAGAAAAAGTGTTATCACTTGTCCTTACCATGCGTGGGCATTTGATTTTTCTGGAAATCTTGTAAATGCAAGGAACTCAGAAAATGTTGCTGGTTTCAATAAAGATGAATTTTCTCTCAAAGAAGTAAAACTGGAAGTCTTTTGTGGAATGTTAATGGTAAACTTAGATTTAAACGCAAAACCATTTGCAGAACAATTTAAAGGGCTAGAGGAAGAGATAAGGCATTATATGCCTTCCGTCGACTCTTTGGAGTATGCACAAAGAGATACCTTTGATGTAGCTTCTAATTGGAAGGTGTTAGTTGATAATTTTTTAGAATGCTATCACTGTTCACCTGCTCATAAAGACTTTGTTGATTTAGTTGATATGAATTCTTACCGTACAATTACTCATAAAAGATATTCCTCTCAATGTGCCGCGGCTCCATTAAAAACCAATAGTAAGGCATATAGCTTTGAACCAGGAGATGTTGACTTTGGGTATGCTGGTTTTTTTGTTTGGCCTAATTTTACGATTTGGATCTACCCTGGGGAAGCCAACTTATCAGTTTTACAAATGAACCCCACTTCACCTACGAGAACAATAGAGTATCAAGATTGGTTTACGCCTGGAGGGGAATTGTCTCCGCAATTAAAAGAGGCAGCTGACTACCAAAAAGATGTCCTACAACCTGAGGATATTGGTCTTTGTGAAAGTGTCCAACAAGGTTTAAATTCTAAAGCCTATAACCAAGGTAGATTTATCGTTGATAAAGGATTGACAGAACTTTCTGAGCACGCTGTGCATCATTTTCAACATATGGTGGTTGAAGCTCTAGGCGCCAATCTTGAGTAAAAATCAATAATTAGCACCTAGATATTTAGTTTAAATTCTTTCAGGTATGGAAGTGTCCTTCCCTCTTGGTATGGCTTTCTCTTTATCATAAAAAGGTAAATCGACAATTGAACAGGAAGATTTACCACCTTCTGAGTTTTCAACTGTAATACCCTCTTGATCTAACCAATGTCTTGCATCATAAAAACGTGCATATGCTATATTGGTTCTAAGAGTTGGGGAAAAAACTGAAGCTGACAAGTATCCAATCTCTTTTTGGCTTTGATCAAAAAGTTTCGCTTTATACGCAAAACTATCTTGGCAAGTAATACCAAATATTTTTTTTCCTTTTTGAGATTGGCTAATTTTTACTAACGCTTCTTTACCAATAAAATCAGGTTTATCTAAATCTACTAAAGCACCAAGACCGGCATCAAATGGGTTCATGGTAATGTCAAAATCAGTGATGTTATCCAAGATACCCGCTTCAATTCTTCTCGTTTCCATTGATAGAATTCCATCAACTTCCATCCCTAGGGGCTTACCTTTTGAAATAAGTTCATTCCAGAGTTTTTCACAGTCAGTCTTCTCACCTTGAGTATAAATTTCATAACCTTTCTCTGAAGTCCATCCAGTTCTAGATATATAGACTTCTTGATCGGCTATTCTAAAAAAACCTGACTGGTAATATTTTAAATTTTCATCAACTGAGCCATTAGTAACAGCGCTGATAACCTCTAAGGATTTAGGACCTTGGATTTGAATAACTCGAGAATGTGGGTCAGAAATATTAACATCATATCCTGTTTTATGTGCCATCAACCACGTTTCAAGAGCGCCATCTGGCTGTACATACCAAAATCTATTTTCTTCTAATCGAAATAAGACACCATCCATAAAAAGACCACCGTCTTCATTACAAGCAATTGCATATCTTCCTCTTCCCACATTCATATTTGCAATTTTTCTTGAAAAGATTTTTTCTAAAAACTCTACAGCCTGAGGTCCCTCTATCTGTATGGGTTTCTCTGGAACGTCATAAAGAACAGCTTTTTGTCTTAATGCCCAGTACATGTCTTCATTGTCATTGCCGAGATAAATAGGATAGAAACGACCTGCATAAACACCGTAAACAACACTTTCATTATCATAAAATTGAAAAAAAGGGCCTTTATCAAACCTTTTACTACCTATTCGAAGTCTGGTGCGATCAGAGTGGATAGAATTACTGCTCATAAATTAATCCTTTCAAACTAATTGATTAGAAAAACTAAAAATTAGATTTATAATTGTTTTTTATAAAGTCGAATATAAATGATAATAGATACAAACAAAGTCATAAGAACTATGATTATTTTAGAAATTCTAAAAAATGTCTAATTGGCTTCCTTCATTAAATGCACTCAGAGCCTTTGAGACCACAGCAAGAAAAAAAAGTTATAGAAAAGCAGCTGAAGAGTTAGGTGTCACTACTGCCGCTGTAAAACAATTAGTTGAAAAACTAGAAAATCTTTTAGGTGAAAAACTTTTTTTAGGAAGAGGTCAAAACCTAAAAATTACGTCAGTCGGTGAAGTGGGTCTAGAAGAATTAAGTATTTCATTCAAACAAATTGAGAGAACAGTGAATAGGATGAAATCTTATGAAAATAAAAATAGATTGGTTATAACTTGTGAGCCCTCCTTTGCTTCTGCATGGCTAGTCCCAAGATTAAATAAGTTTAAAACACTTAATCCTTCAATAGAGGTTTTAATTGACTCTTCCCCAAAAGTTGTAAGTCTTTCAGATGGATCTATTGATTTAGCAATACGTTTTGGGGTAAATGATTATAGCTCACGATTAAATGTAGAAAGGCTATATGACGAATCTCTTGCTCCTTATTGTAGTCCGTCATTAATTCAAAGATCTAAAAAGATATCTAAATTTTCGGAAATTGAAAGTTACCCTTTACTCAGATGGGATACCTCTCAATTTAATTGGTCTAATAATACTAAAAGGTGGATGGATTGGGAAAATTGGATAAAGTTTGCGAAATTAGATACTACTTTGAATTTAAATTATGGTCCAAAGTTTACAGAGTATAATCTTGCTCTTCAATGTGCCATCGCAGGACAAGGATTTATACTTGGTAGCACACCCGTTTTGAGTGACTTAATTAAGAAAGGATTGCTCATAGATCCCTTTAATTTATCAGTAAAAACTGACCTTGGTTATGATTTGGTTTATGAAAAAAAAGCTTTTATTAAACCAGAAATTGAAAAGTTTATTAGTTGGATAGTCTCTGAAAAAAAAAATAATTAATTTAAAATTGTATAAATGTGAATTTTATTTCCATCCAAGTCTCTTATGTACGCTCCGTAGTAATTAGGAGTATGGTCTCTTAATCCGGGTTTACCTTCATCAAAACCACCAGAGTTAATAGCGGTTTTGTGAAATAAATCGACGTGTTCCTTGGTTTCTGCTGTAATAATCATTTGGGTTCCATTACCGTATGTGCAGTTTTTTTTATTAAAAGGTTTGATTATCCAAAAACACTCATTCTCATTCTTTTTGCCATAACCAACCTCATTTTCTGTAGTTTGATGTCGTGTAACACCTATGGTTTTGAGAACTTTATCGTAGAAAACTCCAGATTTTTCAAGATCATCCGTCCCAAAACATAAACCAGAATAAAACATTTAGTGATAATAAATAATTAAGCTCTGACCCTTGATTTAGTTGGATCGTAAAAAGGAAATGGAACAACTTTTGCTTTAATGCGTTTTTGATGACCATCCAGTTTTCCAATCTCTACTTCTGTATCTAACTCACAATAATTAATATTCATTCGACAAAGGGCTATATTTTTATTAAGAACAGGTGATTTCATTCCACTTGTAATAATACCTATTTGCTCACGGCCATTTCCAGCAGGGTGGACACAATCGCCATGACCACAAATTTCATTGCCTTCAATTTCGAGTCCAACTAATTTTCTTTGTGGATTGGCTTTTCTTTCAATTAAATTATTCTTGCCAATAAAGTCATCCTCTTTTGATTTTAAAGGAACCGTAAATCCTATTCCTGCCTCAAAAGGATCTGTTTGATCATCAAATTCATAATTAGCAAAAATTAATCCAGCTTCAATTCTCACTAGATCAAGAGCATCAAGGCCCATAGGAGCAATACCAAATTCTTTTCCTGCTTCTATTACTGCATCCCAAATTTCCGCAGCCTTGCTTGGATGACAAAAAATTTCATAACCTAATTCTCCTGTATAACCTGTCCTTGATACCATAATCGGGATTCCGTCTAGGGTATGAAGACGACCGACAGTAAATCTAAACCATTCTAAATCCTCTAAGGTAGTTTGATGAGGTGGTGTCCAAACAATCTTTTTAAGAATTTCTCTACTCTTAGGTCCCTGAACAGAAACATTATGGAGATTATCTGTGGATGATTTAATCCAAACTTTTAAACCCATTTCTTTTGCTTTATTTCTTAACCATTCACCACAATACTCATCACCACAAATCCATCTAAAATTGTCATGAGTCATTTTAAAGACGGTGCCATCATCTAACATGCCGCCATGGTCATAACACATCGCAGTATAAACAACTTGTCCAACAGCTAGCTTTCTTATATTTCGGGTGCAAGTTCTTTGCAGTAATTCTTCCGCATCTGGTCCTCTCACTTCAAATTTTCGAAGTGCCGATAAGTCCATAATAATAGCTCTTTCACGACAAGCCTCATACTCTTGTAGGGCGCCGTAGTTGTTGTAATTAGAGGCAAGCCAAAATCCTTTGTATTCAACTATATTTTCAGTTAATGCAGCTACCCTTGGGTGAAACCCAGTCTCTTTGGTTAATTTTGGTTCTGAATCTGCTTTCATTCTATACGCTACTCCTTTACTAAAAGGCTTATTGGGCCTGTAAACTCTAACAAATATGTCTGTTGGATTCCATCCGTTTGCAGCATCCACATCATCAGGACATGCTGAAGATACACAAACTAAGTTTTTTAATGCTTTAAACATTACATAGTCACCTGGTCTGGACCAGGGCTCATCAAAAATTAAAGAATTATTGGCATCAATTGCGGTGTTATAAAATAAGTTGATAGCATTCCATCCTAACCGTTTTCTTAAAGTAAATTTATCGAGGACTCTATTAAAGTTATCAGAGCAATTCGGATGACCAAAATAACCTAGGTCATCATAAAATTTTGATGTGCAAGCTGTTCCAAAAGTATCATGTCTTCCAACGGTATCCCTATAAACTTCCACCATGGGAAATTGATTTTCATCATAATATTTAGAGTGAAGTCCAGGCATAGGGAAAGCTGAGCCCATTAAGTATCTACTATTAGTAGTATCAATAGCAAGCTCTTGACCTTTATGAAGCTTGTCAGCATCAAAGGCCATAAAGTCAGAACACTGTCTTCCATAAATATCTATAATTTGAATAAAGTCACCCTCTTTAACTTCATAAGACATTGCCGTATACCGGTTTACAAAAATTTCTTCAACAGGATCCATTAAAGGATCAGGTAATAAAAACTCTCCTTCTGCTCTTTTTCTAGATCGTTGAACTATTACTCTTAATTCCGAAGCGGGAATATTTTTATGAGTAATTTCAGTTTCTCCGGGCGCTGAAATAATACAGATTGATGAGTCATTGGACTCAAACTCCTCAATACTATTTGCTTGAGCTTCTTTTGAAAAGACAAGAACAGATTGATTGATGGAGTTAACTTCATGTCCTAGTCTTTTTAATTTTGAAAAAGCTATTTGGGCGGACTCCTCATTGCTTGTTAAAATTTTTTTTGTAAGCTCGCCATTATGTTCACTTTTCAGACTTAAGGGAGACAAGCTACACTCGCCCTTAGAATTAAATGCAACAAGCTCAGCCTGCTGAAGGCCTTCTAAATTTATAATTTTAAATTTGTCTCCCGGCTCTAGTTTAAGAGTGACCGATCCACCGGCTGTTACTAAATAATTTTCTAAATCATCGCCTAGGGCCGGCAATCCAGGCTCATAAGGTTTTGTTATTCGAGGTATAATCATGACTAATGAGACATTTTTGAAAATAAATTCAAAATGATAGCTCCTAACACAATTAACGATATTCCGATAACTCCTGGAATATCAACAACATTTTTAAAAAAAATTACTCCTAGTAAAGTAATTAATACAATACCTATGCCTGCCCAAAGAGCATATACGAAACCAATAGAATTAAATTCATTTAAACATTTTGATAGAAAGAAAAAACATATCGCATAGCATAAGGCCATGACTATTGTTGGGTAAATTTTTGTATATCCATTTGATAACTTTAAAGAAATTGTTCCAGCTACTTCAAAAAAAATAGCTAACGATAGGTAATAAAATTTAAGCATCTAAACAATGCCAAGAAGTTTTTTTCTTTCCTCGGCCCATTTTCTAATAATGATATCAACACTTATCGCCATGAATGAAACAAATAAACCTAATGTTATTGCTATTCCAGCACCATCGCTCCTAGATAGAGCGGCAAAAATCATTTGTCCTAAATCTTCTGTACCAATGAGGGCTCCAAGAATTACCATTTGTAATGCAAAGACAACTGTTTGATTTATGCCCAGTAAAATATGTGGAATAGCTAAAGGAAGCTCGATATTTATCCATTTTTGTTTTTTGGTGACACCTGACATATCTCCAGCCTCATGCAATGCCAAGGGTACACTTTTAAATCCCCAAACTGTATATCTAGTAGCGGGGACAGTGGCATAAATTATTGCTGCAATTAACACAGAGGTGTCAGTAATATTGAACAAAAATATGACTGGGATTAAATAGATAAATGATGGAAATGTTTCAAAAAAATCACAAACCGAAAGAGTAATTCTGGAGGCTCTTTCACTTTGAGAGGCCAAAGAACCTATAATAATTCCGTTAAGTGCAGAGGCTAATACTGCAAAAGTTGCCATATAGGCTGTGATTAAGGCTCTATCCCAATATTCAGATAATGCAATAAATAGCAACATACATCCAACAATAACTGAAGATCTTAATCCACTCACAATATACGCCGCACCCATTACTAAAATGAATGTTGCAAATACCGGCATGTTTAAAAAGCTTTTTTTCATTGGGCCTAAAATACTAGTTAGGAAAAACTTATTAAAAACATTTAATGAATAAAAAAATGTATCCCAAACCCAATCTACAATTCCATCAATCTTACTAGCAATAGTTAAGCCTTTTTCAGGAGGAATGTAGTAAAAATAATTTATCTTATCGAAGAAAGAGTTTCCAATAAAAGCAATAAATGAAAATACAATAAGAGCTAATACGAAAAAAATACCGAATTTATTTTTTTCATAAAAATTTAAATTTTCAAAATAGTCTCTTTGTTTTGCGGCCCAAGCCTTAGAATATCTGTCAAGAACTACCGCAATTAAAACAATACATAATCCAGCCTCAGATGCTTTTCCAATTTGCAAAGAGTTAAGTGCTATTTTTAAATCTAATCCTAAACCCTTTGCTCCAACAAAAGATGCTATCACAGTCATAGCTAAACACTGCATAATTACAGTATTGACACCATTTAAAATATCTGTTCGTGCCGTAGGGATAAGAACTTTAAATAAAAGTTGAAATTTTGTACAACCACTCATTATGCCGGCTTCTAGAACTTCAGTTGGTATTTTTTTAAGACCTAAAATTGTATTTCTTATCATAGGAGGTGTAGCAATAATAATCGTTGCTATTGAACCGGCATGATCGCCTAATCCAAAAAGAGCTATGATTGGCACCAAATAAGCAAACTGTGGCATTGTTTGCATAATATTTAATAAAGGTTGTAAGGAGGTTTCGACTTTTTTATTTAAATATCCCCAGATACCAAGAGATAACCCTAGAACAAAACAAATAGGCGTAGTAACCAAAATAAAAGAAAAGGTTTGGACAGATGGTGTCCATTGACCAAAAATTGCAATATATAAAGCAGAAATGCCCCCAAGCAACGCTAAGTTTCTACCACCCAACTTATAACCAATCAAAGCAACTCCGCACACCATAGCTGGCCAAGGAGTAGCTGGTATAAATAAATTTTGCTTTGAAACAAAACTATCTCCTAAAATCAATTTGATGGTTTTGGTTCCACCCAATAATAAGTCTCTAAATAATTGAACAATAATATTTAAGATTTGTGATATAAATTTTGTTATTTCTCTGAATGTGGCTTTTTTTTCATACATTTCAAAGACAGGGTCGTAAACCTCAATTGGAAGCCACTCAAATAAAGCTTTATAAATAATATCGTTTATCCATAAAGGGAATTCTTTAAGAAATGTAGGCAACCTCCACAAATAATTCATCTCTGAATGTGGAATTACGTAATATGAAATTAAAAAAAATATTAAAAGAATTAAAAATTGGAAATTTTTTGAGGATTTAATGTTGGTTGTTTTCACTGAATATAACCTTGATGATTTTTTGAGCATCAATAGACCCAACAACGTTATTATTTTTTGGGTCAACTACATTAACTGCAGAATCACAACCAAGAATCTTTTCAGCAACTTTTTCAATAAGATCGTCTTTGGAAATATTAATTGAAGATTTTAATTCTGTATTATTTTTAGACATAACATCCTCAATTTTTAATACTTTTTCTCTTGGTACGTCTTGAGTAAATTTTTTAATGTAATCGGTTGCTGGGTTCAAAACTATATTGGCAGGGGTGTCTAATTGCTCAATAACACCCTCTTTCATAATCGCTATTCTATCCGCTAAACGCAAAGCTTCATCGAAATCATGAGTTACAAATAAGATTGTTTTGTTTAATACTGACTGGAGACGAATAAACTCATCTTGCATTTCTTTTCTAATCAATGGATCTAATGCTGAAAAAGGCTCATCAAGAAACCAAATGCCTGGCTCAACTGCCAAAGATCTTGCTATCCCTACTCTTTGTTGTTGACCTCCAGATAGCTCCCTTGGAAAATAATTTTCTCTACCCTTTAACCCAACAAGTTCTGTCATTTCTAACGCTTTATTAATACTATCTTTGGTATTAACTCCTTTAACTTGAAGGGGGAAAGCTATATTTTCTAAAACTGTTTTATGAGGCAATAAAGCAAAGTTTTGGAATACCATACCCATTTTTTCTCTTCTAATTTCAATTAATTCTTTAGGTGAAAGAGACAGCAAATCTTGTCCGTCAAGGATGATTTGACCAGCTGTAGGTTCGGTCAATCTAGAAATGCACCTAAGTAAGGTAGACTTTCCTGAACCTGAAAGGCCCATAATAACTAAAATTTCTCCGTTATCGACCTCAAAGCTAGCGTTGTTAACCCCTACAATACATCCCTGAGATTGAAAATAATTTGGGTCAACAACACCATTTGACTCTTTTAGTAACTTGGAGGCATTATCACCAAATATTTTATAAACAGACTTGCAAGATATACAGGTATTATTCATTTAATTTTTTTTATTAATCTTTAAAGAAAATTCCCGCATTGAATGAACAATGCGGGAATTAAAATTAGATTATTGCATCCACTCGTCGATTTGAGCTCTATGCGCTTCTATAAAAGCAGTTGCTGCTTCAGCATGACTCATACCAAGATTATCACGGTAGTTTGCCATCTCACCGATTTGAGGTGATGTGAAACCCATCTTTGAATAGAACTTGTAAGCTTTGGGATGTGTAATTGGGAACTTAATGTGTGCTCCTTTTTTTAACCAACCTACTGGAGATCCACAACCGGCAGTTTCCATAGTTCCGCCATCTTCAATTCTACAACCTTGATAAAAAGGTGGGAATTCAATCATGGTAAATCCTTCATAGTCAGTGAAGTTAGGGGTCCAGTTAAATATCACAGTTCCTCTTCCTTCTTTTTGAGCTGCAGCTAGTTCAGCCCAAAGAGCATCAGCGCTTCCAGCAAATTTAACCATCCATTTATCACTTAAACCCAAAGCTTCTAATCTTTCAGGTATTACCTGTCCGTGCCATTCAACAGGACCTTCAAGCCATCTTCCTTTGCCATCAGAGTCTGCAGTTACGAAATTCTTTGCACATTCATCAGATAACATCGCTTCCCAGTTAGGAAGACCAGGGCAAAGATTTTGTTCGATAACCCAGTTAGGTACACCCATTTCTTCATGAGTAGCAGCTGGGTGATTTCCAGTATCAATTACTCCACCACGATCCATCGCTTCGTAGAATGGTAATGCCATTGTTCCTTGCCATGTTTCGTGGGCAACATGTAATTCCCCGACTCTCATAGCTTCATATCTAGTAACTGACTCAGCTGGAACTAGTTCAACTTCATAGCCCATCTCTGTCCATACTTGCTCAAGTACATTTGCCATAACAATTTGGCTTGACCAGTTTAAAACTGGGACTCTAATTGGATCAGCGGCTTTAGATACAGTAGATAAGCCAGCTAATAAAACTAGAGTGTAAAATAATGAAAGTAGTTTTTTCATTTATTCCTCCATTTCCTATTAATAGATAATTAAATAATATGTTAATTATAGAGTTCGTAGAAGTAAAAAAATTCATATTGTGAAACAAAATATGCTTCAAAAAATAAAAAAAATTAATAACAAGCAAATTTATATCAATAGAGAAAATTTAATTCATAACTACGATTTTTTAAAAAAAAGAGTCGGGAATTCTGAGGTTATGTCTGTAATTAAAGGAGATGCTTACGGACATGGTATCCTAGAATGTTCAGATGCGCTTGAAAAAAATGGATGTAATCATTTTTATGTGGCTCGCTTAGATGATGCTATTAATTTAAGAAAAAAACATAAGAAAAAGATAAATATATATTTGCTATCCGGGACTACTTCTAAGGAAATTTGTAGTTATATAAAGCGATACGAAATTACACCAATCATTAACAATTTAGAACAATTGGATATCTGCAATAAATTTATTCCTAATTCCAATTTTGTTTTACATTTTGATACAGGAATGAATCGTTTAGGTTTTAAAATTGAAGAAATTAATCAAATAATAGAATTATCAATTTTAAAAAATGTTCTATTTTTAATGACCCATTTTTCCTCAGCAGATGAGCAAAATATAAAAGAATGTCGATTTCAACTAAGCCAATTAAAAAAAATAAATAAACTTTTTAATAAACCATTAAG
>Ga0102960_1000838_pt1 | contig 11597 bp, 8 predicted proteins | sample SalPon2_B_H2O_MG_2_FD_84521 | JGI IMG/M metagenome (GOLD analysis project Ga0102960, IMG submission 84521) | Salt pond water microbial communities from South San Francisco under conditions of wetland restoration - Salt Pond MetaG SF2_B_H2O_MG | ecosystem: Environmental > Aquatic > Non-marine...
AATGCAGAATGGCACTACTTGAGATACTACAGCTGCCTGATGAGCGCTTAAAGCAGGTCTCTGAACCTGTTGAGGTGTTTGATGATGAGCTACGTGCTTTTATTGCCGACCTTGAAGAAACACGTCTGAATGGTCCGGCTGCTGTTGGTATCGCAGCACCTCAGGTAGGCATGTTTAAACGCGTCGTTATCATCGATTGCTCAACAACACGTAAACCAGTGCCTAACCATGGCTATATGGTGTTAGTGAATCCTGAAATCACGAAATGGGATGGCTTTGAGAAGGGACGAGAGGGGTGCTTATCCGTCCCCGATTACACCGGGAATGTGATCCGAGCGACGAAAATCACGTTGAGCGCAAAAGACCCTTACGGCGAGCCGCTTCAATTCGACATGGAAGGCTATGAGGCACGAGCTGCTCAGCATGAGATTGATCATCTTGATGGCATGTTATTTGTCGATCGTGTGGTAAGCCGGCGAACCGATCTATTTAAACGCAAGGTCTACCAAGACGGCGGCACGGGAAAGAAGTCCTGATTCATTGAGCTTGATGTAGCTCAATACTCCGAATCTTGAAAACGCGCTAAATACCCCCATATCACTGTCAGTAAGAGAATTTTTGGAGTTAAACCCATGCGTATGGATAAGCTTACAAGTAAGTTTCAGCTTGCGCTTGCAGACGCGCAGAGCTTGGCTCTCGGGCGTGATCATCAATTTATAGAACCGGTTCACTTGATGGTGGCTTTGCTTGATCAAGAGGGTGGCAGCGTGCGCCCATTACTCGGTCAAGCCGATGTGAATGTGAACCAGTTACGCTCATCACTGAGCGAAGCGTTAGAGCGCCTAGCATCTGTGCAAGGTAATGCGGGAGATGTGCACCTTTCAAATGACCTTGGTCGTTTGATGAATCAAACCGATAAGTTGGCTCAAGAGCGTAAGGATCAATACATCAGCTCTGAGTTATTTGTCTTAGCGGCAATGGAAGATAAGGGTGCGTTGGGTGATGCTTTACGCAAAGCTGGCGGTAGCAAGACGGCGATTAATAAAGCGATTGATAATGTCCGCGGTGGTGCATCAATTGATGATCCAAATGCCGAAGAACAGCGTCAAGCGTTGGATAAATACACGATTGATCTGACTGAGCGTGCAGAACAAGGCAAGCTAGATCCTGTGATTGGTCGTGACGATGAGATTCGTCGTGCGGTTCAAGTACTGCAGCGCCGTACTAAAAATAATCCGGTTTTGATTGGTGAGCCTGGCGTGGGTAAGACCGCGATTGTTGAAGGCCTTGCCCAACGTATCGTCAATGGTGAAGTGCCCGAAGGTTTAAAGAGTAAGCGTTTGTTATCGCTCGATATGGGTGCGTTGATTGCAGGTGCAAAATTCCGCGGTGAATTCGAAGAGCGTTTGAAGGCAGTCTTGAATGACTTATCTAAACAAGAAGGTCAGATCATTCTGTTTATCGACGAGATCCACACCATGGTTGGTGCCGGTAAAGGCGATGGTGCTATGGATGCTGGCAATATGCTTAAGCCAGCTTTAGCGCGCGGTGAGTTGCATTGTGTGGGTGCTACCACCTTGGATGAGTATCGTCAGTACATCGAGAAAGATGCAGCATTAGAGCGTCGTTTCCAAAAAGTGTTAGTAGAAGAGCCAACAGTAGAAGATACGATTGCTATTTTGCGTGGTTTAAAAGAACGCTACGAAGTTCACCATGGTGTTGATATCACTGACCCTGCGATTGTTGCTGCGGCTGAGCTTTCAACTCGATACATCACTGATCGGCAACTCCCTGATAAAGCCATCGATTTAATCGATGAAGCGGCATCACATATCCGCATGGAGATCGACTCTATGCCGGAAGAGATGGATAAGCTCGATCGTCGTTTGATTCAGTTAAAGATTGAACGTGAAGCGCTGAAGAAAGAATCGGATGAGGCCTCTAAGAAACGTTTAACGATACTGGATGATGAAGTGTCAGGTCTTGAGCGTGAGTTCGCTGATCTTAAAGAGGTGTGGGTATCTGAAAAGGCAGCCATGCAAGGCAGTACACACATCAAAGAAGCGTTAGAGCAGGCGCGTTTAGACTTTGAAACAGCGCGTCGTGCGAATGACTTACAACGGATGTCTGAGCTGCAATACGGTGTGATTCCAGAGCTAGAAGCGAAGGTCGCTGCGGCATCTAATGAGAAGCCAGCAGAGACTAAGTTGCTTCGCAATAACGTGACGGAAGAAGAGATCGCGACCATCGTATCTAAGTGGACCGGTATTCCGGTGTCTAAGATGCTCGAGGGTGAGCGCGAAAAGCTTTTGCAGATGGAAAGCGAGCTCGGTAAGCGAGTGGTGGGCCAACAAGAAGCCATTGGTGCTGTATCGAATGCTATTCGTCGTTCACGTGCGGGCCTATCTGATCCAAACCGTCCCAATGGCTCATTCTTATTCTTAGGTCCTACCGGTGTAGGTAAGACCGAGTTGTGTAAAGCGCTCGCGGAGTTCTTATTTGATACCCAAGATGCGATGGTGCGTATCGATATGTCTGAGTTCATGGAGAAGCACTCGGTATCGCGTTTAATCGGCGCGCCGCCTGGCTATGTGGGTTATGACGAAGGTGGTTATCTAACTGAAGCGGTTCGTCGTCGTCCTTATAGTGTCATCTTGATGGACGAGGTGGAGAAGGCTCATCCCGATGTGTTCAATGTATTGTTACAAGTCTTAGATGATGGCCGTTTGACCGATGGTCAGGGGCGTACTGTGGATTTCCGTAATACGGTGATCGTGATGACCTCTAACTTGGGTTCTGATTTGATTCAGACCATGTCGAGTGATGATCAATACGATGAGATGAAAGAAGCAGTGATGGGTGTTGTGGGTCAACACTTCCGTCCTGAGTTCATCAACCGTATTGATGAGACTGTCGTGTTCCATCCATTAGGTCGTGAGCAGATCCGTTCAATCACTGAGATCCAGATGCAGTATTTGCATAAGCGTTTAGCTGAACGTGACTTGAGTTTGGATATCAGTGCCGCAGCATTAGATCTATTAGGTGAGGCGGGCTTCGATCCTGTGTATGGTGCGCGTCCATTGAAGCGTGCGATCCAACACCAGATTGAAAACCCAATGGCACAATCGATCTTGGGTGGCGATTATCATCCTGGGGATGTGATCAAGATTGATGTAACTGACGGCGAGCTGAGCTTTGCTCGGTAAAGGAGCCAATACGGCATAAAAAAAGCGCCCGAAAGGGCGCTTTTTTGTATCAGTAAGAAACTTACTTGGCAGCCGGTGCTGCTGGTGCAGCAGGCGCGGCCTGTGGCTTAGCAGCTGGTGCAGGTGGACGTTGTACCGGTGGACGAACGACGCCTTGGCGAGCTTGAGGTACAGGACCCCAGCCGCGGAACATGCGGTTATCTTGCCATGGCATATCTTTGTTCCATGGTGCGTTGCCGCCTTTCCATTCATCGCTGCCCATTGGGCCCCAGTTCATTGGGTTGCCGTTGTTGCCGCCCCAACCAAAGCCGTTGTTATTGCCATTGTTGTTCCAAGGCATGTTGTTGCCATTGAAACCCCAGCCGTTATTACCGTTGTTGCTCCAAGGCATGTTGCCCCAACCATTGTTGCCATAACCGTTGTTATTGCTCCAAGGCATATTGCCCCAGCGGCTATTACCGTTACGGTTGTTCCAAGGCATGTTGTTGCCATTGAAGCCCCAGCCATTGTTACCGTAGCCGTTATCATTCCATGGCATGTTGTTGTTATTCCAGAAAGCACTAGCTTGGCTTGCGGCAAAGAAAGCTGCAGACAATGTGGTGACAGTCAGTAATTTTTTTAATTGTGTCATCGTGTAGGTTCTCCTAGGGTTCCTAAGTGGCTCGATAATAGAGTAATCAGAGTTACTTTTCCTTAACTAATGTGCAGTAAAATAGATGGGTGTTTAAGTATTAGAACATCGCTATATAACGATAATTTCAGGGTCTACTCTTATGTTGGAATATGTTTTCTTTGACGAGCGACCACGTGACCAATTTGTCAATTTTCTGCAGGAGAAGGCGGTAGAGCTAAAGCTCGAAGAAGATGAAGGTTTGCTTAAGGTCTGGATTTCGGAAGATTTAGACGACGATCTTGATGAAGCGATCGAAGATTTTTACGACGACATGATGGCGCTCAATCAGCAGCTTTATGAAGATGAAAACAACGAAGCTGAAGTGGGCTATAACGCGGCGGGTATCGTTTTGGAACTCAATACGGGTGAAAATGTTTACGCTCAGGTTGATCCGGAGTTGCTTGGCCGGATTATGACGGTAGTGACGCCCGATGAATTCAATACGGTGGTGAATGCCATTGTTGAGGCAGTTGAGAATCCTGATGTGCGCACGCCATGTCAGCGAATTCGCGAAGGCGATCAGTAAAATACGCTGAAATAATCTTGTTCACCGATGCTTTGTAACGGCGTATTGAGGAGCTCAGATAAGTTTTTTGACGTTAATAGATCCTCAGCTTCACCTGCTTGCCAGTGACCATCGCCTTTTAATAACACCGCATGAGTCGCAATAGCGCGTGCACGATTCAGATCATGCTCAACCCAGAGTGCTGCGTTGTTATGTTTTGCAAGATGGTTTAACAAAATGTCTTGCGTTGCTTTTTGTTGATGTAGGTCGAGATGATTGAGTGGCTCATCTAATAACATCACTTTTGGGTTTTGCAGCATCAAACGGGCAATCTCGGCTCGGCGTAATTCGCCACCTGATAATTCACTCGCAGCTTGATTCATGTTTTCGCTCAAACCTAGCGATTTGAGTAGGACTACTGCAGCGTGTAAGTGATCTTGATCTTCCCAGTAGGATGTCGTCAGTGCGTAGCTGCCTGATAGAACTAGATCCAATGTTCGAGTGTTAAATCCGGTTAAGCTTTGTTGTGATAACAGCCCAATGCGTTGCGCTCGATCTTTTGGTTCATAGTCATAAATGGCTTTCTGTTCAAACGTGACTTCAGGGTGTACGGTTAACCCAACACAGGCTTTGAGTAATGAGCTTTTTCCTGCGCCATTAGGTCCGATGATGACCCAGCGCTCACCAGTAGTAACGCTGAGGGATAACTCATTAACCAAGCATCGCTTTGGTGTTCTGAGGGTTAGTTTGTTGATGCTTAAGCTCATGAGCGAGATCTCACGAGTAGCCATAAAAAGACCGGTACACCCAAGAGTGCTGTGAATATACCCACGGGGATTTGCATCGGGCTAATTAGGATGCGAGCTAATAAGTCAGCTAAGACTAAGAGTGATCCACCAGCTAAAACGCTCATCGGTAATACGTTGCGATGGTCAGTAACGCCAAGCAAGCGCACAAGGTGCGGGATGATCAGGCCGATAAAACCAATAGCGCCAGCAATGCTCACCGCGCTCGCTGTGAGCAGTGAGGTAAGCATATAGAGTTTGAGTCTCAGCTGTTGTGTATTGATGCCTAAGCTGTGTGCTTGCTCCTCACCATAGATAGCGATATTGAGCTGATTGGCAATCATCAGGGAAAAAACTAAACCTGCAGCCAAGATAAGTAATGAGATGAAAGGTTGTTGCGCATCACTCAAATCACCCATCAGCCAAAACAACATGCCAGGCAGTTGCATGGGGGGAGTAAGTGAGAGGGTGAGGCTAATTAAGGCTCCCCAAAATGCGGCCATGACTACGCCCGCAAGTAAGAGGGTTTGTTGTTCGGATTGAAAGCGGCTTAGGCCAAACACAACAAGGATGCTGATCATCGCCCCGATAAAGGCAATTGGTGTAATCAACCAACCGGCGACACCTAAGATCATTCCAAATAACGCGGCGCTTGCCGCTCCGCCAGAAACACCTAGGACGTAGGGATCGCCTAAAGGGTTACGCAGTAGGACTTGCATCAGAGCACCCGCTAGCGCGAGTAGGCCACCGACGGCAAAAGCAGAGAGCGTGCGAGGTAGGCGTACCTCATGGATGATTTGTGACGCTAGGCTGTTATCAGGACTGCTTAATAGACTGATGACCTGGTGAAGTGAGATGTCATGGCTGCCGATGAGTAAGGACAGTGAAAGGCTGGTTAAGGCAAGGATTACAAAGCCCGGCAGCAAGTAATAAAAATGAGCTTTTGCCGGGTGATGCATGCTTAACGAAGGCTGATGACAGGCCAGCCTTTATCCTGGGCGTGTGCACGTAAGGTATCGTCGGGATCAACTGCGACGGGGAACTCCACCACTTCAAGCAGTGGGAGGTCGTTTAGAGAATCACTGTAGAAGCTAGCTTTCTCAAGCTTTGCGCCATACACGCTGAGCCACTCTTGAAGACGTTCAACTTTGCCTTCTCGGAAACTTGGAGTGCCTGCGACCTTGCCGGTATAGCGGCCATTTTTGATCTCAGGCTCAGTACCAATCAGGTACTCGATGCCAAGATCAGCCACGATAGGACGCGTAACAAAGGTGTTGGTGGCGGTAATCACCATTGGGCAATCACCTTTCTCACGATGTGATTCAACCAGGTCGCGCGCCTTTTGGGTGATGCGTGGCAGGATCTTGTTTTCGATGAAATCGGTGCGCCAAGCTTCAAGTTTTTCCATTGAATGCTCTGACAGTGGCTTTAGTGAGAAGGCGAGGAATTCGAAGATGTCCAACGTGCCAACTTTGTATTGCTCGTAGAACTCGAGATTCTTTGCCTCGTATACAGCATGATCAACAACACCAAGCTCACACAAGAACTCACCCCAGAGCAGGTCTGAATCGCCGTTCAAAAGGGTGTTGTCGAGGTCAAAAATCGCTAGGGGCATACTACTAAGCCGGTGTTTTTCGAAGGAAAGGCATCATACCGAAAAATCTTTATAAGCAATACCTTATGGATTGAGGTCTTGCTTGCGAGGCCGGCTTGCCCTGTGGAAGAATGGTCTCAGTTTAAAATTTTTTGGTTTTTAGTTTTGATCGACGCAGATGGTTTTAGAGCCAATGTGGGGATCATTCTCTGTAACGATGAAAATCGCCTGTTTTGGGGGCGAAGAGTAGGACAAAACGCTTGGCAGTTTCCCCAGGGCGGAATACGTACAGATGAATCCCCTCGCGAGGCTATGTATCGCGAATTAGAAGAAGAGGTCGGCCTCTTACCTGAGCACGTTGAAGTGTTGGGTGAAACTCGCCGCTGGTTACGATATCGCTTGCCTAAGCGATTTATTCGTCGCCATTCCCATCCTGTGTGCATCGGGCAAAAGCAGCGTTGGTTTTTGCTGCGTGTTAATTGCTCAGATAAAAAGGTCTGTCTGGATAAATTCCGCAAGCCTGAGTTTGATGATTGGCAATGGGTTGATTACTGGAAACCCGTTGATGAAGTAATCTACTTCAAGCGCCGTGTTTATGAACGAGCGTTAGAAGAGCTTGGTCCTGTACTGTTCCCATCAGGTCTTCCTGAGCGCGAGACAGTCGAAAAGGCTGAGCAAAATGCTGCGCGCTGAGTAACCCATTATGTCTATGCTCGATACGCTTCACCGAATCGTTAGTGCTGTAAACCGTTCAACGGATTTGCAACGCGCGCTGTTGCTTATCGTTAAGCAGGTAAAGGTCGCCATCGGCAGTGATGTTTGTTCCATCTACCTGAGCGAAGAAGACACTAAAGTCAATGTGCTGATGGCAACCGATGGTTTCCGTAAAGAAGCGGTCGGTAAAGTTCGCCTGCCTTATGGTCGCGGCTTGGTCGGCTTGGTCGCCGAGCGTGCAGAACCGATCAACCTTGATGATGCGATGAAGCATCCGCGCTATATGCATATCTCGGAAACCGGTGAGACGCAGTATCACGGCTTCTTGGGTGTGCCGATCATTCAGAACCGACGCGTGTTGGGTGTATTGGTTGTACGTCAAGAAAAGGTGCGTCAATTCCAAGATGAGGAAGTGACCTTCCTATTTACCTTGGCAGCACAGTTAGCCGGTGCGATCACGCACGCCAAAGCCAGTGGTGAGCTAAGTGCTTTAACCCGTGGTGAGAGTTCGATCAGTAGCTTCTTGCAAGGTCAGCCGAGTAACACGGGTGTTGCGATCGGTACGGCGGTTGTTACCTACCGTTTGGCTGATCTGGATGCTGTGCCTGATCGTGACTGTGATGACATCGCGGCAGAATGTGAAACTTTTCGTAAAGCGGTCTTGGATGTTGAAAATGACCTAAGACGATTGCAAGACAACATCAGTCATAAATTACCTGAAGAAGATTTAGCCTTATTTGATGCGCTACTTTTAATGTTGGGAAGTGACACCTTAGTTACGCATACCATTGAAAGGATTGAGAAAGGTTTATGGGCTGCTGCGGCACTGCGAGACACTATTCAAGCGCATGCCCAAGTCTTTGAAAGCATGGATGATCCGTACTTACGTGAACGTGCTTATGACGTGCGTGATCTAGGTCGACGCATCCTGACTCATCTGCAAAATGATCAGCCGGTGGAGATCGATTACCCTGAGAACACTATCTTGGTCGGTGATGAAGTGAGTGCTATGGATTTGGCCGATGTACCAGTTGGTCGTTTGGCGGGTGTTATCGCTGCAACTGGTTCAGGCTCATCTCATGCCGCCATTATGGCGCGCGCCATGGGTGTGCCTGCAGTTATGGGTGTAACCGATATGCCGATCAGTCGTATGCAAGGTCGTGCGGTTGTGATGGATGGTTATCGCGGTCGTGTATATGTCGACCCCACGCCATCGGTTAGTGAAGAATATCAACGTCTACTCGATCAAGAGCGTGCACTTGGTGAAGAAGTCGAAGCGATGCGTGGCTTGCCATCTGAAACCATTGATGGTGTGGCAATGCCCTTGTATCTCAATACCGGCTTAATCAATGAGATGAATAGCGCTCAGCAAGAAGAGGCTGAAGGTATTGGTCTTTATCGAACTGAGCTGCCTTTTATGGTACGCGACCGTTTCCCTGGTGAAGATACGCAGATAAACAATTATCAGATGGTGTTGTCGTCTATGGCGCCTCGCCCAGTGATTTTGCGCACCTTGGATGTGGGTGGCGATAAACCACTCCCTTACTTCCCGGTAGAAGAACAAAACCCCTTCTTGGGTTGGCGTGGTGTGCGCATCTCTTTGCAGCACCCTGAGATTTTCTTAACGCAAATTCGTGCAATGCTTCGCGCGAATATTGGTTTCGGTAATTTGCAGATCATGTTGCCGATGATCACCAGTGCCTCTGAAGTCGATGAGCTCATGCAGCTTATTCAGCAAGCGCATGATGAGTTACTCGAAGAAGGCTTTGACGTTGTGATGCCAAAGATTGGCGTCATGATTGAGGTGCCCTCTGCGGTTTATCAGATTGATGCGTTAGCGCGCCGCGTTGATTTCTTATCCGTGGGTACGAATGACTTAACGCAGTACTTGCTCGCAGTGGATCGTAATAATCCTCGCGTTGCCGATTTATACAGTGACCTGCATCCTGCGGTGATTAGTGCGCTGAAAATGATCGTTGAAGGTGCAAAGCGTTACGGTAAGCCAGTCAGTGTTTGTGGTGAGCTTGCGGGTAATCCATTGGCTGCGGTACTGATGGTAGGCTTAGGTGTTGATTCGTTGAGTATGAGTGCAGGCAGCTTGCTTAAAGTGAAGTGGGTTATCCGTAGTTGCAGTCAGTCACGTGCGCGTCAGTACCTCAATATTGTGATGCGTATGGAAGAGGCGGATCAAGTGAAGCGCTTCATGGAAGGTGTGCTTGATGATATGGGTCTTGGCGGCCTGTTTAGACCCGGTAAGTAATCAGCGAGGTTTTGTTGGGCGTCGATTGCTCGGACGCGCATTACGATCATTTTTTTCCGCGCGTGTATGAGTAGTGCGGAAGTTTTTACCTTTAACCGGTTTGCGTTGGCCTTCAGGTTTGCCCCCAGTGCCCGCAGGTTGCCAGCGCGGCACCAGGTGTTTCTTTCCATTACCAATCAGGTCAGCACGTCCCATGGCTTGTAGTGCTTCGCGCAAGATTGGCCAGTTATCCGCGTCGTGATAACGCAAGAAGGCTTTATGCAGTCGACGTTGACGGCGACCTTTAGGTGAAAACACCGCTTCACTGTCACGGGTAATTTTCTTCAGTGGGTTGCGACCTGAATGCCACATAGCTGTAGCTAGTGCCATAGGTGATGGCAGGAAGGCTTGAACCTGATCAGCCCGGAAGCCATTACTCTTCAACCATAGTGCAAGGCTCAACATATCTTCATCGCTTGTACCTGGGTGTGCCGCAATGAAGTAAGGAATGAGATATTGTTCTTTGCCGGCTTCTTTGGAGTACTTATCGAACATGGCTTTAAATCGATCGTAAGTCCCCATGCCGGGTTTCATCATCTTAGAAAGCGGACCCATCTCAGTATGCTCGGGTGCAATCTTTAGATAACCGCCGACGTGATGGGTAACCAGCTCTTTTACATACTCAGGTGTTTCTACCGCGATGTCGTAGCGTAAGCCTGATGCAATGAAGACGCGCTTAACGCCTGGTATCGCGCGGGCTTTACGGTAAAGCTGTACCAATGGCATTTGATTGGTGTTTAGGTTTGAGCAGATGCCTGGGTAAACGCAGGATAAGCGACGGCAGCTGGATTCAATTTTTGGATCCTTGCAATGCAAGCGCCACATGTTTGCTGTAGGACCGCCGAGATCAGAGATGTTGCCGGTAAAGCCCGGTGTCATATCACGGATCGATTCGATCTCTTTAAGAATCGAGCCTTCTGAGCGATTTTGAATAATGCGACCTTCGTGCTCGGTGATTGAACAGAAAGAGCATCCGCCAAAACAGCCACGCATGATGTTCACCGAGAAGCGAATCATTTCATACGCGGGAATTTTTGCTTTGCCGTAACTTGGATGTGGCACACGTTGGTAAGGCAGCTCAAAGACCTTATCGAGCTCTGGTGTGTGCAACGGAATTGGGGGTGGGTTGATCCAAACTTCACGCCCGGCATGTTCTTGTATTAATGCACGCGCATTACCTGGGTTAGATTCTAAGTGAAGAATGCGTGAGGCATGTGCGTATAACACAGGGTCCGCTTTAACTTGGTCGTAAGAGGGGAGGCGTACCACTGTCTTGTCACGATCAAGTCCACGAGGGCGACGTTCGAAGCGAATGACTTTTGCATCTTCATCAGCTTGTTTGTTAGCGCAACTTTTTTTGCCTTCAGTCGGCTTGGTGGTGTCTTGATAAGGATTGATCGGCGGGTCAATTGCACCTGGCTGATCAATCTCAGAGGAATCAATTTCAACCCAATCTTCAGGACTTTGATTGATCGCAAAGGCACTGCCGCGCAGATCGCGAATTTCTTTGATCGATTCGCCGCTCGCAATGCGATGAGTTAATTCAACAATTGCACGCTCTGCGTTACCAAAGAGCAGCATGTCAGCTTTTGAGTCCAGTAGCACTGAACGACGGATCTTTTCTTGCCAATAATCAAAATGCGCAATACGACGCAGACTGGCTTCAATACCGCCAATAACAATAGGCACATCATTAAAGGCTTCACGACAACGTTGTGAATAAACGATGGTCGCGCGATCCGGACGTTTGCCGCCCTCGTTGTTTGGTGTGTAAGCATCATCAGAACGAATACGACGCTCTGAGGTGTAACGATTCACCAT
>Ga0102960_1000843_pt1 | contig 11558 bp, 6 predicted proteins | sample SalPon2_B_H2O_MG_2_FD_84521 | JGI IMG/M metagenome (GOLD analysis project Ga0102960, IMG submission 84521) | Salt pond water microbial communities from South San Francisco under conditions of wetland restoration - Salt Pond MetaG SF2_B_H2O_MG | ecosystem: Environmental > Aquatic > Non-marine...
ATTGCTGGCTCATCTGTGCTGATTTCTAATACACGTCCAGTTGTTGATTCTGATAAAATAGCAGCAGTTCTCATACCTGTATTTTGATCGTTTAATACCCAGCAGTGATCAAATCCAAGCCCTCTTTTCAACTGAGTATCATCTTGATTGATATCCTTTCCGATGGCCTTGGCAGATGTAAAATCAAAAGGCGTTCCTTTTACCTCAGCGATCTCACCTGTTGGAATCAAGGTTTCATCTACTGGTAAATACCCATCAGCATTGATGTATAACTCATGAGATAGGATATCCTCACCACCTGATAAATTAAAATATGAATGCTGTGTTAAGTTTACAATTGTCGTCTTGTCAGTAATAGCTTTGTAATCAACTTTAAGTGCGTTTTGTTGGGTTAACGTATAAGTCACTTCAACGGAAAGATTTCCTGGATATCCCTCTTCCATATCTGGACTCAAATAGGTTAATTTAAGTACTGCCTCTCCATTGACAAGAGTTCCCTCTGCTCCCCAAACGACTTTATCATAGCCTTTAACACCCCCGTGTAAATGGTTTTTTCCATCGTTTTGAGCCAAGGTGTATTCCTTGTCTTCTAATGTGAATTTACCATCAGCAATACGGTTCCCAAAACGACCGATTAAGGCTCCAAAAAAAGGATTGTTTTCCTCGTAATCGCTAAGGTTGTCATAACCCAATACAACATCTTGAAAATGACCCTCACGATCTGGCACCTCTAAAGAGGTAATAATTCCTCCATAAGTAATCACTTGTACACGCATCCCTCTTGCGTTGGTAAGCGTATAACGATCCACTTGTTGACCATCTTTGGTCATACCAAATTGATCTTTTTCAATAATTGATTTCTTAGTTTCTGAATTCTTACATGAAATAACTGCGGTCATAATCAATAAAATAAAAGCTATCTTTTTCATCTTTTGTTTGTTGTCTGTTTAATACTTTTCAAAGTGACGCTCGTTAGCTGCCATCGTATCTTTAAATGTTCTGATGTTTGTTTGATCATCGATAACAAGTAATTCTACATCAGCCATAGAAGCTAGATCTTCAATAGCTTCTGTATCTAAAGCTTGAGTGTAAACTGTATGGTGAGCTCCACCAGCTAAAATCCATGCAGTGGTTGCAACCTCTAAATTTGGTTTACAATCCCACAGTACTCTAGCTACTGGTAATTTAGGTAATTCTTCTTCCATAGGAACAGCTGTCACTTCATTCAAAATAAATCTAAAGCGATTTCCTATATCCACCAATGTAAGGTTTAGACCTTCTCCTTCTGGCGAGTTAAATACCAAACGAACTGGATCTTCTTTTCCTCCAATTCCGAGTGGGTGAATTTCACATGATGGTTTTTTATCAGCGATCGATGGACAAATCTCTAACATATGAGATCCTAACACTAATGATTTTTTCTCACCAAAATGATAGGTGTAATCTTCCATAAATGAAGTTCCTTTATCTAATCCAACAGCCATTACTTTAAGTATTCTAGTAATTGCAGCAGTTTTCCAATCACCTTCTCCACCAAATCCATATCCATCAGCCATTAATCGCTGTGTGGCAATCCCTGGAAGTTGTTTTAATGATCCAAGATTTTCAAAAGTATCGGTAAAGGCTTTAAACCCTCCTTTATCTAAGAAACGACGCATACCGAGTTCGATCTCTGCAGCATCGTAAAGCGATTGACGCTTTGCCCCACCTTCAACGAGTTTTTCATCCAAGTCATAAGTAGCTTCATACTCATCAACTAAGGCTTGTACTTCCTCTTTTGTTAACTGAGCTATCTCATTAACGATATCAGATGAATCATATCCATTGACTGCAAATCCAAATTGAATTTGAGCTTCTACTTTATCTCCTTCTGTTACAGAAACCTCACGCATATTATCTCCAAAACGACATACTTTTAGGTTTTGCATTTCGTAATATCCTAAAGCTGCACGAGTCCATGTACCGATCGATTTCTGAACATCTTCACGTTGCCAATGACCTACAACTACTTTGCGCTTGATGCGAAGTCTCGACATGATATGTCCAAACTCACGATCTCCATGAGCCGATTGATTGAGGTTCATAAAGTCCATATCGATAGTTGACCATGGAATTTCAGCATTGAATTGAGTGTGTAAATGAAGTAAAGGAACTTGAAGTTTCTTCAATCCATTAATCCACATTTTTGCTGGTGAAAAGGTATGCATCCAAGTGATAACACCAATACAATCAGCATCTGCAGATGCAGCTACACAAACTTCTGTGATTTCATCTGGAGTTTTTAAAATTGGCTTAAAAACAATCTCTAAAGGAATTGCATTTGATTCATTTAATCCTTTAACAACTTGCTCAGCATTTGCAGCAACTTGTTTTAGAGTTTCTTCTCCGTATAAATGTTGAGTCCCTGTAAGGAACCAGATTTTTTTCTTTAATAATTCTTCCATGTTCTTCTTTAGTTATTGTCCGTAATAAGCATTCTTACCATGCTTACGTTCATAGTGTTTTTTAATTAATGAATCTTTTAAACGAGGTGCATTTGGATTGATTTGTAAAGTCAAATAAGCCATATGAGCAATCTCCTCTAAAACTCTAGAGTTGTATACTGATTTAGCCGCATCTTTTCCCCAGCAAAATGGCCCGTGGTTTCCAACGAGTACCATTTCTACTTCTTTAGAATCTAAATTCTTTTCTTTAAAACAATCCACAATCTGAATTCCTGTATTGTGCTCGTAATTACCACTGATAAGCTCATCACTCATTGGAGCTGCACATGGAATATCAGCTGTTAAATGATCGGCATGAGTCGTTCCAAATATTGGGATATCGCGTTGTGATTGAGCCCAAGAAACAGAATACAAAGCATGGGTATGGGTTATCCCTCCAATGTGCTCCCAAGTCTTGTATAAATAGGCGTGTGTTTTGGTATCTGAAGACGGTCTACATTCTCCTTCGACAACATTGTTATCAAAATCGACAATCACCATGTCTTCTGGTTTTAGTTCTTCATAAGGAACACCCGAAGGTTTGATTGCAAAAACTTTGTTTTCACGATCCACCGCAGAGACGTTTCCAAAAGTATAGACTACAAGACCAAGAGCATTTAACTCCATATTAGCCTCGTAACATTCTTGTTTTAATGCACTGTATTTAGAACTCATAATTATGAATTTAATGTTTTAGTTAAGCTCTCTACACTGATACCGAGAGCTGTGTATTTGTTCATCAGTTTTTGCATTACTTCCACCTGAGAAGGCTCCGGATGGTATTCAGCAACATAAGGAGAACCTAACACCTGACTTGCTTCGGCAAAAGAATTGTATACACCAGAAGCAACAGTTGCATAAATAGCTGCTCCTAAAGCTGGTGTTTGTTCTGATTCAGCAACCTTAACCGGCATATTGAGTGTATTAGCCAAAGTTTGCATGATAAATTTTGATTTTTTAGCCACCCCTCCGATACCGACTACTTGTTCTATTTCCACACCTTCTTCAATAAAACGATCGACGATGGTTTTTGAACCAAAACAAATCGAATGAATAAGTGACAAAAAGATATGAGCTGCAGAGGTCCCAAGGTTAATATTTGCGATGGCCCCTTTTAAATTTTGATTGGCATCTGGAGTTCTACGTCCATTGACCCAATCTAATGCTGTTGGAATAGACTCTTCGAGTGAAATTGCCTGAGCTGCTTCGGTTAATTTAACAATCAACTTCTCATCAAACTCAGCCTGTAACTGATTTCGTTGCTCATCACTAATCGCTGTTGATTCCATGATGATGTTAGTCATCGGCCATTGCAATACATTTTTAAACCAAGCTAAGACATCACCAAATGCCGATTGACCAGCTTCAAGACCAACCATTCCAGGCACTACAGATCCATCAACCTGCCCACAAATACCTTTTACAGTTTTATTGAGATATGATTCGTCGTTGGAAACGATAATATCGCAAGTGGATGTTCCCATCACTCTTACCAATGATTTTTCTTCAATTTTAGCTCCTACTGCACCTGCATGTGCATCAAAAGTTCCAACACTGATAATTGTGTCAGTAGATAGACCTAATTTATCAGCCCATTCTTTTGAGAGTGTTCCTGCAACCTCATCGGAAGTATAGGTTTCCTCGTAGAGATTGGAACGCAAACTCGCCAAATAAGGGTCTAATTTTTGTAAGAATTCCTCCGAAGGCAATCCTCCCCACTCCTTATGCCACATAGCCTTATGACCTGCTGCACAACGAGAACGCTTAAATGCTTTCAGATCTTTATCCTCTATAAGTAGATAGGTCATATAATCACAGTGCTCCATCCAAGTATGCGCATTAGATGCTACAGACTGGTCTTCTCTTGCAATGTGTAAAATCTTTGCCCAAAACCACTCAGAAGAATAGATTCCTCCTTCGTATTTCAAATAATCTACACCACCCCAAGTTCTTGATAAATGATTTATTTCATCAGCCTCTGCTAAAGCAGTATGATCCTTCCAAAGCACCATCATCGCATTTGGATTTTCCTCAAAACCTTTTTTAAACACTAATGCTTCTCCATCTTCAGCTATTGGAATAGGTGATGAACCGGTAGTATCAATGGTAATTCCTTTTACTAATGCTGGATTAATACTAGAAGCAGATAACACTCCTTTGATGGTATTCTCTAAACCTTCAATATGGTCTAAAGGATGCTGTCTAAATTGATTTTGATTAGGTTTACAATACTGTAGTGACTTCCATCTTTGGTAGTAATGTACCGATGTAGCCTCTTCCTTTCCATTTGAAGTATTTAACAATACCGCTCTTACGGAATCGGATCCGTAATCTAATCCTATAACATATGCTTGTTCTTTCATTCGAGGATTTCTCTTTTCTGTTTATTTAATTTGAAAGGTCAATACACTAAAAGATTGTGCCTTAATAACAACTGCATCTTTTGATATATCTATTTTCTGTTTATATTCTTTTGGTTGTATATTTTTTGGATCTTCTTTAGAGTTTGTCGCAGTTAAATCATCATGTGATAAATCAATACGATGAACTCCCGCTTTAATTTTTGCTTTGAGAATTTCTAATGAAACTTCTTGATCATTTTCAGAAGTATTCACTAATTTGACTATTAACTCATTTGATGAAACATCTTTTACGGCTGAGGCATACAATCCATTTTGTCCTACCACATGTTCTCCATTTAGAGTAACTGATAATGCATGGGTTCCTGCATGAGTACCATAGAGTTGTTGTACATAATAACTCGGTGTTGGATATACTGATAGATTGTCAAACCAAATAAGATCTGTTTTCCATTGCCAAGCATCGGTATGCGCTAATAATGGAGCATATGAAGACATTTTCACCACATCCGCATTGCGTTCGATTCCTGTCATAAATGCCGCTTCTGAAAGTGCGCATTCCCAGTTATTCGTATTGTTGTAATCTTTAGCGTGAGCTGCGTATTCCCCTGCAAATACCTTAGGTCCTTTTCGATCGTAAGAATCGTAGCGATTCGCGTTAGTTCTAAACCATTCTGGAGAGCGATAATAGTGTTCGTCTACAAGTTCTACATCCATTTTTTTCATCTGTTCCCATCCGTATTCAAAATACTCTCCATCAGGAAATGGTCCCGAACCAGAAACAATGATGATCTCAGGATACTTTTCTTTAATAGCCTTATCAAAAACCTTATAGCGCTTAATGTATTCTGGACCCCATTGCTCATTTCCAATCCCGATATACTTCATATTAAATGGTTCTGGGTGTCCCATATCTGATCTTAGTTTTCCCCAATAAGTATCGATTGAACCGTTGGCAAATTCTATGAGATCAAGTGCATCTTGGATGTAAGGATCCAACTCATCCATTGGAACGAGTTCAGCAGTGTTGAATTGGCAAGCCATTCCACAACCCAATATTGGAAGTGGCTCAGCACCTAAATCCTCAGATAACTGAAAATATTCAAAGAATCCAATCCCAAAACTTTGATAATAATCAGGAGTTAAACGGCGATCGTATTCAGTATTCCAACGATTTACTATCAGTTCTCTATCTGCAATTGGACCTACTGTTTTTTTCCATTGATAACGGCGCTCAAGAGTTCTACCCTCTACGATACAACCTCCAGGAAAACGAATAAATCCAGGATTCATAGCTTCTAGATATTCAACAATATCTTTTCTTAAACCACCCTTTCTTCCTTTCCAAGTATCTTGAGGAAAAAGCGATATCATATCTATATTTAAACTTCCCTCTCCTACAAATTTCAATCGAAGCTTTGCTTTTTCAGCAGTTGCCTGAGCTGTAAATGACAAATCGTATTGCTTCCAATTTCCTTGAGTTAAATCGACATTTGCAGTTGCAATGATTTGATCCTCATCAAATAGTTCCAGCTTTAATTGAGAGACTCCTTGAACCTCAGAGGCCAAAAAAGAAAAATCATAAGAACTACCTTCTTTGATTCCCATACCTCTAAATCCCTCGTTGATCAATTCATAATTTGAATCATCATTGATTTCAATATGCAGGTATCTTTTATTAGATGGATTACCAGAATAACGAACAATTGCACTCGAACCAGAAGAACTGTTAAGAGAGTGACGATTATAGGTAGGTTCTGACCAACCCATTTTTGGAAGGGTAAATTCAAAAGATCGATTCTTTACCAGTTCTGCGTACAAGCCACCATCAGCAGCAAAATTGATGTCCTCAAAAAAGATTCCATACATCGTAGATTGAATTTCAGACACACTGTCTGCTACATCAATTTTTAATGAAGTTTGCGCTACTACATTGAATGTAGTTAATAGAATTAATAAATATAAAACCCTTTTAATCATCGCTTGTATTTGTTATCCATACTTTCATTTTTCCAATACCTCGATTGGACCATGAGTAGTATGGGATTGCTTTGTATTGATTTGTTTTTAGTGTATTGACTCCTTCTAAGAGGTCCTCTTCAAAGTCCACATCAAAGGATTCATTTTCACTAATACTCATCTGGTCGATTAAACCCTTATTGTCTACTTCCTCAAAAGCATATACAATTGGACCTCTTTCTACAGAAATTTTTCCTTGGTCTTCCTCAACTAATGGATGAGCGCTAACCGTTCTTGTTTCCATTGGAAACTCAACAACTACTTCATCCTCGCTTTTCCAAGTTCTATCGAGAACTATATAGCCCTCTTGTATCTGAGCAGGAACAATTGTTCCGTTTAATTTTAACTGAATTTCTGAACTGTAATCTTGATTGTAGTTGTAAAGATCTGATGGTAAGACCTTATTGGTTGCCCAATAGGGTACTCTAAGTTTTAATTTAAAATCAGCTTCTTTGCGATCTATGTTCATTTTAAGAGAAACGGATCCTTCCCAAGGCATATTTGCCTTCTGTGAAACTGACACTAAAGTAGATTTTAATTGAACTTCTGATTCGTTACTCGCATAGAGATTCACATAAAGCTCATCATTTGAAGTTGAATAAAGGAGTTTCGGAATCGATGGAATAAAGCGCACGACATTGGTTGGACAACAAGAGCAATCAAACCATCCTTGACGTGTACATTTTCCTCTATTAAATTCATATACTCCATCTGATTCTAATGCATTGGGGTAAAAGAACTTTGTCCCGTCCAATGACAATCCAGATATTAAACCGTTGTACAAGGTGCGCTCGATAACATCAAAATATTTAGGATCAGAAGTCAATGAGTGTAAACGGTGATTCCAATAAACATCTCCAATGGCCGCACAGGTTTCGTTATAGGCGGTTAGATTCGGTAATTCATAATTTTCACCAAAACGCTCTCCATCGTGAACAGCACCAATTCCTCCAGTGATGTACATTTTTTTAGACACCATATTTTCCCAAAGTGCCATGGTAGCTTGAAGGTATTCATCATCATTTTGTAGGGCGGCAATATCAGTCATCGCAGCATACATATACACAGCGCGTACGGCATGACCCACTACCTCATCTTGTTCTACAACTGGTTTGTGATCTTGAGAATAAAAGCCAAAAAGTTCGTGATGTCCTTCAACACCTCGGTGATCTAAAAAGTATTTTGCCAGTTTTAAATAATCTTCATTACCGCTGATGCGATAGAGCTTAATCAACCCTGTTTCGATAACTTGGTGACCTGGAACTGCAGCTATTTTATCTGACCCCTCTCCAAACGTCTTTACCATCAAATCAGCATTCGCCAAAGCGATATTTAAAAAGTTTTTCTTTCCTGTAGCAGCGTAATGTTCTGCAGCAGCTTCGTATAAATGTCCCGCATTGTAAAGCTCGTGACTCATAAACAAAGATTCCCAACGCTCACCCTTATCAACCACTACCCAAGGAGCAGGTGGTTGTACTGGATTAATGGTTCTCCAAGTAGTGAGATAACCATCTGATTCTTGTCCTACTTGAATAATTCCAATGAGTTCATCTAAAAGTGATTCAAGCTTTTTATTTGGAGCACTGATTAGTGATATAGATGCTCCTTCAATAATTTTATAGAGATCAGTATCATCAAAAGGCATCGCTCCTTTAACGGTTCCATCGAGTTGTCCTCCTGCGATAAGGAAATTATCCATACGCCCTTCTTCTCGACACTTTTCAATAGCGTATTCAATAGTTTTTTCTTGAACTCTTTTAATGATAGGCAACCAAAAATCATCCGTAAGTTTTACCCCTCGAACCGATGCAGATTGAAGTGGGTAAAAAGAAGATGATTCTTCTATAGCTAGTTTTTCTTGCTTTGCACAACCAATAAAGAACAATCCTATAATAAAAAAGACAACACTATATTTTAAGCTGTAATTCATTCTATCCCTTACAATTGTTATTGTTTTTTACCCCATACTGCATAGGCTGTTTGAGGGTTTAATCCACTGAATAATACAGTTGATTCAATATTATTTTCCCAATCTCTTCCTCTAAACACAAGGAGCTCGTAATTTACATTATCATAACTAAGACTGAGCTTTCCATCTTGATATTCCCATGAGTAAGATTCATTTCCATCAATAGTTCCAGAAGCATCTAACTCAATAATCACACTGTCTTGAAAATCTGGAGACAGTTGCTCATTAGCATAGCCAGGAACAATAGTGTACTTGAAATCGATAAACTCAAAGGTTCCTACGAGTTCATCTTTAGTGATCGCATCTTGCGTAACTCCTGCGTAACGCTCCGGAGAAGCAATAGGCCAACCATCTGTAGTCCAATGCAATTGACGAACGTGAAGATTCATAAAGTATTTATCGATTCCAGGTCTACCCTGATGAGCGATATAATACTGACCAGTACCATCTTCAAACACAGCACAATGAGATACCCCTTGCCAACCAGAATGGTTGTCAAATCGATAAGGTGCAACAATCATTGGAGCGTTGTCCTCCTTTACATTGATATCATTCCCAAAATAATCTAAGAATGGACCAGTAGGAGAAGTACTTCTACCTACTCTGATATTGTATTTAGTCTCTAACCAATCATATGCGATAAAGAGGTAGTAGTACCCTAATTCTTTATTGTATATAATTTCAGGACCTTCTATGTTTCCGTTGACAAAACCGTTGGTAAAACCTCTGTGAGCAATACGATCTCCTCTGTTATTTGCATTGGCGTTTAAGCCGTTGTCAGGATTGAGTTCAAACATATGCAAACCATCCCATGCAGATCCGTAATACATATATTGCTTACCATCTGCTATTGTTATAACAGTAGGGTCAATTCCATTGGTTTGTGCGGAATTGGATCGATCAGTTCCCACTACTATATTTCGTTCTACCCAAGGACCTATTGGTGTTTGTGCCACAGCTAATCCGATGACACTAACTCTACCTAAATTAGACGCTAGAGAATAGTACAAACGGTATTCATCTCCGTGCTTTAATACATATGGAGCCCAAAGTGAATTGTTTGGAACAGCTCCCTTAGAAGTAATATAAGCAGCTCCTTTTGCAGGTATTGAATTGAATACCCATCCTACAAATTCCCACTCAATTAAATCTTTTGATTTTCTAATTTGCAGACCAGGTCTAATAGCAGAACCATAAGCTACATCTGTACTGTAGGAATAATAAGTATCTCCATCTTTAAAAATAGCAGGATCGTGAACATTATGTGGTCCCCATTTAAATCGATTCTCAAAAGAGGCTATTTCTGAATAGGTGTCTTTGATCGAACTGATATCAAAAACTTCCGGTTCAGTTTGGTTATTGGAATCCGGGGTTGTAGTTTGACCACCAGTATTGTCTTGTTTATTATCAACAGGTATTGGCTCTTCAGAACAACTGAGAGCCAATATCAAAACAATTAAACCAAAAAGTTTTTTCATTTATAATTTCTTATTCCGCCGTTACTACAATTACTGAGAATGCAGGAATCTCAAGAGTTAAAATGTTATTCTTAATTTTTGCTCCCTTGAATTTTGACACATCAATATTACTTGGGTGATCAAAATCATTGTGATCTTGTAAGGAATCCGAAGTAAGGATCTGACCAGATACTTTATTCACCCCTAATCCTGATAAATCAATCTCCACTTGATGAGCTTTAGATGCATCAATATTAGTGATTGACACATTTACTTTTCCTTCTTTCTTAGAAGCTGCAATTGAAATTGCATCTAAAGATTGACCCTCATAAGTGTATTTTGGAGATTCAAATGAAACAGGTATTAATTGAGCGTCCTGATGAACCTTGTACATATGCAATACGTGATAAGTAGGAGTCTTAATGATTTTTTCATTTTCAGTTAAAATAACAGCCTGCAATACATTCACTGTTTGAGCTAGGTTTGCCATTTTAACACGTCTTGCGTGATTGTTAAAAATATTAAGTGATACTCCTGCAATCATTGCATCACGCATTGTGTTTTGTTGGTATAAAAATCCTGGATTTGTCCCTGGCATTACATCGTACCATCCTCCCCACTCATCTACTATAAGAGCGATCTTATTTTCTGGATCGTATTGATCCATAATAGCAGAATGCTTAGTTACTAATTCCTCCATTTTCAATGCTGTTTGCATAGTCGAGAAATATTGAGCTTCGTTAAAATCAAAAGAAGATCCTTTCTTATTCCATTCCACAAATGAATACGAGTGAAGTGCTACTCCTTCGATTAAATGATGAGGAATATCACGCATTAACACTTCCGTCCAGTGATAATCATCAACGTTTGCTCCTGAAGCAATTCTAAAAAGTCCATCAGAGTTTGACCAATCAGTCATGAAAGTTGCATATTGACGATAGATATTAGCATAATATTCTGGAGTCATATGTCCTCCGCATCCCCACATTTCATTTCCAACACCCCAGTATTTTACATTCCATGGAGTTTCTCTATTATTCTTAATACGCAAATCTGACATCGGAGAACCTTTTTCGTGATTTACATATTGAACCCATTCGTTAAACTCTTGAACTGTTCCCGATCCAACATTAGCTGCTAAATACGGTTCTGCCCCAATGCGCTCGCAAAGGTTAAGAAAATCATGAGTACCAAAACTATTGTCTTCAACGACTCCACCCCACCATCTATTGACGATAGAAGGACGTTCATCTTTTGGTCCAATTCCATC
>Ga0102960_1000845_pt1 | contig 11533 bp, 11 predicted proteins | sample SalPon2_B_H2O_MG_2_FD_84521 | JGI IMG/M metagenome (GOLD analysis project Ga0102960, IMG submission 84521) | Salt pond water microbial communities from South San Francisco under conditions of wetland restoration - Salt Pond MetaG SF2_B_H2O_MG | ecosystem: Environmental > Aquatic > Non-marine...
CTGCAACAGGAAGCGATCAAATTCGCCGAAGAGCGTCTTGCTGCGTTAGGCGACGAGTGGGGGCTTGCTCCGGGCAGCACCCATTCTCTACTCGGCGCACCGGCACCGGAGATCCGCGCGCTTGCCGAAGAAATTAGTGCTGATGCGATCGTGATTGGAAGTCACGGACACTCTGGCTGGAAAATATTATTAGGCTCCACCGCTATCAAAGTGCTCCATGGTGCACACTGCGATGTGCTGACAGTATACGTGGGATAGAAATCCTACCCAATTTCTATCGAAGAGCCAGCTCTCTATGCCCTTCCCACGGCGTCGACGAACTTATCAAGGGAAAGAGGAACTCTAGCGTAAAGCTTAGACCCACTCTAACCCTTGGTAACAGTTTGTCACCCCTTCTCGCATTCTAAAATTGTCCATCACCTCTATTAATGGCAGACTGCTCGAAGTATCTTGATATAGCTCAAAGATTATTGAAGGACTGTAGGGATGCAATCGAGTAATCATTCGACGAATGGGGACAACACGAATCTGGCCTCTAGCGAGCCAAAAGATCACAGAAGCAACGCGCCGATCGTGAAGCTGTGCCCCCATAGCTCAGGCATTTCATGCGGAAGTTGTCGACTTAACGAATTATGCCTACCGATTGCGCTCGATGAGAGCGAGATGCAACAACTCGACGATATCGTCGAGCGGAATCGACCCTACAAAAAAGCCGACCACCTTTACCGTCAACATGACGACTTCAAATCCATTTTTGCAGTTCGGTCGGGTAGTTTTAAAACCTATGTTCTCAGCAGTTCTGGGGCTGGACGCGTCACCGGCTTCTATCTGCCCGGTGAAATAATCGGCATGGACGGCATCGCCGACAGGGTGCATGCAAATTCAGCCATTGCACTCGAGCACTCATCTATCTGTGAGATTCCCTTTAGCCAGCTTGAATCCCTTAGCCTCAAGCTTCCGAGTCTTCAGCATAATTTTTTCTCCATCATGGGCGCGGAGATCACTAAAGACCAGAAGGTTCACACAATACTCAGCAGCTATAGCGCAGAGCAGCGTATCGCCTCATTTCTACTCGGCGTGTCAAGCCGCTATGCTCGCGTGGGATTGTCGCCGAACAGGTTTCATCTTCCCATGACACGAGGGGATATTGGAGAGTATCTCGGCTTGACTGTGGAGACGGTGAGCCGAGTCTTTACTTCATTACAGAAGAAAGGTCTTATAAGCGTCGACAACCGAGAAATTGCCCTACTGGATAAAGAAGAGCTGAGGTTGATCGTCGGAGCAGATGAAGTCTGAACTAGCTTTCCGCGCGAGTTAATTATCGCGCAATAGATTCGACGGCGAGTATTGATCTGTCAGTGCTCTTCGGCTCATATCCCAATCTACCCTGGTCGATAGACGATTGGGGTATTCCAAAAGAGGCACACCAAAGGCCTCGACCCTAGGCGCGAGCGAGCGCGCCACCGCGTTTAGCTCCCCCCTTGGCGGCAGCGCTTCATTACGCGCAATAATGATCCGATTACCAGAGCTAGGCAGCTTAAAATTAAAGAATTCGCCAAACACTTTTTGGTAGGTCACCGACTCGTGATCATAAAATCGGCTTGTCGAAAAAGTATTCGCGACGAGGACAGCATCGGGCGACATGATCGCGCGCACCTCTTCAAGAAATTCCTCTGTTAGCAAATGCTCCGGAATGTAGTCTCCGGTAAACGCATCGAGTATGACAAAATCGTATCGCTGTTCGAGCAATCCGGCGCGTTTAACAAAGACGCGTGCATCGTTTACCGCAACCTTCACATTCACGGTTTCCTCGAAATCGAAAAAGCGCTTGGCAACATTGACTACCGCCTGATCGATTTCGATGACGTCAATCTTCGCCTCAGGGTAGAGTTTAGTAAGTGTGGTGGGCAGTGATCCACCGCCTAGCCCAGCGATCAATATGCTTTTGGGATCGGGATTAAGAAGGAGACCTGCGAACGTCATCTTTGCGTATTCGAACACCAAGCGTTCTGGATCCGCGGTATTCATGCAGGTTTGATTGCGATCGCCACGATGAACATTGAACACCAAACAGCGTCTATTTCCTTCCTGTGTAACAGTGATATCACGGTAGAGCGAGCGCTCTTCGTGCAGGGTCTCTGCTGCTAAGCAAGAAGCACTGAAGAGACCAAGAAAAAACACGGCGAACCACAGTCTATATCTCATTCGCATGCCCTCTTCGGGTTCCGGCGATCATTAATACCACTCCGATCAACGCTAAAGCTGCAGCAGTGCCAAAGACGATCTCGTTCACCTCAAACCAGAGCACTAAATAGAATGACGTGCCGAGAGTGCCCGCTGCGCTTCCGAGTGTTGAGACAAAAAAGAGAAGCCCCGCTTTTTGCCCACTGTGATCGCTATTCTCGACGAGAAGTCGCACTGAATAAGGCGAGATCATGCCAAGAATTGTCGTTGGCAAAAAGTACAAAAATAGCGAAGCGAGAAGGGATCCGTACCGCGGATCTTCGACTGCGAGAAAGATCGGGCGCATAATTTCATCAGCAAAGAAGATTATAGGCAGCGAAAGTATCGCGGCCGCTAGAAAAAAAAGAGCATAGTTAAGAAGGCTTGGACGATTTGCTGAGAGTTTACCGCCAATTAAATAACCACAGGCTAGCGCCAACATAAAGACAGTGAGTATACTTCCCCACACCGACAAACTGCCGCCGAAATAAGGCGCCATAATTCTCGCGCCTAGCATCTCAATGGTCATGATACAGAAGCCGCTCACGAACGCAGCGCTGACGACGAGCAGGCTTGGAATAGCTTGCGGTCCTTGATTATTGGGCCTGCGAGCCTGCTTCGCGTTCATTTACAATTTCCTGTCGAGTTAATCCTGTCGCGCACCGATGTGACGTCCGCCATCGAGCGCGATAACCTGCCCCGTCATGTACTTTGACGCGTTAGAAGCCAGATACAGCGCGAGACCGGCCATATCCTCGGGCGCGCCTATTCTACCGAGCGGGTTTTCACTCTCGATTTTATCCTGAAATTTTTCTAGCGTTGCATTCATCATGTTGCTTTGAAAGGCGCCGGGGGCAATCGCATTAACTGTTACGCCCTTGGGACCGAGGCGAAGAGCTAAGTTTTTGGTAAGAAAATGAACGGCCGCTTTGCTCGCGCCATAGGCGAAATTATCCATGGTCGATACGCGCAGACCATCGATAGAGCCAATGTTGATTACCCGACTCGGATTTTGCTGGCTTGCGCCATTTTTAAGCAATGGCATTAGATCGCGCGTAAGAGTGAATATCGCTTTGACATTAATATCCATGACTTTGTCGTAGCCTTCGTCTGGATAGTCTTCGAATGGCGCACCCCAGGCTGCGCCCGCGTTATTCACAAGAATATCAACTTTCTTTTCGCGCGCAGTAATTTCTGCAACGAAAGCTTCACGCCCTTGTTTTGTCGACAAATCCGCTGGCAGTGCGATGCACTCACCTTTTTTGGCCTTGCCTAACTCCTCAGCGGTAGCTAGGCAGGCTTCTGCTTTACGTGCAGTGATATAGGTTTTGATGCCATTCTCAACGAAGCCTTCGGCTATCATCCTGCCGATGCCGCGCGACCCTCCAGTGACGATCGCTACTTTCCCGGCAACCGAAAATAATTCACTAATCGCTAATGTCATATTACTAATCCTTGTCGTAGCCTATTCGCCAAATGTCTTTTAGTGTCCTTAACGCTTGAGACTAAGAGGTTATTTCACCACGCATAATCATCTCACTCATGCGCTGCAGTACGTCGGTCTTTTTGACCATCATAGCAAAGCGCTGATCCTTCGTATGACCGTGGTAGAAGCGATAGTAAATCTGCTGCCCGATTACACCCAAACGGAACAAACCAAACACGAAATAGAAGGCGAAATTGTCGACGGCTATGCCGGTTTTTTCCTGGAAGCGATTGACGATCTCAGCGCGTGTCGGTGCGCCAGGCACATCGCTGGGCATTGTGCGATATTGACGGAAGAATTCCGGATCATCCATTTGAGTCCAGTAGCCTAGCGTGCAGCCCAAGTCCATTAATGGATCGCCGACTGTTGCCATCTCCCAGTCAAGAATACCTATGACCTGCATGGGATTCTCTAGGGAAAAAATAACATTATCTGTTTTGTAGTCATTATGGATGACGCTTGCCTTGCCACTTTCTGATGGCATGTTGTCCTGCAGCCATTGCATTGTTGAGTCGCAATTCACCGTGTCTGGCGTTACGGCATCGACCCACCTCTTACACCAACCGTCGACCTGTCGCTGAACATAGCCTGCTGGGCGTCCAAAGGTATCGAGACCTGCTTCGATAAGATCGACGGAATGAAGCTCGGATAAAACATCAAAAAAATTAAACAACTGTTCGCGAATTTGATCTGGCGAAAAATTAAGGGCAGCGGGGTATTCTCGGCGAATAACCAAGCCTTCGATATAACTCATTAGGTAAAAATCACAGCCGAGCACATCAGGGTCATCACAAAAATGCACGGGCTTCGGCCCGTAGGGGAAAACACCCTGAAGCGCTGAGAGAATTTTGAACTCACGCGACATATCATGTGCCGACTTAACCTTGCTCCCGAATGGTGGACGCCGCAGCACCCATCTCTCGTCTCCGCTGCTTAGCAAATAGGTCAAGTTCGAAAAGCCGCCGGGAAACTGTTTTACCTCGAGTTGCGCGACCTTTGCCCCAAGCACAGGCTCGAGATGCTGTCGCAGCGCATCAAGATCGAGCTCTTCGCCCATCCGGATAGAACCCGCTCGGTCTACTAATTCTTCATTTACTGCGCTATCAGTCAAACCTAATCCCTCTTTCGTTCTCAGCTTTATCTGCCACTGACCTGCCCCTTGGGAGCTCATGGGTCGCTACTTCTCAATTTTCTGGGCTCGTTATTGGCGCTTAATTTTCTGCGTTTAAGTTATCCAGTCCAATGAGATTTTTGCCAGCTCACCGGAAAGTGATCATGTGCTTATAGTCTGGATTCTCAAGATGAGCCAGATTGTTGAATTGGGTCAGCGACAATTTGCCGCGCCCGTAGATCATACGTGTCACCGAACTATTGCGCACCATCCAATTGGTTGCAATAACATGTTCGTCGGGAAAATTTAAAACTCTTTGTAACGCCATGGCAATAACGCCACCGGACGTCGAAATAATGATTCGACTGCCTTGCCCGTGTCTCGCCATAACTTCGTCCATCGCAGAGTAGACGCGCGCCTTGAATTCTGCCCACGGTTCGAATCCCTCGACATCCTCTTTCGGGTCTAGATCATCCCGGATCCATCTCGCGGTAGCGGCTTCGAAAATTGATTGAAATTGCCGCTCATTTTTAATTGGCCATTCCGCGGGTACAGATTCGCCCGAAGCGCGCAGATCGCGCAGGTGAATTTTTATCAGCGGGTCACCATTGTATTCATTGAATCCAGGCAACTGCACCGAGGTTTTCGGCTTTCCGGCTACTAGAGGAAGGAGTTCGTGGGCAGTCTCGCGTTGACGCAAGAGAGTACCGCTGTAGATGTGATCGAAATTCTCGCCCAGCTTATTCCAGTGTTGGGCGAGAATTTTTGCTTGTTCGACTCCCTTGGGGCTGAGCTTATCGTAAGACTCAGCGCCAAAGGATGCCTGTCCGTGGCGGACAAGGATGAGTTCACTCACGAGCTCAGGTCGACAATTAGAGCGAGGCGAAGCGCTGGAGGTGATACTCCGCGTTGCCGAACATAAGGTCTAGCGCAGTCACTCGCTTAAAGAGGTGTCCCACGTCTAGCTCATCGGTCACACCGATGCCGCCATGAATCTGAACGGCCTCTTGGCCCACCTTGCGGATCGCTTTGCCTACTCGTGATTTGGCAGACGAGACGGCGCGTGCCTTGCCCACCGCGTCTTCATCACTGTCTAGGATCATTGCCGCGCGAACCACGATTGAGCGTGCGAGTTGGCACTGGATGAACATGTCAGCCATTCTATGCTGTAATGCCTGAAAAGTACCGATCGCTGTCCCAAACTGTTTGCGTGTCTTACTATATTCGACCGTCTTGGTTAGCAACGAATCCATCGCGCCAACCGCTTCGGCAGCCACGGCAAGTGTTGCTCGATCGATGACCGCAGAAAGTACTGCAGCCGCGCCGCCGGCGGCACCCAATCGAGCAGTGGCAGGAACTCGCACGTCAGCAAGCGTTACTTCACCCGCCTTGCGACCGTCGATGGTTGTGTAAGCCTTGATGCTCACGCCGGCTGCCTTTGCATCGACGAGAAAGAGCGAAATGCCGTCGGAATCGGTTGCGGCACCGGACTCGCGTGCACTGACTATGATTGTCTGCGCATTTGGCGCGCCTAGAACCGCTGTCTTAGCGCCGTTGAGAACGACTTCATCGCCCGAGATAACCGCAGAAGTCTCAACATTATTCGGGTTGAAGCGACTGCCTTGCTCCGCATAAGCAACTGCCGTGATCATCGCACCTTCCATGATCCGCGGGATCAACGCGCCTTTCTGTTCCTCGTTACCTAAATCGGCTATCAGCGTACCACCCATGATGGCACAGGAAAGATAAGGCTCGACCAACATACCTTTACCAAACTCCTCCATCATCACCATGAGATCCACAGCCTTGCCGCCGAATCCACCGTCTTCCTCGGTAAACGGCACGGTGAGCCAACCTAGCTCGGCAAACATAGTCCAATTCTCGGCGCTGTAACCTGCCTCGGATTTAATAATGTCGCCCCGCGTGTAGAAATCGTATTTTTGCATCACAAACTTCTGAACGCTTTCTTGCAGCATCTGCTGCTCTTCTGAATAAGAAAAATCCACTGTCAAACCCCTTTCAAATTAGTGAGTAAACAACCGTTCACGAAGGCGGGGAGCTTATAGCCCCAACACCGCCTTGCTGATGATGTTGCGCTGAACTTCGTTAGAACCGCCGAAGATCGAGAGCTTACGATTATTAAAATAACTTAGCGCCGCGGCCGCTGAGCTTCCAGGGCCCATTTGTTCGCCATCAAACCCTTCGTCGAATTGTTCTGGTACAAACGGCAAACAGTTATAACCGGCGAGTTCGACAGTCATTTCATCCATTTTTTGCGCTAGCTCTGTTCCCACTATTTTTAAAATCGAAGACTCAGGGCCCGGCGCCTTACCAACGCTTAGCGCAGCGAGCGTGCGAAGCTCTGCATACTCCAACGCCTGCAACTCGATCTCAACTTCGGCAAGCTGCGCTTTGAAATCGGCGTTGTCGGCCATCGTTCCGCCAAAACCATCGTCGGTTTCCGCCGCGATTCGCTTAAGAGAAGCAAGACGGCGCTTGCCGCGCGGTACGCCAGCGATATTGGTCCGCTCGTGTGTCAGGAGCACCTTCGCGTAGGTCCACCCTTTGTTTTCTTCACCGATTAGATTCGCCGCGGGGACACGCACATCGTCGAAGAACACTTCGTTCACCTCAGCGTGGCCGTCTAGGAGCACGATCGGCTTAAGCGTAATGCCAGGGGACTTCATGTCGATTAGCAAGAAGCTAATGCCCTCTTGCTTCTTAACACTGTTGTCGGTGCGAACGAGGCAGAAAATCCAGTCAGCATACTGACCATAGGTATTCCAAGTCTTATTGCCGTTAACGATGTAATCATCGCCGTCGCGAACGGCCATCGTCTTCAGTGAGGCAAGGTCAGACCCGGCATTCGGCTCAGAATAACCCTGACACCACCAAACATTGCTTTCCAGAATGTCGGGAAGAAAGCGCTGCTTCTGCTCCTCTGTGCCGTAGGCCATGATCACAGGAGCAACCATGGTTACACCGAAAGGCGTCGGCTCTGGGGCACCGACAAGGCCCATCTCCGTACTGAAAATATACTTTTGCGTAGGCGTCCATCCAGTGCCACCGTATTCCTTGGGCCAATTGGGCGCCATCCAGCCTTTCTTGTAGAGTATTTTCTGCCAACCGACGATTTCGTCCTTGCTTAAACGAATACGTTTATCGACTTTCTCCTTTAGCTCTGCTGGAAATTCATTGGCTAAGAATTCGCGCACTTCGGCCTGAAAGGCCAGTTCTTCCGCGGTAAAATCTGCGTTCACGGTTTGTCTCCTGTTGCGATGACATAATGTGGTGTGAGTGTCGTATGAGTGTGAGTTCGCAAGGCGAACGTTAAACTTGGCTCTTATGATACGAAGCCGGCGGATCGCCTCGCAGCTAGCTCCTAACCTTCCGGATAGACGCGCACCGGGAACATATCCTCGGCAGACAAAACGGCCTTTTCTGAGTTCAAGACTAGCACTAATGGCGTAAGTTGATAAGTAAAAATCGAACGCTTGCTCGATATTTTCTCTGCCGCGCGCAACTCTTCCGTTGTCCCGAAAATAGGGACGTCGGACGGCACTCTGCGTCTCCCTCCCCCTACCCTGAAGTCACCAACTCCGAGCGCATCGATAGAGCTAAATTGAAAGGATAATTATTCGAGCGATATAGCATTCGGTAGTCGAATACTGTAAGATTTCGCGCTAACGAATTTGATACATTTTTGGATCAACGCCCACGTCAATCAAGCAGGAGCTTACATGAAGATCACACAACTGGCGAAAATGGCTATTCTGATTCTCTCGCTCACAGGCCTCGCTGCCTGTAGCTCAACCGGCGAAGAGGCTCAAGAGCCTGCCGTCGCCGAAACCGAGAGTGGTGTAGATGCGACAACTCGCCGCGCACAAGAGCTAGAAGCTGAAGCGCGCGCACGCGCTGCAGCTGCAGAAGAGCGCATGGCCCGCAACGCACTTAACACGACGGTATTCTACTTCGATTTTGACGTCGCCGAATTCCGTCAGGCCGACCGCGACGTGTTGACTTATCACGCCAAGGATTTAGCTGCGAACCCAAGCAAGCGCATTCGACTCGAAGGCCATGCTGACGAGCGCGGCACGCGTGAGTACAACCTCGCATTAGGTGAGCGCAGAGCTAATGGCGTGCTCAACTTCCTTATCGTTAACGGCGCTGCGCGCAGCCAGATCGAAGTCGTCAGCTATGGCGAAGAACGCCCGGCGCAGACAGGGCAAAACGATGCTGCATACCAGCAAAATCGTCGCGTTGAGATTACTGGTATCTAATCGAGTAGTCAGAGAGAGGCTTAACTGATCTGAGGTTCTGTTACAAACGATTGATCAGCCAAGACACCCGAGCCGGCGCCTAAGCCGGCCCTTAAGCCGACCCTCAAGCCGACAAAGGCACCCGATCATAGAATGGGTTCCCTTGTCGGCTTTTTGCTGCTTGAATAAACCTCACGGCGATAAGATTAATAATCCAATGAGGCGCTCACAGCTATGGCGATCGCAAATAACTCCTTAGATCTCCGCATAAAGCGAACCCTTCTTTTCACAATGGGTGGTTTCGCCCTACTTTTTGTTTATTACGCTCTCGACTTTAGCATGCGCGGGTTCACCCAAGACTTGAGCGCGGAAACTCACCTCTATACTGCTGGCGCTGTGTTACCCAACACGGCGATATTCACGCACATGCTTGCAGGCGCGACGATCACCTTTCTTGCCCCGCTGCAACTTTTTACACCACTCCGTCAGCGCTTCCCCGCTCTGCACCGCGTATCCGGCTACCTATTTTTTCTCTCGGCTATTCTCACTGCAATCGGAGGACTAGGGTTTATCGCAATTAACCGCACCATTGGTGGTCCGGTGATGGACGTAGCTTTTATTCTCTATGGGTTGTGCGTACTTGTTTGCTGCACTCAGACCATCCGCTTTGCCCGCGCTCGTAACTTTGTGACACACAGAGAATGGGCACTGCGAGTTTTCGTCCTAGCGATGGGGTCATGGCTCTATCGGATACAGTACGGTATTTGGTTCGCCACAATGGGCGACATGGGGATTGGTGAAAATTTCAGTGGTCCATTCGACTACTTTCAAGATTTCGCGTTCTTCGTGCCTTACTTGATAGGGGTCGAAATCTACATAAGACATCAACGTGCTGGTCGCCCCGTTTTGCCTCTGTACGCCACTCGCGGGCTCGCAGCACTATCAATCGCCTTGCTTAGCTTAGGAACTTACGCCTTCGCACCGATATTTTTCGGGTTACGATGAGACTAAGGCAAAAGCGTTGCGAAGCTCCAAAGCAGATTCTTCGATCGCTTCCATCCCTGCATCGATGCCTCCGGCGAAGGAGATGAATGCATGGATCATATCGGTGTAGCAAACATGCCTCACTGCTACGCCCGCCGCGGAGAGCTTGCGCGCAAACGCCACACCCTCATCGCGCAGCGGGTCAAATCCCGCCGTTATGACAAACGCAGGTGCTAAGCCCGTGACATCGGCAAAATGCGGAGACACGATGGGATCAGTCGCTCGACTAGCGTCTTCGAGGAAGTGGGTTCGAAACCACTCCATCCCTGCTTTGGTCAAAAAATAGCCTGAACTGAATTCAGCTATCGACGGAAAACTCATGGTGTAATCCGTTACTGGGTAAAGAAGTAACTGGAAACAGGGCTGCGGGAACTGAGACGCCTTACAGCTAAGCCCGACCGCAATAGAGAGATTGCCACCAGCGCTATCCCCGCCCACAGCGATTTTCGACGTATCGACTCCCCAAGCCTCGCCATTGGCACATAGCCAGCGATAAACAGAAAAGGCTTCGGCAAAAATCTGTTTAGACTTTGCTTCGGGTGCGAGTCGGTAGTCCACCGAAATAACGATGCAGCTTGCTCGCTCCGCGAGTTGTTGCGCTAACGTGTCATACTGTGCGACATCACCCAGTACATACCCGCCACCGTGGAAGTAAAGTAGCGCAGGGCGATGAGAACCAGCGAGAACCGGTTTAGAAAAATCAAAAGAGCAGCCGCTTGGGTAGTAACGACGAACTCGCGTCTCCCCAGCGTCGTGCACAACGATCGATTCTATTACCTCAACTCCCTCAAGCGCAGGTGGTGCAAAAGGATTCCCCCTCTCTGCGCGTGCCGCGCGAGTTTCCTGCGGCGAAGCGTCCTGGATTTGCTGTAATTGGGCTGCAGATTCGGCAACCTTCGAGGCCATAGCTTCCAATTTCTCGCTTCGTGCAGCGGCGTCCACTCGATTTTTACTCAATTTATACTCTCCAAATTCTCATCGATGCGCGTTCGGACCAATGCATCTTTCCACTCCTATAAAATTGAGTCACTACTTCTGGACGCATCAAACCCAACAAGCCAACCTAACAAACCTAGCAAGAGCAGCCATGGCACGATAAACAAGGCGATCTGCAGCGTGTCTTGCTCAAAAAAACCAAACGCTGTGGCAACGCTGTAGAAAATCACGGCGCTAAATTTCGCAAAAAAGTAATAAACCATAAAGGGTTTATTGTTGCTAGTCAGAGACCACGGCTGCGCCAGAAAAAGCCAACGTAGGGCGATCACCGCACCGAGGAGGTCCGTCGGCCAGAAGAGTAGAAGGTTAACGTTATGATGAAGATCTTCATGACCTGAAAAAAACCAGCTACCGAGCATCAGAAAGCCATAAATACCGCTGACACCAAACAAGACGACATTCAGCCCACCGAAG
>Ga0102960_1000847_pt1 | contig 11532 bp, 18 predicted proteins | sample SalPon2_B_H2O_MG_2_FD_84521 | JGI IMG/M metagenome (GOLD analysis project Ga0102960, IMG submission 84521) | Salt pond water microbial communities from South San Francisco under conditions of wetland restoration - Salt Pond MetaG SF2_B_H2O_MG | ecosystem: Environmental > Aquatic > Non-marine...
AACATCCAAACTGTATGCAATCACGGGTCGTCAAGAATATGCACGGCATAAAACCGAAAAATGGTTGGATGACAATTTTCCCAGGCTTTTCGACGATTTGATTTTGACGAATAGTTACACTTCCCAAGAAGTTTGTAAAGCTGATGTGTGTACTTCTTTAAATATAGATACTATCATAGACGATAGTAACATAGATTGCGGTATATGTAGATATATGGGTATAACCCCTATTCATTTTGGGGGATATGATGGAGAGTTGTATCCATGGTGCTACCAAGATGAAAATACAGTGACAAGTTGGGACAGATTATACAAAAAGAACCTACTTTAAATTCTTGATAGCAGTTGCAATGTTGGGAAATATTATCCCTTGAAATTTGACACGACCCGTCCTGGGGTTATAGTATCCCTGATACCCCATGATGGTAGCCTTGTGAATCTCGGTAGGCATTTAAAAAATAAAAGATATTTTAAATCAGGCTGAGGATGACTCTCTCGATTATTATGGGGAATATGTTTTCGGGTAAAACTTCTGAACTCATCAGAAGACTTAAGCGTCTAAAAGTCATAGGAAAGAAAATTCTAGTCATCAACTCAGCAAAAGATACGCGGTCTCCCGATGAAGTTCTGAAGACGCACGACAACGTTCAGTTCGATTGTCACAAAGTACACGATCTCTTCAGTCTCGTCGATCGCTCGGCGTTCCGGGAGGCTGAAATTATCGCGATCGACGAAGGACAATTCTTCCCCAGACTCAAAAAATTTATCGAGTATTGCATCTTCGAAAAAAAGGAAATCATTCTCGCGGGTCTGGATGCGGACTGTTTTCAGAGAAAGTTTGGTGAAGTGATCGATTGTATTCCTCTCGCGAGTGAAGTGACCAAGTTGTCCGCACTCTGTAAATATTGCAGACATGGAACCCCGGGACCATTCACCAAGAGAATCATCGATGACACGACTCTCGAACTCATCGGCGGAAGCGATATGTACGTGGCAGTGTGTCATGAACATTTAATATTTAAATCCTAACACCCTCTTCTGTTTATTCGTCGATCGTGTTGGAATGGTAAAACACACGACACTGTCGACCCATTTCTCTCCGTCGTGAGCACTCCATCGAACTCTGTGCTTATCCAACGCCTTACGACACAACACACACGGTAATGAAATCGCATCACCTTGAGTGTTTCTCCGCTCGACGATCATCTGTCCGTATTTTCGATGGAGCCAGTGTGTGAACTGATGGGGCTTTTTCCCACTCTTCAGACACTTGATATATAATACGCGTAAAAGTTTACGCTCGGCACAACATAAACTGTCACTCACAACCCCAGGTCCCTTGGACATGTAGCTCGTCACCGTGCAGTATCTCATTAATTTCTCAGTATACTCTAAATGATGCTCACGATCCCCCAGACGATTATTCTCGGTATTCTCCTCGCCGTGCTCGTCTTTACGAAAAACTTAGGTAACCGCCCCGCGATTTTGTTCGTCACTGCTCTGACTCTTCTTCACATGTACGATCACATCTTCCTTCTCAAGCGTGGAAAGGAACGCAAGTTCGTCGAGAACTATTGTGCCGCATGCAAGGGTGCCTGATCCGATAATAAACTCACGCTACTATAATAATGAAGGTCAGGCTCATCAAGAGCCCCAACCCGTCTAAAAAATTCAGGGCCATCCTCGAGGATGGTCGTGAAGTTGACTTCGGTGGTCGAGGATACTCCGATTATACGATTCATAAAGACCCCATGCGAATGCGTTTATATGTTCAGCGACACGGAGGAAATGTTCCAGTCGGTGATCAGCGTGTGCATGTTCGCATGTTGGGTGTGAACAAAAGTGATAAAGAGGCGTGGAACGCGAAAGGTATCGGAACGGCCGGGTTTTGGTCGAGGTGGTTACTCTGGAGTCAACCATCTTTACCTCTGGCGAAGAAGTACATGACCAAGCGGTTCGGCATCACGTTTACCGTTGGTTAAGACCCCGCTTTTTCAGTACATTTTTAAGTTCGCTCATGAGTTTAACTCGCTTGTTGTTGATGACCGGTTTTTTGGGGATACCCGAAGGCGGAGGCGGGGGCGGTGGTGGTGGGGCCTGAGGTTTCCCGTTCATGCTCACGATAGACCTACACATGGCGATCGTCTCTCTCGCATCGTTCACCCTGTTTTTCATGTCACGCTTAACCTTCTTACGAAGTTCGTTAATCGTGAGACGAACACGCTTACCCCTGACGTCTTTAGTGACTCTTTGTCCCATGGATTTCACCCTTTTCTTGAGGTCTTGATAGTCCATTTATCATTTATAAAGAAAATAAACGATTTATAAACATGTCTTACACTGACGACCTGAAAGAGACGAATCGTCTCATACGCGAAGTCGTGTTACCGGAACTCGCGAACCTACGAGGTGAGCTCGACGAATTGAGGCGACACACGTGGCCTTACGTACAGGGACAGAAAGAGAATAGTCAGTTGGACGACATTCAAGCGAAGCGGCGTTTTTTGCACCACTTGGATGACGACACTGTGTTACAACTGCTGAAGATCAAAGCGTTTTTAGCTCAGACTGGAAACTCACTCGTGATGCGAGAATTCGATTTGATTAGAAATAATTATCAGTCCGGTACGTCTTCACGGTAAATGGTGTATCCTTACCGAAGACGGTGACCGTCTCACCACCATACAGTTCAGGACACCCGATGTCCTCCGTACACTCACGCCCATCGATCGACACGGGAATGGGGTACACCTGATCACCCTGTGTGGTCGTGTGGTAATGATACCGATCACGTCGGCCACGCACCTCACGACCATAGAGCGGAAGCGTCTCACCCACATCGTTCGTCATGATACCCACCTGTTGGAAACGCCCGGGTTTGTACTTCTTGATAGGAGGACCCCTGAACTCCGGAGGAGTGGTGGGTACCCTCGTGGGAACGCGGACGGGAACCGGGACAGGAACTTCAACCTCGACTGGGTTTCTCACGATCGCGTAAATCATGATAACCGGAATCGAAAGAAGGACCAGGGAGTTTATGAGCTTGTAATTAACCTTCATCTTTATAATATGTAGTGAAAATACTTTAGTCTTCGGTGTGCATGTTCACCAAAATCTGGGTGATGGAGCGAATGATCGAATCGAGTTCCGTGCGGGCATCGGGCTCCGACTTCAGATAGTCGAGGTTGAACTCCGTCGTCTCTGTCTTCTTGAGTTCGGTAAGGAGTTCATCGTACCGTTCATTATCCTTTTCGAAACGCTTCTTCAACGCCTCCGCCCTCTTCTGGAGAACTTCAATCTGTTCGGGGTACATGTCGAGCTTCACCTGGTTGACATGCTCGTCGTCATCATCGACCTCGTCGAGCTTGTCGTTGAGTTCGTCGATTCGAGTGTGAATCTTTTCCACCTCGTTGACATAGTTCTCCTTGTTCAGAAGTCGGGCGTTCTTGATCGTATCCATATACATCACCATCCCGTTTACTTTTTAAGTCCCATTATCGCATGTATTTTTCCCAGGCGGACCTGGACGAGCATCCACAACGCGAAGGCGGCCAATTTGATGAGACGCCCGGACGCGTCGTCCGACACGTTGTAGACGGGGTCGAGAACACGCGACATGAACGTCTTAGTCTTTTCCTGACCGGTGAAATAAATTTCGAGCTGCGTTAAACAGCAGGTGTCATCGTTCGTCACCCAGTGAAAAAATACAAACGGTACGAAGAGTGAATACATCTCCAGCCACCGTGTGTCCTTGACGAACAGTGGTACGAACACCGCAGCGACGAGGATGAACAAGTGAATCACGAAGATTATGTTCATATATTATATATGACGAAAAAAACATGGAGTGATCAGCATGAAAACATACTGCGTCAATGGGGTGAGGCTGCCGCGTGTTACAGATATATGAATCACCGGGCGTTCCTCATGTACAAGACACTGTCTATGCGATTTACGTTACCCGTCATCGTGTTGTCGACCATTACAGGTACGGCAAATTTCGCACAAAATACATTTCCAAAGGGGATGCGTTCGACAGTACCCTCCGTGATCGGTGGTATGAATTTGGTGGCGGGTTTGATCGCGACGATCATGCAGTTTTTGAAAATAAACGAGCTCATGGAAAATCATAGGACCGCCGCGTTATCGTACGGGTTACTCTCGCGAAACATTCGATTGATGCTCGCCCTCCCCAGGGGGGAGCGTAAGAAGGATGGTCTCAAATTTGTCGAGGAGTGTAAGGCGGAGTATGACCGACTGATCGAACAATCGCCAGCGGTTCCCATTCGAATAATTCGAGAGTTCGAGTCGACGTACCCGGACGAAGAGACTGATTTCGTGAAACCCGAGATACTCGACGTACGTCCGATTAACGTACTGACCGCCATCACGGACGATACCCCGTTCGAGAATGTCGGTAAAATACTCAGTTCACGCGAAGCGAGTCGTGAAGGATCGATAGACGTCGAACGAGGTGAACCACGAGAATGAGTAGTATGAGGTGGAAGATGACAGCACACATGGCGTACGGGAATATTCTCCTTTTTAAAGGTTCGACGACACGTTTATGAAGTGCGTCATTCTCGAGCACCAAATCTATGGCCTGATTAGTAAGTTCGTCCATGGATCGCTTCATTAAAATTGTACCACAAAAAAAGAACACCTCGAATGGCACGATACACGTCGAAGCCCTCGAACGCGTGACACGTCTCCTGTCCGAACATAAAAACATCTTCGTGTGTGGACCGACTGGTGTGGGAAAGACGCACCTTCTTCGAAACGTCATCGACACACTCCCTTGTATAGAGATCCAGGCCAAGACGACTGTCGAGTATCTCAAAGAGACGTGTGTTCCCGTCGTGATCGAAGACTACGATGCCGAGCCTCTTCTGTACAAAAATTTGATCGATCACGTGGTGGAGCACGGAACCATCAACGGGCGTTCGACCATCGTGACTTCCATCTCTGCGTACATGTTACCCAATTTCGTGACTGTGTTCATACCACCTCTCACACACGAACAACTCCTGACCATCAACTCCGGACCCGGATCCGAAGAAGCTGCGTCCAAGGCGAAAGGGTCTGTGCGAAACTTTCTTCACTACATGGAAAAATACGACCACATCGACACGTTCAAAACCTCGAAGGAGTATGTGAGGGACATTCTGTGCACCCCGGAGCCGTTTCCGTGGTTAGACACACTCCCTGAACACGGACACATCTGTGACACGCTGCAGGAAAACTACCCAGACTCGAAAGGTGCTGACATCGTCCGGATCGCGAGTAGTCTGTCCGAAGCCGACACATTGGACACGAAGGTGTACAACGGTCATTGGGCTCTTCTTCCCTATTATGTCCACAGTGGTATACGAACACCCAAGGCATACATGGGAAACACACTCGATCCCGAGAAGGTTCGAACCGGAAGTGCCTGGACAAAGTTTGGAAACTTCAAGATGCGTTTCAAAAAATATAACGAGATACGAAGAAAGTCTCAGAATCGCCTCGGTGTCGAGGAGATGTGTCTGCTCAAGCGATACGCTGAACTCGGACGGTACGACCGCCTCTTGGAATACGATCTGACACCCCAGGATTTCGACGTGATGAATCACCTCGCATCGACAACGAAGTTAAAACAGAAAGACGTGACAAATGTAAAAAAAGGACTCAAACATGCAATCGAAAGAAGACGCCGAAGAGACCCAGACGACTGTGAAGACGATCGGCAACGAGATTTTCTTTTACGGTGAGATCACACAGGAGAGTATCCTCGAGTTTACCGAAAACTTTAAAAAGCTCGAGATTGATGTACTCAAACGAGCTGCCGACCTGTTCGGGTACACACCAGCTATCAGAGTGCACATCATGAGCGAAGGAGGCGATCTCTTCTCAGGAATCGCGGCCATGAACATCATCGAAAAGTCGAGAGTCAAGGTCATGACCATCGCACAGGGGTCGTGTTGTAGTGCGGCGACGTTCATGTTGCTGGGTGGATCCGAGCGACGGATGGGTGTCAACGCTCATATTCTCATTCACCAACTCTCGACGGGTGAGTTTTGGGGAAACTACGAAGAACTCAAGGATGAGATGAAATCGTGTACAAAGTTCATGAAGGCTATCAAAGATATTTACATGAAAAAGACGAAAATTCCCGAAAAGAAATTTAAAAAATTGATGAAGAAGGATATCTACCTCACGTCGGCGAAGTGCCTAAAGTATAAAATCGTTCACGCGACTGGCTAATGTCAACGTAACGCTTGTATAGACCCAAAATTACTAGACATATGAGTACGATACACACAGTATTCATACTCAGTCCCTCTTCTTCTGGCAACTTAAGTCGTTCCATCCTACCGCGATTGATTACTGGTAAATCGGTCATCTATTTAAAGTTGAGAATTTAAATATTCCTAGGATGGAACGCCTTATTAAAGAAGATAAACACGGACGCGAACGATTCACGGATATTCGCGTGGAGGACCATGGAAATGGTACGGCGGATATCGTCAAAGTGACGGGTGTCGTCGGAAGTGAAAAGTGTATCGAATCGAGAACACTCGTCAAGACGGGGTACGAGAAGGCTCTCAAACGGGCACAGACCATGTGGGCCAACGAGAAGACCAAGTGTACCCAGATTCTCCCGATGCTGGCCAATAAATGGGAGGATCGCCGGAAGTACATTTCCGAACCTTTTTATGTCCAACCCAAACTGGACGGTGTTCGTCTCTTGGTATCAAAGGATGGTGGTATCTCGCGAACAGGTAAGATCATACCTGGGACTGAAATACTTGGTGAAGGACTCGTGGAGGGTGAGTATCTCGACGGGGAGGCGTACGATGCCACGATGTCATTCGAAGAACTCACAAGTGCATTCAAGACCGAACCACTGAAACTAAAGTTCCACGTGTTTGATTATTTCGATACCAAGAAGCCGGATCTCCCGTTCCGCGAACGCATGATTCACCTACGAGGAATTAAAAATCCTCATTACGAAATTGTCGAAACGTTCGAGGTGAAGAAACATGATGATATGAAAGGGTATCACGATATGTTCATGAGTCAGGGCTTCGAAGGAACGATGATTCGTGATCGTACCAGTGTGTACGAGATTGGAAAGCGAAGTAACTATCTTCTCAAGTACAAAGATTTCCAGACGGAGGAATATGAAATCGTCGACGTAAAAGAAGGTACAGGACGCGAAAAGGGGACAGCCATATGGGTATGTAAAGTGGGTGATCAACACTTTTCCGCCAAACCCGAGGGAACACTCGAGACACGGAAGAAATTTCTAAAGGAGAGAGACGGGTATATCGGAAAACGGCTCACGGTCCGATTTCAAAATTTGACAGCCCTCGGCGTACCCCGATTTCCAGTGGGTGTGGCAGTTAGAGATTACGAGTGATGGATGAAAAACCCCCGCATATATTAAATGAACAGGATCGCTGTTGACATCGACGAAGTACTCGTTCCCTTTTTGTTTCCTATGGCTCAATGGCGTGGCGTTCATTTACCCCGTAAAGAAAAATATCCCTATCTGTACCGTGACATCTTTTCGATTTCCGAACCGGAATCTCAAAAGATGGTACGGGCGTTTTATAGTAGTCAGGCATTCAAGAATCTCAGACCCATCCCCGGGGCTCGTGCCACATTGACTAAACTTCGCCAGGATGCAGATAAAATGTATGTCGTGACAGGTCGTCAGGATATTGTCAGAGATACGACAGAGTGGTGGCTCGAAAAGTATTTCCCAGGAATCTTCGACGACCTCGTCCTCACCAACAGCTTCACACCCCTCGAGGTCAAGAAGGCGGATATCTGTCGGTCACTCGCCCTCGACACGATCATCGACGACAATATCGGGATTTGTACGGAATGTATCAACAGCGGAATCAACGCCATTCATTTCGTGGGTGAAGATGTTTACCCGTGGTGTGAAGAGACGAACATAAGTGTTCGTACGTGGGACGACGTTGCCGTGAATATTTTGTGATCTAATCATAGAAGGATTCATGACATGGTCAGTAACGGATAATTGGTATTTACCAAATCCAATCTATGCTGGTGAAACACTTAGATTTAGCCATATACGTAGTATGTATGATCAAACAGGAGAATCTGGTAAAAGATTGAGTCAGTATTATAAAGACGACGAGAATAGTCCAACCTATAAGACGATGGTTATACGAATTGCTAATACTCTTAATGATATATATGGAGGTAATCAAGCCTTTCGGATTGCATCGTCGGGTGAAGATTTACATATGAGATCCTTCGGTGGTGCAGCTAAGGAATATATAATTCATCATGAGGGCAACACACAAAGCAACCCGGCACTACTGAAGAATTCTATCACCAATGGAACAGATTTGAGAAATGATTCTATTCCAAGGAGTACTCGTAAAGTTGTCGTTCGATTTGTTAATACGGGAAATATTGTAGGGTCCAAAAACTTAACAAATCCCGGCACGAACGGTGGTCACGCGATTGATATGACCGGTGCTACTGATATGTCGAACGTGCGATTAATTTTCACAAATTTTGGTCTGATATGTGGAGGACCCGGTGCGGGTGGTGCAGGTGGTGCAGGTGGTGCAGGTGGTGCAGGTGGTGCCCGTGGTCGAGGTGCTGCAAGTACACTTTCTGGTTGTTCCATTGTTAACGGTGGTGCGGGGGGTAATGGTCAGGTTGGAGGACAAGGGGGTGCAGGTGGTGCGGGTGGGAATGGGATAAAATGGGGTGATTGTAATATCGACTCTGTGGTTTTATACACGTCCGGAGATGAAAATAAGGGTATATACGCAGGCGGTAGCGGCGGCGGTGGTGGGAATGGTGGTAACGGTGGTGGCGGGGGTGGAGGTGGTCAAGGTGGGGCAAAAGCGCAAGATAAATATGGATCTTTAGAATGTAATGGTACAATTACTCCCTGGGGTATCAAAGGCTCGAACGGTGGTGCGGGTGGTGCGGGTGGTGCGGGTGGGGATGGTCAAGTTGGGCGACGAGGGGGTGCAGGTGGGTACTATGATGTGAATGGGTCGTTTGTGGCGAGAGGATTTGGGCAAAATACAAGTCCAGCCCCTGCGAATCCGTCGGGAGTATCTGGCGAGTCCGGCTTTCCGGCTGGGGATGCTCAAACGATCACGGTAACAACTGCATGCGAAACCCGTACATTCACTGGATTCCGTGGTGGTGATGGTTATGATGGTGGTGATGGTGGTGATGGCGGTATAAATGGCAGAGGTGGTGATGGTTCAAATCCAATAAAGAACGGTGATTCTCTTGGTAGTGGGGGCGGACACAAACCAGCATTTGGTTCAGGAGATGGTGAAAATGGGGAACGATCGGGATGTAGCTCATCTGGTGCGAGAGGTATTGGAGTCGCTGCAGACAATTCTCCTACTCCAATAGTTGGAACTGGCGGTTCTGCATGGATGACTTCTGCAACGGAAATTTCTTCAGTGGCACGTTCAACATATTCTTCTTTTGATACCGGAGATTATAATAATGTTCAAACTTAATATACTAAATGATTCCACTCGTCATAGGAGCCATTCTCGTATACGCCTTCTTTAATTCCCCGACGGAACAGGTACCGGGGTCCAAGAATTTTCACATGTCCGACGGTGCATCCGCGGCCGTGTATAAACAGATGAAGGAACAGGGCATGTCTGACGAAAACCTGAGACGTTTCGTCATCATGGAAGATTATTTACTCGAACTCGAAAAAGTTTCGGTGTGCACGGGTATTCCCAGGATAGGTGAGGCGGTGAGTATGTCCCAACAAATCAAAGACGCGTTCGTCGGGTACGACTTTTCGTACCACACGTTTCACCTCAAACAGGTTGCCGATCCGAGTCGGGTCATAAACAAATTCGTGTCATGTTGACCAGACCTTCCAGTAACACGCGGTGTTTTTCACTCGACACCGTGTGTATGTTATCGAAAATGTGCATGATGAGATTGTTATCGTCCCTCGCATCCTCATCGTGTATCTTCTCCTCGGCTCGGAGATAATCCGCAATCACGTAGATGATCGCATCCAAGAGTTCTTCAGATGCCATCTCGAGCCACGAGTTCTTTTTCGTTCCCCACGTGACCGTGTCGTCCATGACACGAACACCGTGTCCATATTTAATTTTTCCGACGTGTAGGCGTCCAAGAACCGCTTCCCGAACCGACATTTTACGTATACATCTATCCACAACTTTAAATCATACGTTCACGCTTCGCCTTGACGATAGGCACGGGTTTCGCATTCTTGGTGTTCTTTTTGTTGTTTACCCACGTCTTCTTGTACCTCGCGAGTTTCGCCTTCGTCGGCTTGTGTGTCATGATATAGTTCAGGGCTCCAGCCTTGTACGCGTTCACCATGTTACGCGGGATACCATTCACGTTCAGGGATTTAAGAATCAACTTCTTATCGAGGTCGCGTTTACGCTGGTTTTTCCACTTCTCGACGAGTTGCTTCTTCACCTGATTGATATTCCTCTTGAGTGGTTTACCCGGCATCTTATTCAGGCGAGCTTTCATCTCACGAACGTCATTGTTGATAGACGGCATGACGTTCTTATATTGTTGTATCCACCGCTTACCGTACAGTTTCGAGATATCTTTACGGATCGAATTTTCGTCGAAACCTTTCTTCACGGGTGGAACAGGCTTCGGCTCCGGCTTCGGCGACGCCTTGGCGTTAGCCAAAATTTTCTGTGCCGTCTCGAGCTTTTTGCAGATGGTATCCTTCGTATCCTTCGCGTTGACATCGATCTTCATGATCGCGGCAGTCTTGAGTAGATCGTCCTTCTTCATCTGTCTGCAAATCTTCTTACCGACGCGGAAGGTAGTGTTCGTCTTGTTACCAACCTTGTTTAACAACTTTTTACAAATCTCCTCCTTCTTCGCAGCTCGGAACCCATTCTCACCTCGAACGCGGAAGTTTACGACACCCATCTTACGGGCGAGATTCACGAGTTCGGGTTTTTTCATGCGTAAACACGATTTAGCGTCGAGGGTTCTCTTCGCGTACGTTCTTTTGGGTTGCGGCGTCGCTTTGGCCCTGGCTCGAGGCTTCGTGCGAGCCTTGACACCCTCGTCGAATTGACCAGTCACGGTAACTTGGCCGTCACGGTGTATCGCTTCGATCATGGTCTTACCGATCCCATACGCTTTGAGCATGTCAGCGGGGTTCTTCGCCCCGGTGATTTGAACGTTCCCAGACTTTGTGAGTATAAACTTGGCATCGTCCGTGTACACGTACATGAACGGTGATAGTTCGGGCTCATAGGAAGCATCATTGATGCCATACATCCTCGCACGCTGAGCGATCGTGGCTAAGTTGTTGAAGATGCCGTTGATTTTAAATTGACCACTGAGATTATTGTATGTGAACGGATTATAGAAGAAGGGTTGACGTTCCGTGTACGAGTTAACGACGTGACGCCTGATGAGCTCCGGCTGGTTCGCGATGTTCGTGCCCACGAAACCACCCGAAAACCGAATCTTTCCATTCTTGTAGATGTTCACCGTGACACCTTTCGA
>Ga0102960_1000849_pt1 | contig 11519 bp, 9 predicted proteins | sample SalPon2_B_H2O_MG_2_FD_84521 | JGI IMG/M metagenome (GOLD analysis project Ga0102960, IMG submission 84521) | Salt pond water microbial communities from South San Francisco under conditions of wetland restoration - Salt Pond MetaG SF2_B_H2O_MG | ecosystem: Environmental > Aquatic > Non-marine...
GTTATTTCTTGAATAATCATCATATTTTATTTTCACATTTGATTGTCGGTTTTTGTCAAATTCTTCAATTTCAACATCTAAAAATTTAACTTCAAAATTATCATAATTTGTGTCATTTGATGTGTCATAAACGGTTAACATCACCGGCATTTCTAACAACAAACCTTTTACCAATTTTAAATAAACATATTCGTCAACACTCCTTAACGTTACTTCATATTCGTGGTAAACCCTTGTTTGAACGTGGTCAGATTTATATTGTGACGTTGTAACATAATCAGTTTCTGAAATGGCTGTTTTTTTAACATAACCGTTTAATCTAATTTGTTGCTTTGTAAATAATTTAAACAAACCTGTAAAACCACTCCAATCAAAACCGCTTTGATTATAACCATTTTGTAAAACTTCAAATCTTACAGTTCCATTGGCATCATCACAACTATACGGTTGTAAAAAATAACATGGTGTTGATTCTGAAAAAACCGTATTTAATGAAGTGTCTTTTATAGTAAATTCTAATGAATAAGTTCCAAAGCCTATTAAATTTGCAACACGAAACCACTCAATTGCAAATGACCAATCATTAGGATATGTTGCTAAATCTCCAACATCCATAAATGCACCATAAGTTGTGTCGTTTATTGTATAGGTTGTGTTAGTATCACATCTTGTTAAAATACATTCAACTGAGCCACCTATTGGGGCTGAATATCTCCATTTGGTAAAATCATTATTTCGTGTTGATGTGGTGTTTACCAAATCAGCAAAAACAGGTATTGGTTGTCTGCAAGATAATGCGCTACAAACATCAGGTGGTATTTCATAACTTTTACGGCAAGAAAACAATTCTTCTGTGTGCAAATATTCAATTGTATTTGTATTTGATGAGCTTGGTGTTAATTTAATTGCCATATCTTATATTTTATGCCATAAACGCCCTCTGATGTAATAATCTAATCCGGCAACTAAATTATCAGAATTTGTTTTGCAAATTAATGTTACTTTGTTTGTTTCGCTTAATATTTCAACGTATTGTGTATTCCCCGTACCTAATTCGTCAGATGGTTGCAATCTGTTTTCATCAGAAGTGTAGTCAAATGATGAAGATAAATAACTTGGTGATGCTGTTGCGCCATTTATTTCCATCCAAACAAACGCACCCAATGATTGAAGGGATAATAAACCTGAACCGTGAGTACATTCAATTTTAATAATCAAATCCCTTCCATCTTCTAATTGACTAACTTCAATGCCATCTTCATCGTATAGTTTAGCATCACCTGAAAAACCAACCCACCCCGATGAATCAAAATCAATTATTGTACTTGAATCTGAATATAATTCGTAAATAGTTGGCGTATCTTCTACATTATTCAATACGGTTAATTCTAAAACACCGTAAATATCATAACTTGAAACATTTGAATAATTAGAAGTCTTTTCGTTTCGATTATCGTTAGGTTCTGATGGATCGTAAAAAGCAAGTAAAGGAACATTTAAATTTTCTATCCAATCTCTCCAAGGCACTTGAAACCCTACTTTAAAAACAACATCTTGTGTTGTGCTTGGCAATGATGCCGGAACATTTTCTATTGCTTGTAATGTTTTCACAGGAACATCTTCAGGAACATTTAATGAATTTACTGTGTTAACATTTATTATTTGATAAATATAACTACCGTCAGTTATAACAGTTGGAAGCCCTAAAGGAAAGTTAGTAGGCTTTCCGATTAAAAAAGATTCCGTTCCATTATCAGCCACTATTTTAAACCTCGCTTTTGTTATCGTTGTTTGCTTTGTGGTATCTGTTACAAGCGCATAAATAGCACTCCATAAATCACCATCACCACCTGAAAAATTAGTATAACTTACACCACTTAACCCTCTAAATTCTTCACGAAATTCAGGTGTGTAATTTGTAATAAGGTTTGCAACATCTGTATTTTTTGAATACCTATCAACATCAATGATTAAATTAACCCTGTCAATCAAATCAGCATCTGTTAAATCTTCATTTGCTATCCCAAACCATAACGCATAATATGATGTGTCACTAATTTTTAATTGTTGAGATGCAGAAAAATCAATGTCAACACTAACTGAAATTGTATCTGATGCTGTTATTGAAAATTCAAAGTTGGTATAAATACCACTACTAGCAGCCGCACCGCTTTCAGTATTAAAAATGTTATCAAACAACCAAATGCTGTTAAACGCTTCAGTTTTGTTTTGGTATTCAGCTAATGGAGGCAATTTTGAGTGTGATAAAACACCCCCAACACCGGCATTCCACGTTCCCGTTGTAACAACATCAAATGTTAATGTGTTTGTTTCTGTTGCCTCCAACTTTCCCGTTGCACTTGCGTTTGTTATTAAAACATTTTCAATTGTATAATTATTAATATTCCCGTTGTAATTTTCGTTAAAATAACCACAATCACCCGTTAAACCATTATTATAAAATATAGAATTTTGATAAGAAGATACGCCAATCCTAAAATAATTGTCATACCTTAATGTGTTTGAACCTGAAAGTAATGCCGGTTTTATTGCATCTTGAATATTAATTATTTCGCCGGAAACGTAATAAGGGTTTTTGAAAATATGATTTATTTGAAGCCTATGTCTGTAATTCTCATAAGTTGTTAAATATGCAATTTCAACTTCTGACATACTTGAACCATTTTCACCACCTAAAAATGCCATTGTTTCAAATGTTGGGCTTGTTGGTATTGCTTTTGCATAATACGATTGCTCATTATCATCTAATGGGCTATCATAATTTGGAACAGCCAATGTTAATGGATTTAATTTGTATTTAAAAATACAATGTGTTGGAACGGTTGTTAATTTAAAAACTAAATCAGAATATTCCCCTAAATCTGTCAACCCTAATGCAGCGATCATTCCTGTCATATTTGCATCTGAAATGACTAATTTTGTGTTTCCAACTCCCGTAATATTTAAAACGGTTATATTATAAAATAAACCTCCACGTTCAACCCTTATTGATGCAGTTGGATAAATGCCTTCCGCAAACCAATCAGTCGAATCAGCTTTTATTTCAGCATTTGTTGCATCAAATGGTAATGTACTTATTGTCATTAATTCAGTTTCATCCAAGTTGACAGCAACAGCCAATTCAATTGTTTGAACTAATTTGATAACATCCCCTGAATTACTTTTTATGCTCGTTGTATATTGCCCTAAATTATTTGAAAACGCAATTCCATTCTTTATTTGGTTGTAAAATTTGTTTTCTATTACGCTAAAATTACTCGCCATCTTGTTTTAATTTTTTTTCAAGTTCTTCAACCTTTTTTTTATCACCTGAAATATGTGCTTTCAATAATTGTTCAAAAGTTTCTTTTTTTTCTTGTGGTAAATCGTTAACATTTTTAAATATTGTCGACAACGCATTTTTTTGCATTTCCATTAGTTCATTTTTTATTTCCAATAATCTATCTATCATACCTCTTTTTCTTCAGAATTTATCAACCAATTTTTTTGAACCCAATAATTGGCTGTGACTTTATCACTTAAAACTTTCCAATTTAATGCTGTATATCTTCCTAATTTACCCGATTCAGTTGTAAAATATGCGTTATTCAAAATTAGTGAAAAATCTTTTATATTAAATTGAAATTCTACATTTTCAAAAACTTCTTTTCCATTTGTATCATTTGTGTCTAATGGATTTCTAACACCCTCAACCAACGAATCATAACTGTAATATTTGTTGTAAATGGCTTTTGCACCTATTTTATCATTGAAATCTTCAGGTATTAAATACCTTCCAAAACTTCCACCCTCTAAAATGCCAATTTTAGGCTTTGTAAAAAAATGATTTTCAACTCTTAATGCGCCATCCCTAGATAAAACATAAGAACCTAACGTTTCAAGTATTGGAAATGTTTCTGTTAATTCGTCTGAGTATAATTCAAATGTTTCTTTAACTGTTTCACGCAAATCAAACAACCCAATTTCAAGATCAGGAATAATTTTATCAATTATTTCATCAACTAAATATTTCCTTGAAACTAAGCAATATGGTATTTTAATTTCCTTAAACCCGTTTAAATTAACTCTTTTTGTGTTCACTGTTGTGATTGGTTCAACAATTACTGTGTGCCTTCTGTTCCCATTTGCGCCATCTGCCGCATCTTGTATTGTCCACCTGTCAGAATCATCAGTTTCATATGAAAATGATTTACCGGCATAAACATCCTCACGGTTTAAACGCCTTTCACCATTATTTTCTAAAACGCTTTGTTCAATTAATGTGTCGGGCATAATATAACCCGCATCTAAAATCCAAAATGGATCACTTTTTGGTCTTAAATGAACGGTTGATTCTTTTATCATTATTTCACCGTTGCACAACCTTAAAGCTAATTCAATCGCTTCTGATAAATTATACCCAAAATTATTTGGTTTTAATATACCGCTTTGTTCCAATGTTGTTTCAGGCGTTGTTAATCCAATTTCATCTGATTTTGATGGTATTAATATTGGGTTTTCAGCCCACGTTCCAAAATCAACTGAATACCCTAAATAATTAAACGCTTGTGTTAAATAATTTTTTAATGAAATTGCTGAATGATACCTGATTGGGGGAACAAATGTTTCCCTCGCTTCTTTTATTAATTGTATCAATTGTACAACAGTAAGTGATAAAGCAAACAATGTTTGCGCTAAATTAATCAGACCTAAAGCTGAACCAAGTACTGTTGATATATCGGTTGCAATGCCAATTAATTTAAAAACTTCATCAAAAAGTGTTTTTGTTGTCGTGAATGTGATTGATAATAATTGTATCTTTTCTAAATTTGTTTTTCTGTTTTTAACGATATAAGGGAAATTAACATAATGTGTTGAATTTAAATAACCGGCATCTTCTAAAAAAGCCATATTAATATCAGCACCCCTATATTGAATTAATGAATTATCTGAATCTTCTAAAAATAAACCAACTTCTGTTTCACTTGGTGACAAAATTTTATACCTATTGTAATCACAGATAAATTTAAACGGATACGAATTTACAAAATCAGTAACTTCAAATTCAAATAATGCACCTTCTGTTGGTAACGCATCATGAGCAGCCCTTAAAATATCACTATTTTTTGATTTATCACTATTGCAAAAAACAACTGAATCTAAATTTATTGATGCTCGTGGGCTTATATCGTAAACAGCATTTAATTCTAAACCATCCAATCCCCTGACCGTTGAAATTGGAATACCATTTAATGTCATATTGATAACCGTTATCATATTCTGTTATTTGAATAGTTTACTGTTTTAATTGAATTTTGTTTTTTAAAAACATCCCTATCTAAATAAACGTATTGTTCAGGGAAATCAATTGAATTAAACGCTTTGCGCATTTCTTTAATCTCACTAATTAATTGAGCATCATTATTGCGTTTATTCATTATTAAAGAGGATGTGTTTAAGTTTTTCCAATTTAATGCCGAATCAACAATGTCAGACGTTTTATAGATACCGTTTGAGTGTAATCTATCGCTGTCTTTTGCGCTTACAATGTGTTCATTATCGTGAACCCTAACAATGTGACCATCTTTTGTTCCTGTTTTGCCTAACGAATCAGCAACTGTTAATTCTGTACCATCATAAAATGATGCTAATTGCGAAATAAAATTACCAATTTCACCACCGGTTGTTTGAAACGGGTTTGAATTACCTTGTTGTATTAATTGATTTACACGTTCTAATCCCGCTGTAACAATTAAAAGGTTTCGTTTTTTCTTTTCTAAATCTTCTATTTCAGCAGTTTCTTTATCTATACGTCTTTTTTCTGCTTCTGCGGATTTAATCGCTTGCGCTGTACCTATTTCTTGAAGCCTTTCAACCTCTGACTCAGACTTTGCTATTTGTTCTTCCGATGCTTCTATTTGTTTGTCTAAATCCTTTTCTCTTATCTCAGCTATTTTCTTTAATGAATCTACGGTGACTTGTGTTAATTTTTTTATTTCATCAATCTGTTTTGCGGTTAACTTAGTATTTTCAATAGCAGCATCTTTTTGCGCTTTTCTTCCCGCTTTTCTCAATGCCTCTAAATCCCCTTCGGCTTTTAACTCGAAATTTACTCTAGACATCGAATTAGCGTTAACCAACTTTAAACGCTCGTTTTCTTGTTTTATTGCTATTTCGTGGTCTGATAAACCTAATTCGTTTATTTTTCTTGATGTGTCGTTTGCTATTTCTAGTTTCTTTTGTGATAAAAAATAAGCAATGGTTTCTTCGTCATTTGTTTGTAGTCTTAGTTCATTCTCATACTTAATCAAGTCTAACGCTCGTTCTTTTTGATATTCTTTTAATGCTGCTAATCTAGGATCTTCTTTTTTTCCACTTGAACTAATACCACCACCATCACCAAACAAAGCATCAAATAATGGTTCATCACCAACATCGCTCTCTAAATTAGCTATGGCAGCGTTTATTTCATCTAATGCTCTTTGAGCAACATCAACCATATTATCAATTGATGCCTGTTCTAATTCAGTTACTTGAATTTGTTTGTTTGGATCAAAATCAGCTATATTTGTAGGGGTAAACTCTAAAGATTGTTTTTGCGCTTCAGCTAAAGCTTTTTGAGCCGATATTCTTTCTTTTATTAATTGGGTTAATTCTTCTTGTATTGCTTCTGCTCTTATTCTTGTTTCAAGTGTTGATACTAAATCTTTATAGGCTACATTTAACTGCTCAACAAATTCAGCCTCATCTGAAAGGTTCTTTAGTGTAGTTCCGTATTTTGAGTTTACATTATCTAATGCTTTTTGCCTATCGTCAGTACCGGCTTTTGTCTTTTTTAATGCTTCAAAAACTTTTAATAACTCTGCATTCTCATCTTCTAGCTTTCCTTTTGTATTTTCAGCCACGTTATTAAAAGCCTCCTGTGATCTAGTTAATTTTTTAACCTCTTCATTTGAACCAAAAAGCTCGGACGTAAAGTCAATAAGCAATGGTACTATAAGAGTTAAAGCGGAAAGAATTAAACCGAAAGGATTTAATTTCATCTGTATGTTGAAAACTTTCATAGCCTTAGTTGCTAAATTTTGAACAAATGCGTATGCTTTAGTATTCCTTATTGCTACAATAGTTCTTTTGTTCATTAAAGATTGAGCGACACTAGCACCTTTTACAGCAGCCTTATATACAATAAACGCTTTTCCAACTTGATATATTGTGTCTAAAATTATTTCTAAATTTTCTGCCAAAAATTGAACTACATTTTTTAATTTATCACTTACACCTCCCGCACCATCTGCTCCTAAAATGTAACCTTCCCACGCACTATTCAATAATTCCAATGAACCTTGCAATGTGTCTAATTGTTTGTCTGCCATTTCTTCAGCAGCTCCCGAGGAATCTTTCAAACTTTGCGTTAACTCATTTGTTTTATCCCTACTATTTGCTAAAATAACCCCTAAAGTTGAGCCTTTTTTCTTGAATAAATCAAAAGAAGTACCTAATTGATCAGACGAATTAGCAATTTGATCTAATGCTTCATCAAATGTTATGCCTTGTTCCTTTGCAAGTAGGAACATATTTCTTAAACCTGTTCCCGCACTACTCGCATCAATACCCGCATCTGTTAATGAACCTAATAAAGCAGTAGTTTCTTCAACGGTCAACCCTATTGCTGATGCTGCGGGTGCAACATTAGACATTGCAGAACTAAATTTATCTATATCCAATGATGAACTGCTAAATGATTTAGCCATTACATCAACCAATCTTTGGGTTTCTGTAACATCCAATCCAAAACCTCTTAAAGTTGAGCCAACAATTGATGCTGCGTTTGCTAAATCCGTTCCTGCTGCTGCTGCTAATTGTAATGTCGCTTCGGTAACACCTTCAATTTCTTTTTGTGTAAAACCTAATTTGGCAAATTCTAATTGTAGTTCTGAAACCTCTGCCGCTGTAAATTTTGTTGTTGCACCTAATTCTTTTGCCATTTCAGTTAACCCGCTCATTTCATCACGAGTAACCCCTAAAACAGAAGCCAAATTTGCTTGTGCTTGATCGAAATTTTTAACGATGTCAAAAGTATTTCTTAAACCCCTATTTAACAATTGAACACCGCCAACAATTCCCAATGCACCCGCAAATTTCTTTAAACTTGCAATAGCACCACCCATTGCTTTTGGATAATTCCCAACATTCCGTTGGAATTGTCCGGCTGCTGCATCAGCAGATTTTAGTTTTTGGTCTAATTCAGTAACCCTCCTTTTTAATTGTTGCGTTTTTTTACTTCCTTCACCCTCTGTTATTATTAAATCTTTTAATTGCTTTCTTAATTTAATTAATGTTTTTGATTCCTTTTCATACGCACCCGCTAAACCTGTTGTTTCTCTCGCTAATTGTTTATTAACCTTTCTTTGCTCTGAAATTAAAACCTTTAATTCTTCGTTTTGTTGAATTCTATTTGAACGTAATCTTGTTAATTTTTCTTCCAAAGATTTTTTTTCATTATCAATTGCAATAGATTTTTTTCTTTCTGCATTTGATTTTGAAACCGCCTGTGTGATGTCACGAATTGATTTTGCAGTTGCACCACTTTGCGTTTTGGCAACTTTACTTAATTGGTCAGCTGTTTGCTTTCCTTGTTCTTCTAATTTTTCAAGAACCTTCAATAAATCTTCACCTTGTTTGACCGCTTTTGCTGCCCAACTATCGTTGATTATCTCGTTGCCCTCTATTCGCTTCGCCATTTTTAATTAAATTTTTTAGGGCATAACCCCATTCAACAACGGTTATTTGGTTTGGATCATTGCCTTTATTTGGTGAGCAAATAATTCTAAACCCTTTATTTTTTTCTAATACTTCTTTAATATCATAAAAACCAAAATGTTCATTTTTCTTTTGGTTCAATTCGTTTTCTATGATGTTAATATAATTCAATAAAACCCTATTTTTTGTTTTAATAAATTTAGCATTTAATTGAATTAATTTTATTTGTTTTCTTATTCTTATTTTCACCTCACTTGGTATTCCAAATTCAGCGATATGTTGTTCTTCTAAATCATTCCAAAGTTCAAAATGTTCTTTTAAAATTTTCCCCTCACATTTTTTAAATAAATATTTTAAATCACCTGTGTTTTGTATCTGTTGCCAATTCCATTGTGGCATCTCGTAAATATTATCCCAAACCTCCAATGTATTTTCTGACATAATTAATGTATAAATCTCTTACTAAAGCTATTAATTTTTCTTTGCTTTCATCCGTTAACCCTTCAATGTTTTCATTGTACATTTCAAATAAACTTCCATTTGGCTTTTCAGGGTTGGAATCAATCACAATTGCATTGCCACGAATAAAAACTTGAAACGAATCGTAATAATCACCCGTTTGATAAACTTCATACGGTTGACCACCACGCCCTAACGGATCAGAAACACCATAAACAGAACGCTGTGTGAACCTATTAAACAATTCATTGCCTAACGAATCAATATGTTGCTGTTTAAGCTGTTTTCGTGTGTTTAAATCAATTATTAAAGACTTAACAATATCATTATCCAAAACATCTTTAAAAATCCGTCTTTCATTGCCTTTTAAGTCAACAATTCGTTTTGTTGTGCTATATAAAACGGTTTCTTTAAACATCTTAAATTAATGAAAATTAACCCCCCATTTCACAATTTAATGCGAAATGAGGGGATTAAATAATTTAATCTTCAACTTTGGCTTTGGAAATACGTTTTTTCCCCACTTCTTTTTTTACACCGGCTGCCTTTGCTATTTTTCGCAATGTATCGCCTTTATAAACTTTTGCAAGTTCGTCATAGGTGTAACCTTTTACCGCTTCTAAATTAACGTACATTGTTCTATTTCCTAATTCAATAATCATAATACTATGGTATAGTTATAGAAAGTGTTGAAGCTGCGTAAAATCCGGTTTTAGCAAATGTTAATGTTAAAACATGCGTTGGTGTTTGTGCCGGAATTACAAAAGTGTATGTTCCATCAGGTGCTTCAGTTACAGATGTAATTGTAACAGAAGATGCTGTTGTTTCGTTGTAAAGTGTGAAATCAGCCAATACACCGCCTGAAAATACCGCTGCATCAAATTTAGCACCGTAAATTGTGTCAATTTTAGAAACAAAACCTTCTGTTGTAACGCTTGAAGGAGCACCCATAACCACAGGAATCAAATCAACATAACTTAATAAATCAACTGTTAAAATTCCATCAGCAGTTGAATCAGGATCATAAGCAATGAATGCTGCATCTTCATCTTTTTCAACAATTGAAATAACAAAAGAAACAACAATTCTTGCTGTATCTTCACGTTGGTTTCCAACAAATCTTGCATCAAAAGTACCTTTTTCAATTTTGTAACCTCTTAAAAGGTTTTCATCTTTACCGTTACCGGTTAATTGTGATTCATCAGTAATGCCATAAAACATAATGTTTCTGCATTCTAATTTTTTCAATTCACCTAATAATTGTGGTGTTGCACCTTCGATAATTTCGAATTGTACAGGTCTGTTACCCTCACTTGCTTTGTAATTTACGTTGTTAGCTGTGTAAGTTAACATTTCTTCACGGTTGCCCGTAAAATTCACCACAGAAGGTGTTAACATCAATCTTTTTGATGTGTCAGAATTATTGATTAATGCGCTAATAAAAGCATCATTCAACGTATCTGTTGCTGCGATTCCATTAGATGCTCCGGATGAATCCTTTACATCTTGGAAACCGATTTTTACGGGATAACCCATTGTTTGGTAGCATCCCGGTTGTCCAAATGTTGGCATTACGCCACATAAACAATTTGCCATTTGTTTAAATTTTAATTAATAAAAAAATTGCTCCCATTTTCTCACCGTTGGGATGCTTTAACGGTTATCTTTCAACTTTTTCCAATCTTTTGTCGTGTTCTTCTAACTTAACATCGTGTCTATTAACTAAAATTGTTAACTTTTCATTGTTAGAACTCAACCTTGATTGAATTTCTTCAATATCTCTATGCTTGTAAACGCTTATTTTTCTATCTCGATTATAAATGTATAAAAGTAAAATTACAATAATCCCGAACAAAGAACCAACAACAGCCATTGGAATCCAATTCCCACTATTTGCTTCGTTTATGATTTTGACTACCTCCTGTACTTGTTCTTTGTCCATTTTATAAGCCTAATTCTGTTAATGTAAATTCACGTGTAAGTAAAGCCTGATATGATCCGCTATGATTCCCAACTCCAACACTTGCGCCACTGTAAAATATCCCAATAGTTGCCGATTCTCTTGTACTTACCCATACACGTGTACTTGTCGCACCTATTGAATGATTGAATGGCGCATAGTTCATATAATTGCGTGTTATGCTCAAATTAAAAATGTTTGTCAATTGATTATAATTGCAAACGTACCAACCCGTAAAACTTGCCTTAGTATATGGTTGATTGGATAATTGATTAGTTAGCGTATTCGCTGCGTTCAAAGTGTTATAATAACCACGAACGGTTGCCCCTCCTACGTTCCA
>Ga0102960_1000850_pt1 | contig 11517 bp, 10 predicted proteins | sample SalPon2_B_H2O_MG_2_FD_84521 | JGI IMG/M metagenome (GOLD analysis project Ga0102960, IMG submission 84521) | Salt pond water microbial communities from South San Francisco under conditions of wetland restoration - Salt Pond MetaG SF2_B_H2O_MG | ecosystem: Environmental > Aquatic > Non-marine...
GTATGTTTAAGATTATAAATGATAGTTATAATCATAAATACTGCACATTTGTAATTCTTTTTGTGCATTTTACAACAATAATAGAGGTTAGATATGGAAAGAGAAACAATGGAGTATGACGTAGTTATTGTTGGCGGCGGACCATCTGGCTTATCAACAGCTATTAAATTTGCTCAATTGAATCAAGAAAATGGAACTGATTACTCTATATGCTTGCTGGAAAAAGGTTCTGAAATAGGTGCTCACATACTATCTGGTAATGTTTTCCAAACAACAGCACTTGATGAATTAATACCTAATTGGAAAGACTTAAACGCTCCTTTAAATGTGCCTGTTAAAAAAGATAAACTTTTATATCTTTTAGAAAAAATAAGCTTGCCAGTTCCGGCATTTATTATGCCAACAATGAACAATCACGGTAATTATGTAATTAGCCTTGGTAATCTATGTAGATGGCTTGCTGAGCAAGCCGAAAATCTTGGTGTAGAAATATTTCCAGGCTTCCCTGCTAGTAAATTAATTTATGAGAATGATAAAGTTGTTGGTGTACAAACCGGAGACATGGGTATAGGTGCTAATGGTGAATTAAAACCTGGTAATGAGCCCGGTATCGACATAAGAGCAAAATATACTATTTTAGGAGAAGGTTGTAGAGGTCATCTAGGCAAAGAGATTATAGAAAAATTTGATTTATCTAAAGATAAAGATCCACAGCATTATGGAATAGGTTTTAAGGAGGTATGGAAACTTCAAGATGATCTTCATGAAGAAGGATTAGTAATTCATACAAACGGATGGCCTACTTCAATAGATACGCCTTCTGGTTCATATTTTTATCATGGAGAAAATCAAGAAGCATATATTGGATATGTAGTTCCTCTTGACTATAAAAATCCTCACCTAAGCCCATTTGATGAATTTCAAAAATGGAAGACCCACCCTTCTATTAAAAAATATCTTGAAGGTGCTGAGAGAAGATCATATGGAGCCCGTGCCTTAATTAAAGGAGGTCTTCAATCTCTACCAAAAATGGAATTTCCTGGAGGTTTATTAATAGGTGATAATGCTGGCACTCTTAATTTTTCAAAAATTAAAGGCTCTCATACAGCAATGAAATCTGGTCTTATTGCAGGAGAACATATATATCAGAATCTTAATAATGATATTTCAACTGGAATTTCATATGATACAAAGATACAAGATTCATGGCTCTATAAAGAATTGTATAAATCAAGAAATTTTGGCCCTATTTTTCATAAATTTGGCGCTCTTATTGGAGCAGCATTAAATGTAATAGATCAATTCATATTTAGAGGTAATCTACCCTTTACAATGAATCATCCAACACCTGATTATGCGTGCTTAAAAAAAGCAGATGAAATGCCCAAAATTAATTATCCAAAACCCGATGGAGTGATTTCATTTGATAAACTCTCATCTGTCTATTTATCAAACACTAATCATGAAGAAGATCAGCCCTGTCATCTCCAACTTAAAGATTCATCAATACCTATTAGCGTAAACTTGCCATTATATGATGAGCCTGCTCAGAGATATTGTCCTGCAGGAGTTTATGAGGTAGTTGAAAAAGATAACGAAAAGAAATTTGTTATAAACGCTCAAAACTGTGTTCATTGCAAAACTTGTGACATAAAAGATCCTTCTCAAAATATAAACTGGGTCAGCCCTGAGGGACCTGGCGGACCTAACTATCCAAATATGTAATGACCTATAAATTTAAAATATTACAATTATCAGTATTAACAATATTTTTAATTTCAGCATGCCAAACTGACATTAAAAGTGATATTACTAAAAAAGTTCAAGAACCAATTATTGATGAAAATATTAAATTTGAGGAATTTCTTTCTAATCAATGGCTTCAGGAGCTTGAAGATAGGCCAGTCTTTGCATCTCTTATAGGTAATAAAAAATATAACCAAGATATAACACCTAATAGCATCGAATTTTTTTATAAAAAAAAGGCTAAACTGCAAAATAATCTAGTTTATTTAAATGCTTTTAATTTTGATAATCTGAATAGTGAAAATAAACTAAATTACCAGCTAAAAAAAATAAGTCTTGAAAATTCATTAGAAGCTACAAATTATCCTTCATACTATATGAGTCTGAATCAAAGAGGCGGTGTTCAAAGTTATTATGAAACAGGAGATCGTCTTGTTTATGAGACAAAACAAGATTATGAGGATTGGTTAATAAGGCTGTCAAAGTATGCAGAAAATATTATAAATACTAAAATCAATCTTCAAGAAGGTTTAAATAATAATTACACACAACCAAAACTTGTTACTGAACAGGTTGTAGCCCAAATAGACAATATATTAGATACAACTATTGAAGATAATCCTTACCTAAAAGTTTTTTTATCAGCCAATGATTCTTTTTTTAATGAAGATGAAAAGGAAGATTTAATAGAGAGCGCTAAGTTTTTAATTGAATCTAAGATTCTTCCAGCCTATAAGGATTTAAATGATTTTCTGAAGACTGTATATTTACCAAACTCAAGATTAACTATTGGTTTAAATGGTGTTCCAAATGGAGATAAATGGTATGAATATGCAGCAAAATATCATACGACAACTAATCTAACGCCAGATGAGATTCATAATATTGGTTTGAGTGAAGTTAAAAGAATAAGAACAGAGATGGAGCAAATTATCAATGATCTGGAATGGGCTGGAGACTTCAAATCATTTTTGAATTATTTAAGAACTAGTCCAAGATTTTATTATGATAATTCTGAGGACTTATTAAATGCTTATTTGATAATGGCTAAGTCAATAGACCCCTTATTACCAAAAATATTTAAAGTATTTCCAAGGGCTCCATATGGAGTAATACCAATACCTGAAGAATCAGCACCTTTTACAACCACCGCATATTACAACTCACCAGCCAAGGGAAGACCGGGTTACTTCTATGCTAATTTATACAAACCTGAATCGCGACCTAAATATGAAATTCCTGTATTAACAGTTCATGAGGCTGTTCCCGGACATCATTTTCAAATATCAATAGCTCAAGAACTAGAAAATGTACCTACATTTAGAAAATATCAAAGCTTTACAGCCTTTGTTGAGGGTTGGGGTCTTTATAGTGAGGAACTTGGTGAGTTCATGAATTTGTATGACGACCCTTATGATAAGTTTGGACAACTAACATATGATATGTGGAGGGCTATAAGACTTGTCGTTGATACAGGCATGCATTATAAAAACTGGTCAAGACAAGATGCTATAGATCTTTTTATAGAAAATACCGCTAAATCAAAACTCGATATAGAAAATGAGGTTGATAGGTATATTGCTTGGCCAGGACAAGCTTTAGCATATAAAATTGGCCAATTGAAAATTCTTGAATTACGAAATAAAGCTGAAAAAGAATTAGGCGATAAATATGATATTAAAGATTTTCACCATGAAGTTCTTAAAAGAGGCTCTCTTCCTTTAGATATTTTAGAAACATATATTAATGAGTGGATTTACGAATCTTTAAATTCTTAGATTTTTTACATCTCTCACTACAATACTTAACTTCTTTCCAATCTCTCTCCCATTTTTTTCTCCACTTAAATTCTTTTTGACAAGCTGAGCAAATTTTAGATGGCAATGTAATTTTTTTATGCAATTGTTCCTAAAGGGTAATGATTGGTTCCACTTCTAATATGTAGAATATTATCAATAATTATATTTTCCTTGAGTGCAATATCAACCAACTTATAGTAAGTTGCTCTATTAAAAAAACCTTCTATATCACTCCTAACGTTAACTAATGGGATAATAGTATTTTCATAGTTTATTAATCTTGTTGTATTCTTATTATCTAAAGTAAATGAATAATCAAGATTTGTGTGAAGAGTTATAATATTATCAGCAACATCAAAGTCAGTAATGATATACGGAGCCAGTTCAACAGAAACTGGTACTTTTTCATGAGGAGTAATTAAGAAATATAATCCGTTATCATTTCTTAAGACTGTGCTAAACAGTTTTACTAATTTTATGTTTTTTATAGGAGAGTTGTTGTGATACCAATCACCCTCTCTATTAATTGATATTTCTTGTCCTTCGCATAATTCAGGATTCCAAAGATGAACAGGTGGAAAACCTGAATCATTAATTTTTATATTATTAGCTATTTTAGAAATACTCATGCAATGATTTTAAAAAAATAAAGAGTCCAATAGAGCATAAAATTAATGCCATTGCTTTATTTATTAGATAATTTCTTTCAATATTAAATGTATTAGAGCTTGTTAATAAATAACTCAAAAACATAAACCACAAAGCTGAGGTTATTGAAAAATATATTGGATAAATATAAAAAAATAATCCATCTATTGAGTCAATAAGCATAGAAAAAAGAGAAACAAAAAAAATAAAGGCTTTAATATTAAATATATTTGTTATTAATCCAGACGTAAAACTTCCATAAAATGATGACGATATAGCTTGGTCATTTTCTTTGGCATTATATGAAGGAAAAGCCATCCTATTACCTAGGTAGAAAATATAAATACTACCAATTAGGCTTACAATTAATTTATATATATCATTTGTAATAATAAAAAGTGAAATTCCATTAATTGCCAAAAGGCAATGTGCGTAAATTCCAAAGCCAATTCCAATTGATGCATAAATACCCGCCCTTCTTCCATGAAGATTAACCTGCCTGATAATAATAGCAGTATCTGGGCCAGGACTGGTAAGGGCAATAAGATGAGCAATTGATGACCAGATAAACATGATTAATTAATAATATTTGGTTCTATTTCAAGGGATATGTTAAAGGTTCTAAAAACCATATCATTTATATGGGATGCAAAATTTAACACTTCTTGTTGAGTTGCCTTTCCATTAGTTATTAAAACCAATGAATGATTTTTATAAATAGAAACATTTTTAGATAGCGATAATTGATCTTGAATTAGTTCAATCAACCTTGCGGCCCCAACTTTAACTAAAGTATCAGAGTAGTCCCAAATTATTAATTGCTCTTCACCAAAATACTCAAAATTAATTTGGTTTTTATGAATAATAGGATTTTTAAAAAAACTTCCAGCATTAAAAATATAATCTGGATTGGGTAAGGCCTTTGCTCTGACTTTAGATATAATTGCTGAGATATCTTGTTTATTTAAATTATCTATATTTAGAGAATTATCATGTATATATTTTTGTATAGACGCATAATCTGAAGAGATATTTTCTTCAAGATTAGATTTAAAGTTTATGTTATAAATAAGATAATGAGAGTTTTTTAAAATAGAGTCTCTATATGAAAATTTACAGTCTTTGTTTTTAAGGTTAACTTGTTTAAATGTTTTTAAGCAAAAACAATCTATACTTTCTATCACACTTGAAACATCAGCGCCATAAGCTCCGATATTTTGAATAGGACTTGCGCCAACGCTGCCTGGAATATCAATTAGGTTTTCAAAGCCATTAATATCATTTTTAATGCAGAATTTAACTAAGTCTGTCCAATTATATGCTGAACCTACACTTAAAATGTTTTTTTTAAGATTGATGTGCTTTAACTCTGATTTCAAAATTAAACCATCATAGAAAGTTGGAGGTATTATGTTAGTGCCCTCCCCTTGAATAAAGTATTTTTTATTAGATTTAATTAAATCATGAATTTTATTAAGATCTTCGATATTTTGTATTCTAACCAAATATTTACACCTTGATTGAATACGAAGAGAGTTATCAATTAATGCATTTTCTTCAATCTTCATTAGCAGTCAAATAAGTAATAGCTTGATCTACATCTTCTTGAGTATCGATTCCAGACGGGATTTCATTTTTATATTGCGTCATATAAATTGAATAATTATTGTCCATAAATCTAAGCTGTTCTAATTTATGCAATAACTCGTTTTTAGTTGGCTTTAGATTTACCAATTTTCTTAATGTTTTCATTTTATATCCATAAATTCCAATATGTCTCATGAGAATTTCACTACTATTTATTGTTCTTTTAAAAGATTGTGCATAATTGTTTGAATCACAATGAACTTTAACGCAATTAGGATTTATTAGATCATCTAGGTTGCATATTGGATGACAGGCACTAATGACATCGCATGAGTTCTGAAAAAAATCTTCCACAAGCTGAATTACCAAATCATTGGGCATGAAAGGCTCATCTCCTTGTAAATTTATTATAAGAGTATCATCGTTTATTTTAAGATTTTCAGCAGCCTCAAAGACCCTATCAGTTCCTGAGATATGTGCATCACTGGTCATGATAATATTTTTTGAAAAGGATTGGGCGTGTTTGTAAACTTCCTGAGAGTCAGTTGCGATGTATGTATTCTCTGAGATAGTTACTGAATTTTTAAAAACCCTTTCGATTAAGGACATACCCTTGATATCTATTAGTGGTTTATTTTTTAATCTAGTTGAACCAATTCTTGCTGGAATAAGAATTGTGAAATTAGTATTCATTTAATTTAAAGATTTTAATTTAGTATCTAGTTCCTCAATAAACTTATCAGAAACTTCAGCTTCAATTGTTAAATACCAAATTTTATTATTGTCGAATTGTCTACATTTGGACGCATCCTTCTCAGTCATTATTATAGGTAAATGATCTAAATAAAATATATCTGATTCATCAAAATTATGGTGATCTGGAAAAGGATGTCTGATAATTTCAAATCCAAGTCTGGCTAGAAGATCAAAAAATCTACCAGGATTTCCAAGACCTGCTACTGCATGAACCTGTTTGTGCATTGGCCATTTCTCAACATGGTAAGATTTACCAGATTTTAAATGAACAAATTTAGCAGGACTAATATTCATTAAATATTCATTTTCTTGAGTTGGTCCAGAATTATTAACAATAAAATCAACACTATTTAATCTTGACTTTGTTTCTCTTAAAGGGCCCGCTGGGAAAGTTAAGTTATTTCCAAAACGTCTTTTCCCATCTATAACTACGACTTCTATGTCTCTACCCATATTATAATGCTGCAAGCCGTCATCTGAAATAATCACATCACAATCGTGGTTTTCTTCCAATGCTTTTACTGCTCTTACTCTATTTTTGTCTATATAAAATGGTAAGTTTAATTTAGATAATATTTGAGCTTCATCACCAGTCTGTTTTACAGGCGTATCGGCTGTTACATGAAGTGTTTCTCTAAATTTGCCACCATAACCTCTGCTAACTAACCCTGGCTTATAACCTCTTTTAGCTAATTCAGAAGCAATATATGCAACTAGTGGAGTCTTACCTGTGCCGCCAATTGTTAAGTTACCCACAATAATGATGGGTATTGGTGTTTTATAACCAAGTTTTTTTGATTTTATAAATTTTCTTCTTCTTCTATTAGTTATATAAGAAAATATTAAAGAGAAAGGTAAAAGTAGATATAGCCACAAACTTTTTTTGTACCAACTATCTACAACAAGACTTGAATTATATTCATCATCATATTCTGGTATGTATAGTTGAGTTGATTTAGAAACTTTTAATTTTTCTTCAGGCGCGTCCTTAAATTTATTTTTATATAGTGATTGATAAATACCATCATTATCTAATAATTCAGCATGAGTACCTGTTTCTGAAATAGCGCCGTTATCAAGAACAATTATCCTTGAAGCATTCTCAATAGTTGATAGTCTATGAGCTATCACAATAGTTGTTCTGTTAGTGATTAATTTCTCAAGAGCTTCTTGAACAATAAGTTCTGATTCAGTATCTAAGGATGACGTGGCCTCATCTAATATGATGATTGGAGAGTTTTTATAAAATGCTCTTGCAATGGCAAGTCTTTGCCTTTGTCCTCCTGAAAGAAGAACGCCATCATCTCCAATTTCAGATTCAAAACTCTCTGGAAGGCTTTCGATAAATTCGTTACATCCTGCTTGACTTGCTGCTTCTTTAAGTTTTTTAACATCTATCTCATCATCACCATAAGCAATATTTTTTGCAATTGTATCGTTGAATAATGAAGGAGATTGATTAACTATAGAAATAGAAGACCTCAGGTGTTTTAAAGAATAGTCGTTAACTGAAATACCATCAATCAAAATATCACCAGATGTGTGGTTATAAAAACGTGGAATTAAATTGGCAATAGTTGATTTACCAGAACCAGACTTACCAACTATAGCAATAGTTTCATTTTTAGATATTGAGAATGAAATATTATCAATAATCAAACCACCGGTATTATATGAGAATGAAACATTTTTAAAATCAATATCGCCAGAAATTGGCGCATCTATATCACCAGAATTATTTTCATTTTGCTGATCTAGTTGATCAAATATTTCATTAGCTGCGGCTAAGCCTTTTTGGACAATAATATTTATATTAGATAATTGTCTAATTGGTTTAGCCATTAAACCTGCTGCAGTGAAGAATGCAACAAAAGTTTGAGCGTCTAAGCTTATTCCAAGTTGAGAACCTAAAGCAAAGTATGCTACAAGTGATAACGAAATTGAAACAAGAATTTGTATTATAGGAGTTGCAAGATTTCCAGTAGCTTCTAATTTTAAATTCTGATTTTTATTAGATGAATTAGCTTTAAAAAATCTATTATTTTCATATTCTTCTGCATTAAAACTTTTTATCTCTACGTGACCATCAACAGCCTCGGAAGCAATGTGAGTTACATCACCCATGGCTGTTTGAATTTTAGTAGCTAGTTTTTTTAGTCTCTTTCCAGCTGTGTAAACAATTAAAGCTATTAATGGCGCCGTGCCTACCAAAAGAAGAGTCAATTTAAAATTGAGTATAGATAAGTAAACAAATAAGCCAACCAAAAGAAAACCTTCTCTAACAAATGTTTTAACAGCATTTGATGCTGCACCAGAAACTTGAGTTGTTGTAAAAGTAATTCTGTTTATCAGTTGCCCAGACTGATTAGCATCAAAATATGATTTAGGAAGATCATGAAGCTTTTGAAATAATTCAGCCCTTAAATCATGAACTATTCCAAAACCAACTCGCGACATGAAATAGTTACCAACAAAGAATCCAAATCCCCTTCCTATAGCAATAAATATTAAAGACATAGCTAAAAGAGTATTCAGGCTTTTATCGTCTGAATCTATATAACTTATTATTCTTCTTATCCATTCGACTGCTGCAATATCAGCAGCAGCAAATGCAATGAATCCAAAAACACTAATTAAAAATGACCACCTATATCTATAGGTATAGCCTAATATCCTTCTTAAACTACCTGATTTCATTTTTCTATAGTTCTTATCTGAACCTCATTAAATCCATTTTTATTAAGAATATCCATTATACCTACAATCCAGATATGAAGAGAGGCAGCCTCAGCACTCAAAATAATTGAGTTATCTGAATTATTTAATTCAAAAATTGCCTGTTCTATCTCCTCAACGTTGTTGATGTTGTAAACAATATCATTTATGTAAACACTTCCATCAGCTATTACAGATATCTCATTTATGGATTCGACAATGTTATATTCAAAAGATTCAGTTTTTGGTAGATCCAAGGAAAGAAATTGCGAATCACCCACTTTCGAAGTTACCACAAAAAAAATAACTAATAAAAAAACAATATCTATTAAAGGAGTAATTTCAATTGAAAAAGAAGATTTTTGATTACTTATAAACTTCATTTATTTATAACATCAATAAAACGAGACACCTCTATCTGAAGTGTAATTAATAAAAAAGAAACTTTTTGTTCAAAGTATTTATGTAAAACTAAGCCTGGAACAGCTATAAATAAACCAAAAGCTGTTGTTATTAAAGCTTGAGAAATACCTGCAGCAAGAGCATCAGGATTTGCGCCTGTCACTTCGCTAAGACCTGTGAATGCTGTAATCATTCCTATTACTGTGCCAAGAAGACCAAGAAGTGGGCTTATTGTTGCAATTGTTCCAAGCATGGTTAAATTACGTTCAAGAGAAAACTTTACTTCTATGGCCTTGTCTTCAATCTTTGATTCTAAGTTATCTCTTGGGAGATCTTTATATTGGATGCATGATATTAATAAAAAACCAAGTGAAGATAATTCAGATATCTCATCAGCCTGTTTATTATTAATCAGGCCTTTGTTATAGAGATTTACAATTTGATTGGTTAAGCCTATAGGAGATACTAGCCTTATTTGAAGAAACCATAATCTTTCTATAGAAATAGTAATAATTAAAATACTACAAGCTAATAATGGCCACATAAATGGTCCGCCAGCAATTATAAATTCAGTCATTTAGGCCTCTATTAATTTAAAGTCTTTTAAATAATAAATTTTATCAAAACTCTTTATAAAGGTATTATCATGAGTAGCTGTCACTAAAGCAATATTATTTCTTTTTGAGACGTCTAGTAATAAATTTTGAATAATTAAAGCATTTTCGTCATCTAGATTGCCCGTTGGTTCATCTAAAAAAATAAAGTCTGGCTTGTTTATCAAAGCTCTTGCAATAGCTACTCTTTGTTTTTCACCGCCAGAAAGTTTCCAAGGTAGATGATTTATTCTAGATGAAAGACCTACTTCCTCAATAATGTCGTATGCCTTCATATGATTATCATTATCTGCAAGTTGTGCAGGAATCATAATATTCTCAAGAACTGTAAGATCTTCTAATAGGTGATGAAATTGATAAACAAAACCAAAATTATTAAGACGGATATTGCTTAAAGTTGCATTTGTATTATTTTCGATAGGATTGTCATCATAAATAATTTGACCGGAGGTAGCTAAATCTAAGGATGCCATTATATGAAGAAGAGTTGATTTTCCAGCACCTGATTGTCCTGAAATGGCAACTAAATCACCCTTACGTATAGACAGATTAATATCATCCAAAACTTTAATACTATTACCTTCCACAAAAAAAGTTTTTGATATATTTATGCAACTTATCTTATTCATGTCTAAGAATCTCTATTGGATTTAGTTTTGTTACACGAAGTGCAGGAAACAGAGAGGCTAATAAGCTGAAAATAAGAGATATAAAGCATATAAAAGCTATTTGTTCGTAATCAATATAATACGGGAAATAATTGATAAAGTAAGCTTCTAATAAATTTCTTCCCATAACACCTTCTAAAAAAGTAATAAAATTATTTATATTGAAAGTAACTATCAAACCCAGCATTAAACCCATTAATAATCCAATAAGACTGACCATTAATCCCTGAAAGAAAAAAATCATTACAAGCTGTTGGTTGTTAGCTCCAATAGTTTTTAATATACCGACCTCTCTTTCTTTAGATTTAACTGTCATAACTATTGTTGATAAAACAAGTATCGAAGCTACCGCCACTATTAGAAATAACATTAAGCTTATTAATAACTTCTCAAACTGAATTGCCTCAAACAAAGTTCCATGTGTCTCTTTCCATGATGACGACTTCAAGCCAGTATTGTCTAGTATTGCTAAATAAGCTATTTTATCCGCAAGAAATAGATTAGATGTTTTTAGTCTGATTGATTGAGTTTCATCATTTAGTGATTTAAATTTTTGAGCAAGCTCATGAGATATCAATACCA
>Ga0102960_1000852_pt1 | contig 11505 bp, 8 predicted proteins | sample SalPon2_B_H2O_MG_2_FD_84521 | JGI IMG/M metagenome (GOLD analysis project Ga0102960, IMG submission 84521) | Salt pond water microbial communities from South San Francisco under conditions of wetland restoration - Salt Pond MetaG SF2_B_H2O_MG | ecosystem: Environmental > Aquatic > Non-marine...
GGTATTCTGGCCGGTTTTTCCATTCTGTTTTGTGCGATGATTTTGGATCGCATCGTTCAGGGTGGGCGCAGATGACGCTGCCGCTGGTCATGGTGCATGGGTTTATGGGGGGATCGGCGCAGTGGGATGGCGCCATTTCCACGATCGCGCAGCAGCGTGATGTCATTGCGCTGGATTTACCCGGATTTGGTAAAAACGCGTCACTGCCCGTTTTGGACCGCATCGGATCATTTGCAGATTGGGTGATTGAGGAATTACAAAACCGAGGTGTCGCGCGATATAATCTGTTGGGTCATTCTATGGGCGGGATGATTGCCCAAGAGATTGCCCTGCGCGATGGGCCCCGTGTCGAAAAATTGGTGTTATATGCGACAGGATCCATTGGGGTGTTGCCAGGTCGGTTTGAAACCATAGCCGTCAGCAAAGAACGCGCCCGCCATTATGGTGCTGTGGCCACAGCGCGGCGCATTTCGGCGACATGGTTTTTAGACTATGATCGTGCGCCCCGATACGCCGCCTGTGCGGCCGTTGCTGAATGTGCATCACAATCCGCGATCCAGGCAGGATTGTCGGCGATGGAACATTGGGATGGTCGGGATAATTTGGCGCGCATTGCGTGCCCAACCCTGATCCTTTGGGGGGATCAGGATCGCACCTATACATGGGATCAAATTCACCTGCTATGGCGCACAATTCCTAACACGAATTTGGCCGTAGTCCCAAATGCAGCCCATGCCCTGCATGCGGAGCAGCCTGACTTGTTTCAACAGGTCATAAACGCTTTTCTGGCCTAGGGTTTGTCGGGTGGTTTGTTAATTGTTGCGGGGCTTTTCCAGACCAAACAACTTCTGTGTTGATGACGGTGATTTACGAGTATTGGCTCACAGTACATTGAAGTCACGTTTGTTTCTTCAAAACTAGCCCTAAGTTTGGTTGACCCCCCTCGCACAGCATACAAAAATTAATTATACAACACCATTATAAAGCTGATTGGTATCACAGCCAAAGGCAATGTTACGATTGGCTTAGAAACTCGCTTTGGGCTGAACTGACTGCTATATGTTCTGGGTTAAGAACCAAGGCTGGAAGAGCGTGTCAGAGTACAGCTGGTTAGCATAGGGGTAAGTGCACAAGGCACGCTGGGTAAAGCATAGGGCATAGAACATGGTCTGGACGAAGCAAGATTGCAACGGTGCCTACCACACAGGGTCGATATGCAAAAAAGTGCCTTGTGGTCCGGAAAAGGGCTGACCTAGACCAGACAGTGCGATTAGACATCAACATATTGAAACAGTGTCATTGAACACAGTGTTTTGCACCGTACTTGGATTATGGAATGTAAAATATAGTCAAGATTTACGGTAAATATATCTTGGAGCGGGGGCTACTTGGGCCGACCAATTATAATTGGGGGAAGCGTATCGTCGTTTCCGGGTACAACGTGCCATGCGTTTGGAAATTTGGGCTTAACCACTGGTTTGATCGACATTCGAGGGTAGCCTTATTATTCTGTGAAAATGGCTTTAGGTTCTAATGAATTAATAGCCAGGTTTCTCACATTTCATAGAAATAATTTGGTGTGCTGCTCAAACTCGCAATTCTTAGGTCAGACTAGACCATCATAATTTGGCAGTTCGCAACAACGAAAATATCCGTGTTATCCCCACTTGGCTCAGTCATTGTAATAATAGGAAATGTTAAACGCGTCTAATCCCTTCTGGAATTCAGGATATCTCGGATGCGGAATGTGACATCGGCAAAAGGTAAAAACCATGGCATCCCCCGATGCCACCAGCGCGTATCAAAGGATGTTTTGGAATACGCTGTATAGGCATCAGGCGACCCCAAAATTCCAAGTGCCGCCTTATGTCCCAACCAAGGTGCCATAGCGTTCCCTCCTCCAGAATAACCCATCGCATGCCAAACACCGTCAATTTGCCCCACATGCGGCAAGTAATCAAAGGTAAAACCTGTAAATCCGCGCCATGAATGGGTCAATTCTATTCCCTTAAGGGATGGAAATACTTGGGTTACAAGCCCGCGCATATCTGCATCAGTCAATAGATTTGGCGCATTAAACATGGCCGCACGGCCACCGAAAACCAACCTTTCTCCATCCGGAGAGGGTCGATAATAACAATGCCTTTCTCGACTTTCGACAATCATACGGCCATTTGGTATTAAACTTTGAACGTGTTGCTTGCCCAGATTTTCGGTGGAAACGATAAAACTGGGGACAGGAATTATCCGTCGCCGCAATTTTGGTGTCAATGCGCCTGTGTAACCATTCGTCGCCACCAGTACAGCACCCGCCTGCAAACGCCCCCGATCAGTGATCGCGATATGACCGCCATCGTGATGTAATGCCAAAACCTCTGTGTTGCCTTGGACTAGGGCACCTGCACGGATGGCAGCCTGTAACAAACCACGGACCCATTTTGCGGGGTTCAATGCGCCATGTCGCCCATAAACGACACCGCCGCGGTATAAGTCGCTTGAAACTTCTTCGTGTTGGCGTGATTGGGGTATCAATTCGGCCTGCACGGGGAACAATTTACGCATCTGTTCCAAATCGCGCGCCGCGCGGTCGTATTCTTCCGTTTTCCAAAATCCCCGAAATCGGCCGGTCTTTTGAAAATCACACTGAATTTCTTCAGATTGAATTATCTGTTCGACAAAGGCTACGGAATCAATATGTGCCTCGCGCATTAAATCTGTGGCTGTCGCCAAACCATATCGGGCGATCAGTTGGTCGGGCGACATTTTTTGTCCACCGCCCACCATGCCTCCATTGCGGCTTGATGCGCCGATGCCAGGCGCGCCTGCATCCAAAACCAACACCGACTTGCCTGCTCGTGCCAAAGTGCGTGCTGCTGAAAGACCTGTTAAACCCGCACCAACGATTAATACATCCACTGTGGTCGGCAAGGGCTTAATCTCTGGGGCGGTAGGTGTTCCGGCTATGGCCCACCAATAAGGTTCATGTATCATATCTTCTGACCTCATGCATTTTAATTCGCGTGGGGTCGGACCAGTGCTCGTTAATTTGATCGACCTCTGCGGCCCACATTGTGGCGAATGCAGTCGCCAAAAGAGACTGTGCCCGATGTGCTGGTAACAGTGATGCAAAATATAGCGGAATTTGCGGTTCAAACCGGCGAAATACGACGCCACATTCTTGGGCGCCGCGATATTGGAGATAACTTTCTGCACTGAGCGTGTCGACAATGGCAAAGGCTTGGTTCGCCTCGACATATGTAAGCAGGGGCAAAAAATACTGGGTTTCAAATCGTACTTTGAACATGGCTCCTGCGTTTTGAAATGCCTTGAGGGTACGCTGGTGGATATCGTGATCATTATTTAGCGTGGCCATAGGACGCCCTGATAAATCGTTAGGGGTAATTAATTCTCTATGTGCGAGTTGGTCGTTTTTTGGAATTGCACAAAGACAGTTACTGACCACAGGTATTGTTTTTACCAATTGAGAATCTACGTCATTTTCAACACCTAAATCCGCTATCCCTAAATCATAGCTTTGGGTTGAAATAAGTTGATGCACTTGGGGCGAGCTGCGTGTGATGATCGTTGCACGAATATCTTGGCGGTCTTGGGTAAAACGGCTGACCAAACGGGGCAGCAAAAAAACAGAGGGCCCAGGCATTGCCACAATCCGCAAATTTCCCGATTCAAGCTTTTTAAGGTTTTTAAGATTACGTTCTGTATTAGCCAGCCGTTCCAAAGTTTCGCTGGCTTCGGCCAGCAAATAATGTGCTTCTGGGACGGGTATCATTCGGTGGCCCCGGCGTTCAAATAATTTGAAACCCAAGTCGTCTTCTAATCGGGCAATGGCCGTAGAAATTGCCGGCTGTGTCCGTCGCAAATTGCGGGCGGCCTGTGATACGGACCCGCTTAGCAAGACTTCGCGGAAAATCTTTAATTGATTTAACTTCATTGCACACACAGCATAAACAGAATTTATACATATACAAAAATTTGGGATTTGTCTTTATGTTTTTACAGCCGTACCATTTTTTTGCGTCCGCAAGGACAGTTTCAATCGGTCGGGAAATTCAAGGCACGATCGAATAAAATTTTTAACAGTGGAGGATGACATGAATTTATACAAAAAAATTGCCGCTGCGGCGGTTGCTGGGGTGATGTTCGCGGGAACAGTGTCCGCGCAAGACATGACCTTTTTCCGGATTGGGACCGGTGGTGCGGGGGGCACATATTTCCCCATTGGAGGGATTATCGCGAATGCCATTTCGAACCCCCCCGGATCTCGCCCGTGTGAAGAAGGTGGCAATTGTGGTGTTCCTGGGTTGGTTGCAATGGCGCAGTCTACAAACGCTTCTGCGCATAACGTAAACGCTGTTCAAGCTGGGCAAATGGAGGCAGGCCTGACAGGGGCGGCAACACTTCATTTTGCGTATAAGGGCATCGGCGTATTTGAGGGTAATCAAAAACCTGATCTACGCGTGATCGCCAATCTGTTCCCCGAGGACCTGCATTTGGTGCTTCCGAAAGGTGCAAAATTGAACGGTTTGTCAGATCTGCGCGGTAAGCGCGTTGGCATTGCTCAGGCTGGATCGGGCACTCAGATAGCAGTTGAATTGATTTTGGCGGCCCATGGCATCACCCGTGATGACATAGAAGAGGCGGAATTAAACAACACACAAAGTGCCGAGCGTTTGGCAGATGGCCAATTGGACGCGTATTTCTATGCCGCAGGAACACCTGTAGCGGCGATGATTCAATTGGACAGCACAAAAGGAATGGAGCTGTATAATTGGACTGATGCAGAACTTACCGCTGGGAACACTGCTGTGCCTTATTACATCAAATCCAAAATACCAGCTGGCACATATCCAGGTGTGAATTATGATGTAAACACTCTGGCCGTGTCTGGTATTTTGGTCACCAACGCAAATCAAAAGGAAGAATTGATTTACCAAATCACCAAGGCAATGTGGTCTGACACTGCGCGTAAATTGCTGGATGGTGGCCATCCCAAAGGCAAAGTGATCACGCTTGAAACTGCACTGGATGGTGTGGATGGTATTGGGGTACCACTTCATCCTGGTGCTGAGCGGTTTTACCGCGAAGTGGGTATGCTGAAATAAATAATCAAAACTAATGTGGGCCAGTATTCAATGTGCTGGCCCTATCAGATTGCATTGTGGCACGATCCATTTTTTGATTACTGGAAAAATCTATGACGACCGAAACCCAACTGGATGCCAAGACGCTTGAAGAGCTTGAGAAAAAGTATGACAGCGCCCTAAATACGCGCGACAACGGTCCTTTGATGACCCCGTTTCTTTACTGGGGGGCAATTTGTTTTGCGCTCTATCATATTTGGACCGCCGGTTTTGGGACACCTGTAGACCATGTGCACATGGGTATTCACCTAAGTGGTTTGTTTTTATTTATTTTTTGCGGGTTCCCAGTTTTGAAAACTGCGTCTCGATTGGATTGGAGCGGACCATCATTACTGCGGCCAGCAAATGTGCCACTTTACGATTGGATTTTGATGGCGGGGGCTATTGTAGCGGCTCTATTTTTATGGATCAGTTGGCGGGGGTTTTCGGGATTTGGTATGGATATTCCGGCGCAAACACTGCGGCAAGGCAACCCGTCGGCGCCGGATGTGTTTTTAGGAACGGTTTTAATCCTTGCCGTTTTGGAAATTGCTCGACGGACAATTGGCTTTGTTTTGCCCTTAATCATTTTGATGTTTATTGCATACGCATTGTTTGGGCCACTAATCCCAATTCAAATTATGCGGCACCCCGGCGTAAATTGGCAGCAATTCGTCAATAATATGTATTTTCCTGCCGAAGGAATTTTTGGTGTTACTCTGTGGGTTGTTTCAACTGTTGTGTTCCATTTCGTTCTATTCGGTGTTGTTGCCCAACGTATGGGGTTGGGGCAATTTTTCGTAGATAACGCCATGATTTTGGCGGGCCGTTATACCGGTGGTCCGGCCAAAGTGTCGGTTGTGTCTTCGGCATTTTTTGGCACAATTTCTGGATCATCCATCGCCAACACTGTTTCAACCGGTTCGTTGACTATCCCGAATATGAAAAAAATGGGATATCCAAGCCATTTCGCCGCTGGGGTCGAAGCAGCATCCTCTGCTGGGGGGCAAATTACACCGCCCATTATGGGAGCTGCCAGTTTTTTGATGGCTGAATACCTTGAGGTCCCTTACACTACCATCGTAATAGCGGCAATTGTACCAGCTCTAATGCATTATGTTGGTGTCTTATCCATCGTGCATTTTACTGCTAAAAAATTGGGTTTGCAGGCATATCGAAAAGAAGATTTGCCCCAGATTGTAAAAGTATGGCGCCAAGGATGGTATACCATCATTCCACTGGTCGCGCTTTTGGTCGTCCTGTTTTCTGGGTACTCGCCAAATATGGCCGCTTTCTTGGGCCTATTGTTGTGTATAGTTGTGGGATTTTGTACCGTTTCGCGACCTTTGACCTTGGCTGTTCCACTTGCATTGCTGGCCTTTATTTTTTGGAAGGCTTCGCCTGCTAGCGGTGAAGGGTTTTCGCCGACCATCGCCGGGATCCTTGCGGCGTTAACAATATTGGGGATGTTACACAAAAACGAACGTCAAAATTTCCGATCCCTGTTCGACAGCATGCATATCGGAGTGCAGTATGCGTTGGCTGTTGGAGCGGCATCAGCCGCAGTAGGGATAGTGGTAGGCGTGATCAACACCACTGGAATTGGGTTCCGGATGGGGTTTATGGTGACGAATGGCGCAGCAGATATGGCGGCTTGGTTGTACCAAATAATCGGTTGGATCCCTGGTGGTGCTTTCACGCAATCCGGAATTCAGCAATTCTTGTCGCTTGTTTTGATTGCGATTGCTTGTATCTTGATGGGCGCAGGGCTGCCCACGACTGCGCTTTATATTATGTTGGTAGCGGTGGCACAGCCTGCTTTGGCGCAACTGGGTGTGCCGGCGTTGGCCACACATATGTTTGTGTTATATTATGGGGTCATTTCCGAAATTACTCCGCCAGTTTGCGCATCGGCCTATGCGGCGGCTGGTATTGCAGGGGCTAATCCGTTTAGAACAGGGTTGAGTGCCTTTACCCTAGGGATAGGGAAATTGATGGTGCCGATGGTGTTCGTCTATGCTCCTACCATGTTAATCGTATTACCGGAATATTTTACGCTTGGTTCATTTTTGCAGGTATCTCTCACATGTGCGATTGGGATTTTTGCGATTGGCACTGCGGTTGCAGGATTTTTCTTGGCGCCTTTGAATGGGATATCGCGGGCCTTGATGGCGATTGGGGGCCTGTTTATGGTCACGCCCAGCGGGGTAACTGACCTTATTGCTTTGGCTTTAATGGTTCCCATCCTTCTAATGCAAGTGCGCCAAAACAACAGGGTCCAATGATGACCCGCAACCCTCAGGTTATTGTTGTTGGCGGTGGAATAATTGGCATTTGCAGCGCTCTAACTCTGATGGAAAGGGGTGTGCAAGTCACCTTGATTGAACGTGATATTCCGGCGCAGGGGGCTTCAATGGGCAATGCAGGGGTGATTTCGCCTTACTCCATTATTCCGCAGTCTGTGCCAGGTTTGTGGAAAAATATTCCACGCTGGCTGTTAAATCCTCATGGGCCTGTTTCGGTTCGGTTGGGATATTTGCCAAGTTTTTTGCCGTGGGCGATAAAATTCCTGCGGCAAGGGACCGCCGCCAAAGTGCAAGCCGCTGCGGATGCCATGTATATGCTGAACCATGATAATATTCAATTATATCAGCGACATTTAGCGGGTACAGGGTTCGAAAACTTGATCCAAGACAGTTGCTATGTCTATGCATTTCGAGATGAGGTCCGGGCCAATCTTAACAGTTTAGACAACGATATTCGTCGCGCATTTGGGGCCAACGTACATCAATTAACAGCCAACGAATTGAACCGACTAGAACCGGCTTTGTCCTTAGACTTTAAATCCGCTATAGTCGTGGAAGGTCAAGCGCGTGCACGATCGCCAGGAAAAATTTGTGCCGTTTTGACAGAGAAATTTAATGCGCTGGGTGGTGTTGTCGTACAACAACGCGCCACGGCTTTGATCCCGCAATCGGACGGGTGGTGCGTAAAAACAAAGTCCGATATTTTTCATGCACCCCAAATAATATTGGCAGCGGGAGCATGGTCGTTACAATTGCTGGAACCGTTAGGCATCCAAGCTCCATTAGAGGCGGAACGTGGCTATCATGTAGTCTTCAAAAATCCTGGAGTAGAATTGAATAATTCGGTTATGGATATGGACATGAAATTTGTCGCATCCAGCATGGACATGGGCCTTAGGGGGGCTGGGACAGCAGAATATTCTGGCTTGAATCATCCTCATAACCCTAAACGGCTAGCGGCGTTGGAACAAGCGGCGCTGCGGCTTTGCCCCGATATGCTCGGTACCGAGGTGGAAACATGGTCTGGGGTGCGTCCCTCTTTCCCTGATAGTTTACCTGTGATTGGGCACATACCAGGTTATACTGGATTGATTGGTGCATTTGGACATAGTCATTGGGGTTTTATGATGGGGCCAAAGACAGGGCAGATTGTTGCGGATTTAGCATTGGGACGAAGCCCTAACCTTGATCTTGCACCTTATTCTATCAATCGTTTTTAGATCTTTTGTTTTAGTTTTTCCAGGACATTTCGGTACGCTTTAACGATACGGTCACGATCTTTATGGCGACCCTGTGTAACCAAATGACGGCCAGCGGACCAAACGTCGCTGACACAGGTGTGTCCGCGACCAGAGAATATTAAACTATCCAGTATTCGGTCATTACTGCAGTGACATAGCATTTCATTGTCGGATGAAATACCAATCAAATCGGCCCATCTCCCCGTCTCGATTCCACCACTATTGCGCGCGGCTGCTTGGGCGCCTGATGTATTGGTGCTGTCAAATAAAACACGGCCAGTGGAGCGGTCGGACAATGCCAAGGTTGCGCGGCTTTGGTCGCGCAGGCGCTGAGAATATTCTAATGTTGCAAGTTCATGCCAAAGTGCGATGTGGATATTGCTATCGGATCCAATGCCAAATTTACCGCCTGCATGAAAAAATTTATGACCGTTGAATATACCATCACCCAAATTGGATTCTGTAATGGGACAAAGGCCAGCAACTGCCCCAGTCTGCGCCAATTGCGTGGTTTCTTGGTCCGTAATTTGGGTGCAGTGGATAAGGCACCATCTTTCATCAATACTCGCATTATCTAATAGCCACTCTGCTGGGCGTGCATTCAGATAGGCGAATACTTCGTCGACTTCGTTGATTTGTTCGGCCAGATGCATGTGAATTGGCCCTCCAGGGCAGATACTTTGCACGCGGCTCAAAGCGTGTGGCGGGACGGCACGCAACGAATGGGGCGCAACTCCAACCCCGAAATCTGATGGCGCATTGGCGATACCTGCAGCAGTTTGGGTAAAGAGTTTTTCAAACAAATCCAAATCGCACCCAAACCGGCGTTGCCCGCCCATCAGGTGCCTCCCATCGCAACCACCCTGAATATAAAGAACTGGCAATAGCGTTAGTCCGATGCCCGAGTTCGTTGCCGCTTGCGTTATTTGGGCTGCCATTTCGGACAGATTGTTATACTGTTTTCCGTTCGCATCGTGATGGAGGTAATGAAATTCAGCGACAGCAGCAAAGCCCGCCTCAAGCATTTCCATAAACACAAATTCTGAAATTGCACGTACATGGTCTGGCGTCAGGCTGTCTAAAAACCGATACATCAATTGCCGCCATGTCCAAAAGCTGTCTTGCCCCTGCGGTCCACGTTCTTCGGTCAAACCCGACATGGCCCGTTGGAAAGAGTGGCTGTGCAAATTGACCGGCGCAGGTAAAAGTATGTCCACATGTTTATCAAAGGTATCCGCGCGCGTGCGAATCCCAGATATCTGGCCGTTTTCGATGAAAACGGTGATATCTTTTTGCCACCCCTTTGGCGTCAAAGCATGGTGTGCGTGTATTGATTGCATGGGGCAAGCTCCATTGACAAAAAGGTTAATTCAAATCTAGCCTCAACGTAACAACCGCGCAAGGAAAGGCACAGTTTCACAGATGGATTTCATTCGCATTTCCCGGGGCACAAGCCCTTTGGTTTTGGGTTTGCCTCATGCCGGCACCTATGTGCCAGAAAGGCTTTGGCAGAACTTAAACCCGAATGGTCAAATTCTGGCAGATACGGATTGGCATATCCACGAGATTTATGATGGATTGGTAAGCAACGTAACAACTGTGCGCACTTTGGTACATCGCTACGTTATTGATGTTAATCGCGACCCCAATGGGAAAAGTCTTTATCCTGGACAAAACACAACAACATTATGTCCCACCATTGATTTCAACGGTGATCCCATTTGGCACGAACCAAATTATCCAGATGCCGCTGAAATAGCGCGAAGAAAACACACCTTTTATGATCCCTATCATGTTGCGCTGTCAGTCGAGTTGGAGCGTGTGCGCGATATCCACGGATATGTAATTTTGTATGACTGTCATTCCATCCGTTCCCAAATCCCATATTTGTTTGATGGAATTTTGCCTGATTTTAATATTGGTACTAATGACGGAACCAGTTGCAGCGCACAAATTTCCGACGCGGTCATGGAAATGTGTCGTGCGGCTCCAGGGTATAAATCGATCCTGAACGGACGTTTCAAAGGCGGTTGGACCACCCGTCACTATGGCCGGCCAAACAAAGGCATTCATGCCATTCAAATGGAATTGGCTCAATCGACCTATATGGTGGAACAATACCCATGGGACTATGTCCCCGATTCCGCAGAAAAAATGCGGTTTCATTTGGCGAGGATCCTGAACACACTATTGGATTTAGAGGGTTTATAATTTGTGTGAAATTCACGTTTATATAAGAAACGAAAGTCAGTGACCAAGGCTGCATCATTCCAAGTGGTCAAGAACCGTTGGGGCAATTAACTCTGCACAACAGTATTCGGTTATCGAAGAGACATTGTGATGCATTTTGGCAGAAGAAGATCCGTATCGTTCTGACTGAGCGTGCACTTGAAAACCGGTTGCTCACAAAGAGCCTTATCAGAATTAGGTGCAGCGCGGAGTGAGTTATTCAGCATTTATGAAGGTCGAGGCTGTGAGGCTCGTGGGGAACTCCTATCTTCCGGCAAAGCAAGCGCTTGCCATGTTTGGTATACAGCATTCTCACTGAAGCCGGTTTTTGACAGCACCGGCTTAAGCGACCATAAATACTGTTATTGAGTTCCGCGAAGAAACAACACGCCCGAATGAACTTGGGCAGACTGATTTTACCGATTTCAAGATTAATGGATGGGCTCGGTGTTGTTTATCTGTAATCTTGGGTGACGATATCGTTACATTCTGGCTTAGACGCTCTGCACGACGATGAAGGCGCAAGATGTCAAAAAACCATGAGAAAACCAGATAATCCAAACCCGCCGTCAAGAAACACAATCTGGA
>Ga0102960_1000872_pt1 | contig 11368 bp, 9 predicted proteins | sample SalPon2_B_H2O_MG_2_FD_84521 | JGI IMG/M metagenome (GOLD analysis project Ga0102960, IMG submission 84521) | Salt pond water microbial communities from South San Francisco under conditions of wetland restoration - Salt Pond MetaG SF2_B_H2O_MG | ecosystem: Environmental > Aquatic > Non-marine...
TGTTTCAAAATCTGAGTCTTTGTATTAAAAATCATTAATCATCGGCATATCCTCTTCATTAAGTTCAGGCAATATAGGTATTGAGGATTCACTAAAACTTTGTGATTGAATTTGTAGATTTGAACAAATTAAAAACTAATGAAAAATATCTTATTTATATGTCTTTTGAGTTTATCAATTTACTCTTGTGTATCTATTCGTTTTCCTGAATCAATAAAAGTTGATATTACAGTTCCTGAAAATTTAGATATAGAAAAGGTTGAAGTTATTATTGACACTTTAAGAGGAGTTAATTTGAAAGGGAAAAACAAAATTGATGGGATTTTTGAATTTAACATTCAGAAAGCTGAAACAAACAATGAGCCAAAAGGTAAGCAGCAAAAAGGAATGACAGCTCCAAAAAGAAATTAAAGACCTAACTCCTTACCTCTTCTGTGAATAGCTTCATCGATATCTTCTACTCTATATTTTTTAAGAATTTAATCATCGGCATATCCTCTTAATTAAGTTCAGGTATTTCTAATCCTCTTAAGCTGGTTAAACTTAATACACTTTCCAAAGCATAAAACGAGCTACTAATGAATTAAGTGTAGACTTGCCTTTGTTTGTTTAGTAAGTTTTTTTTTGGTATTAGGGAAAATTAACACTTTTATATCAGTCTATATAAAACAGGCATTGCAACGATTTGGTTTGATGTAAAATTTTTAAGAACGAAACTGTTTAGTCCTTTAATAATTCCAATCCTACCGAGAATGAGAATTGGCAATATATCAATTAAACTATTCCATTTGCAATGATTGATTAATGCATATTCACATTTTTTATTCAATGGAGATAATGGCGTGCTATTAGTCAAATTCGCATTTGCAGTCCACCATCCAGCAGTATATTTCCATACGTCTAATACAGTTTTCTCATTATTACTATAAAAATAATTGAAAAGAAAAACCCCATTTGAGTTTTTATCCACTTCTGCAATTTTGATTTTATTTTGTGCTTTTGTTTTAAAAAAACGTTTAGAGTTAGCTCTTAGGTAGTCCTCAATTTCAATTAATATTTTGTTGTTTTCTATCAATTCAAGATTCTCTAAAGACTCTGCTTGAATAAGGATTACAATATCAAATTTTGCAGGTCGGATTTCAATATTTTTTTCTTTAATTAATCGAAGCCCCTCTCTACTGCCAGGAGGGATTAAAAAAGCGGAAAATAAATCAGCTCTCTGTACGCCATCTATATCAGTAAGTGTAGAAATTTTATCTTTTAATTCATACTCTAATTTTCTTTTATGATTTGATTTTTTAAAAAGGTGTTGTGGTTGAATTTCAGCTGCAATAAAAATATATCCGAAGGAATTTGGGGAGGATAACATTCCTTGTTCTTCAATGTTTTTTGCTGAAGTGGGATTGATTATTTTCATTTTTTTTTAAAGATATTTCCCTTGCTGATAAGAAAAACAAACAGGAATGAAATAATAAATGAAAACAGATAGGCAAAACCCTCTTTTTGAGAGTTTATTCCAATATGATTTAAAATATAATTTATGAAAGGATAACGCAACATTATTATTTTCTTGAATCTTTAATTTTTTTGGTCTCTTGAAGCGTTATTCTTAATCCAAGCCAGGCCGGTATTAGAGGTAATGCAGCAGTTGCTACCCCGGCAGTATATTGCCATTCCCCATAAATTACAAATGGAAAAATAAAATGCGTCAATTCTGCTACTGTCATTGCAAAATAAAAGAAGGACAGAAAATAATAGCCCAATGGCCATTTTTTTAGGATTAATATGGCTCCAGTAATCCACATAATTGGACCAAAAAAGGCTGCAAAGGTCAAAAAATCTCTTTGTGTAACAGAACTGCCTCCCAATTGTGAAGCCACCTGTTCAAACCCAAAAATATATTCCTCGTAAACGTGAACAATAAAAAAGATGACAGCAAGTAAATAATAGATGATGACTTTTGAAGTATCGAAATGCGTTTTATAACTCGTTTTCAAATACAACAAAAATCCGCCTGCACCTGCACCTCCAATAACAATTGGACCGATTTTACCTAACAAAAAATATGAGAAAATAGAAAGAAATATTATAAATATACCTGGAATTATAATATCTCTGTTTTTCATTCTTATATAATTTTATGTGGTTTTCGTAAATAATTAATGTAAAGTAATTGATTTTTAACAATTTAAGAGATAATTAACCAAAATTTAAAAAAACTATTCTTTTATTGATAATTTAAACTGTTTAAAAGAAGAGTGCTATATACATATAAAAACACAAATGATAAATGACTTTTAAGTGAAATAACTGCAATTTCTAACAATAAATGAAACTAAATCACAGGCATATCATCTTCAGTAAGTTCTGGGATTTCTAATCCCCTTAAATAAGTTTTCTCACTCACGAAGAAAGTAGTTAACGGTAAGTAGCAATTCCTATATTTAGGCAAGAGAATAAATGCATAAGAGTATTATAAGTTGAGGTATGAGTTGTCTAAAAAATAGTAATATATTTGTTCGCCTCTTAAAATATATGGGCACTTAAACGGGCACTATATAAATGTTAATAAGAGGTAAACCCCTACGGGTGTTTAGCTCAGTTGGTTTAGAGCGCTACCTTGACAGGGTAGAGGTCACTGGTTCGAATCCAGTAACACCCACAATTATCCTTAATGGCTTGGCTTTATTGCCATAAACCTCATTTTCACCCCAATTTTCACATAAAACACTTCTAAAGCTAACCTTGGAAAGGAGATGCTTTCTTTCTAACTTTAAAGTCACAATAATTTTGAGCTCTCTTTTGACGGCCTTAATCGACAGTTTTGTTTAAGGTTTGCAAAATTATAGGCTTAAATACAACAATTGTAGGTACAACATAATGGAGCTTTAAAAAAAGTCGTTTAATTTCATTATATAATTTAAATTCAGATGGATCAGACAAAAAAATATTACCTAGTATATCCTTACGTACAAATGATGGGATGTATTTGGTTTTTAGACTCTTTGTAGTCAACTAATAAAATGATTTTCAGTAGCTTCTAATCTTCTCATAAAACGAGCCTTTTTTTGTTTAAAAATTTTATTTTCAAAATTTCGACCATGAATCGATTTAATAATGATTCAAAAAAAATAGATCAGAAGGAGTAGTGCGAGAATACTTTATTTATTTACTGTCTTCATTGGATGCTTTAGGAACTTCAACCAATACCTTAAGGAATTTTTTCCTCAGGGTTTGCAAGGAGTGTTCAACCCAAACTTTCACACCAACTTTTTGATCGGAGAAATCTGCACCAATTACTTCATAAATATTAATTATATTTAAACATGAGTAAAAATTCAACCACCTATTGGAAAACCAATCTTAAGTATTTGGGTATATTACTTTGTATTTGGTTCATCGTCTCTTTTGTATTTGGAATCCTTTTAGCTGAAACCTTAAACCAATTTCAAATAGGGGGCTTTCCCCTCGGGTTTTGGTTTGCTCACCAAGGGTCTATTTACTCATTTGTCATTTTAATTTTTGTTTACGTCTATTTGATGAACAAACTCGACAAGAAATTTGATGTCGATGAAATATAAAACTTGGAAAAATTTATGAGCGCACAAACATGGACTTACCTTTTGGTAGGGGTTACTTTTTTTATATACATTATAATTGCCATTATCTCTAGAGCAGGATCTACAAAAGAATTTTATGTAGCTGGAGGTGGAGTAAATCCGATTGCAAACGGTATGGCTACTGCGGCAGATTGGATGTCAGCAGCCTCGTTTTTATCTATGGCAGGTCTTATCGCATTCATGGGCTATTCAGGAGGGCAGTATCTGATGGGCTGGACAGGAGGTTATGTACTTTTGGCACTTTTACTGGCACCTTACCTCAGAAAATTCGGAAAATTTACTGTTCCCGACTTTATAGGAGAACGTTATTATTCAAAAAATGCTCGATTAGTAGCTTTAATCTGTGCCTTATTTATATCCTTCACCTATGTGGTTGGACAAATGAAGGGGGTGGGAGTTGCTTTCGCACGTTTTCTAAATGTGCCTTTCGACACAGGTGTCCTTATTGGTATCGGAATTGTCTTTTTTTATGCTGTTTTGGGAGGAATGAAAGGTATTACCTACACCCAAGTGGCTCAGTTTTGTGTATTGATTTTTGCTTTTACTGTGCCTGCGATTTTCATTTCTTTACAAATGACAGGAAATCCAATCCCTCAGTTGGGTTTTGGATCCAAAGGTACTGACGGGGTATATCTTCTGGAAAAGCTCAATCAAATTTCTATGGATTTAGGTTTTGATGCGTATACCTCCATAAATAAGGAAAACTTAATTAATATGTTTTTTATTACCGCTGCCCTTATGTTTGGCACGGCGGGATTGCCTCATGTCATCGTTCGATTTTTTACGGTTCCAAGAGTAAAAGACGCCCGTATCTCTGCGGGCTGGGCACTCTTATTTATTGCCATCCTATATACCACAGCTCCTGCAGTAGCTGTCTTTGCAAGAACCAACCTCATCAATACCCTGTCTGAGACTCAATACAGTGATGTGCCTGGTTGGTTTACCAATTGGGAAAAAACAGGCTTACTCTCTTTTGAGGACAAAAATGAGGACGGTAAAATTCAATATGTAGCGGACACTACTTTAAATGAGTTAACCGTGGATCGGGATATCATTGTACTTGCAAATCCTGAGATTGCAAATCTGCCCCCTTGGGTCATTGGTCTGGTTGTGGCAGGAGGATTGGCTGCAGCACTTTCTACAGCCGCAGGACTTTTATTGGTCATTTCTACTTCGATATCGCATGATTTGTTGAAAAATTATTTACGTCCAAATATCAGTGAAAAAGGAGAGCTTTACGCAGCTCGAGTGGCTATTGCTGTAGCTGTAGTTGCAGCGGGCTTAGCAGGAATGAATCCTCCTGGATTTGTGGCTCAGGTAGTTGCATTAGCTTTTGGCTTGGCAGCTTCTTCTTTTTTTCCGGCTATTATTTTAGGGATTTTTGACAAACGTATGAATCGAGAAGGTGCCATTTCAGGGATGATTACTGGAATTGTATTTACAGCGTCCTACATATTACACTTCAAACCTCAGTTAGGAGGATCGGGACTTCCAGAAGATTTTTGGTGGGGTATTTCCCCTGAAGGTATTGGCACTTTGGGAATGTTCATTAATTTTATTGTGGCAATTTCGATCTCTCGATTTACTGCACCACCTCCACTGGAAGTACTCGAATTGACAGAGCGTATTCGTACTCCCAGAGGATCAGAAAACCCCGATGCTATTCCACATTAACACAACTAAAGTAAAGCCTTATGAATCAAAAAATACAATCCCTTTCAGGATACCTTCATGAATATCAAAAAAGCATTCACCAACCCGAGCAATTTTGGGATAGAATTGCATCTTCTTTTTTTTGGCGAAAACCCTGGGACCGCGTCTTGTCTTGGGACTTTGAAGGACCTGAAATCAAATGGTTTGAAAATGCAAAACTCAACATTACAGAAAATATTTTTGAGAGACATCTTTTTACCCATGGTGACAAAACCGCAATTATATGGGAACCTAACGATCCCAACGAAGCTTCTATACATCTGTCGTATAGAGAACTCTTTGAGAAAACTTGTCAATTTTCAAATGCGTTAGAAGCTGAAGGAGTAAAAAAGGGTGACCGTGTCATCATTTACATGCCTATGATTCCAGAAGCCGCGATAGCCATGCTTGCCTGTGCACGTATTGGAGCAGTACATTCTGTGGTTTTTGCTGGTTTTTCATCTTCGGCATTAGCAGATCGAATCAATGACTGTCAGGCCAAAATGGTGTTGACCTCGGATGGAAATTACAGGGGTGCAAAAAATATTGCCGTCAAAGCGGTGGTAGATGAAGCGCTAGAAAAGACAAATTGTGTTGAAAAAGTAATTGTATGTGAACGCACTAAAGCTGAGGTTCAGATGGAAGCAGGGCGAGACTTGTGGTGGCACGATGTAATCAAAAATCAGCCTACGGAACATCAGGCAGCTACTACAGATTCTGAAGATTTATTATTTATACTTTATACTTCAGGATCCACAGGAAAACCCAAAGGAGTAGTGCATACTACGGGAGGGTACATGGTTTATTCTCAATATTCATTTTTAAATGTATTTCAATATGAACAAAATGATGTGTATTGGTGTACAGCAGATATTGGATGGATTACTGGACATTCATATATTATATATGGACCCCTGTTGAGTGGAGCCACCACCCTAATGTTTGAAGGTGTTCCTACTTATCCACATGCTGGGCGTTTTTGGGAGATTGTTGACAAATATCAAGTTAACCAATTTTACACTGCCCCGACTGCCATACGTGCCCTGCAAGCTCATGGATTGGAGCCTTTGGAACCTTATAAGTTAGACTCATTAAAAGTGATTGGATCTGTAGGAGAACCTATTAATGAGGAGGCATGGCACTGGTATCATGATCATATAGGAAAAGGAAACTGCCCTTTAGTAGATACCTGGTGGCAAACCGAAACAGGCGGAATTATGATTTCTCCTTTGGCAGGAATAACGCCCAATAAACCAGCTCATGCTTCACTTCCCTTACCTGGAATTCAACCCATCATTGTAGATGCGGAAGGAAATGAATTAAAAGGGAATAATGTCGAAGGAAATTTATGCATCAAATTTCCTTGGCCTTCAATGATTCGAACGACTTATGGTGACCATCAGCGTTGTAAAGACACCTATTTTTCTACTTATCCAGGTATGTATTTTACAGGGGACGGAGTGAAACGTGATCATGATGGGTATCTGCGCATTTTAGGACGGGTAGATGATGTTATGAATGTTTCAGGACATCGTATGGGAACCGCTGAGGTTGAAAATGCAATCAATGAACATCCAAAAGTCATAGAGTCTGCGGTTGTAGGTTTTCCTCATGAGATAAAAGGACAAGGTATTTACGCCTATGTGATCTGCGATATGGAGGGAAGAACCGAATCGGGTTTGATTCAGGAAATAAAAGATACTGTCCGAAAAATTATTGGTCCTATCGCAAAACCAGATCAGGTTCAGATTGTTTCAGGGTTACCCAAAACTCGCTCAGGAAAAATCATGAGGCGTATCTTGAGGAAAGTCGCAAGCAATGATTTTACTAATTTAGGAGATACATCAACATTATTAAATCCTGAAGTAGTAGATGAGATCATAGAAGGTGCAAGGACCAATTAAACATCAAAGTTCGGAGCAGTAAGTATCTCCAATTGAGAAATCATTAAAAATTTGTTCTGACACTATTCCCTGTCGAACTCCATCATCGGGAAGATTCGGTTGGTTTGGGTTGTTGTAATAGTTGACGTATTCATCGGTTTGAAGGACGAAGTAATAGTTTTCGTTTTGTTCCACCTTCTGAATTATGGTACCACATCGATCATCAGTTGCTTGACACCCTACCACAAATAAAAATAAACCCCAAAAAAGAAACTGTCGCATAAGTTTAAAGAGATTCAAGTAAAGGAATAATTTGCTCTAGTTTCATAGATCGTGAACCTTTTATCAAAATGCGATTGGATTTTTTTTGTTGTGCTTTTAGAGTATTAAAAAGCGCATCTAAATTCTCGAACTTTTGAATACTAGGATGTGTAATGGTCGTTTTTTTGAAATGTGAACCAAGGGTATAGATATTCTCAAAACCAAGTTGAAGACTGAGGCTAAGTATGTCGTTGTGTTCTTCTTCACTTTGTTTACCCAACTCCAGCATGTCACCAATAATTACAACATTATTGCTAGTATTATATTTGGCAAAGGCTCGGAGTGCGGCTTCCATACTACTTGGATTTGCATTATATGCGTCTAAAATAATTTGTGTACCTTTAATACTTAACTTTTGAGAACGGTTATTTTTTGAATCATAAGCAGCTATAGCATTTTGTATCTCTGTTAAAGGAACTTCAAACAAAGTACCGAAAGCTATAGCTGCAGCAATGTTGTTAAAATTATATGTGCCATACAAAGGGCTTTTAAATATTCTCTCTTTAAACCGTAACTCCAATTGATTTTCATCATTAGACAAGTATTCAATTTTAAAATCTGGGGTATTTTTATTGCTGAATTGAACTACTTTATAATTTTTTGTTTGTTCAACCTGTTTGGGATCTGCTCCATTAATTAAAATTTGACCTTGATTTTGTATCAGATGTGTGTACAATTCGGATTTACCGCGTACTACGCCTTCCTCACTCCCAAATCCCTCCAAATGTGCTTTTCCAAAATTTGTGATGTAGCCCCAATTGGGTAATGCTATTTCACAAAGTTTTTCAATTTCCTTAACATGATTTGCTCCCATTTCGATGATACCTATTTCATGTTGCTCAGTAAGTTGTAATAAGGTGAGAGGTACACCAATATGATTATTTAAGTTTCCTTGAGTTGCAAGAACTTTAAATTTTTTCTGGAGGACTTCCCGAATTAATTCCTTGGTTGTAGTTTTGCCATTACTTCCTGTGAGAGCAATAATTAGGATATTGAGTTTTTTTCTGTGGTAGTTTGCGAGCTGTTGAAGGGTCGCAAGGGTATTTTTTACTAGAAATACTTTAGAATGGTTTGTAAGGGTATTGAGATCACTGATAACCACATACTCGGCTCCTTTTGCTAAAGCTTCTTTAGCAAAACGATTTCCATCAAAATTTGGACCACTGAGCGCAAAAAAAAGAGCTCCTTTTTTTAGTGTACGCGTATCGGTACTAATCTCAGTAGCATTGAGGAAAGCGATATATAGTTGTTCTATTTCCATCCTAAAAAAAAAGCATCTTAGTAGAAAGATGCTTGATTTCTGTATTCTTATCCTCGTCTTTTGTGACGGGCACTCTTTTTCGTTTGGCTTTTTGACCCCAGGCGTGACATGGCACATCTAAAGCCAATATAGTCCGTTGCAATGTACTGAGGCAAATAACGTCTTTGTGCGGGGTCTAACCAGTAAGCACGATCTTTCCATGATCCCCCTTTGTACACTCGAACTTCATCGGTAATCAAAGTGGTGCGGGAGGGACTTCGGTCAAATTGACGTTGGATTCCACCATCGGCGTCTTTAGTCACTTTGGGAGGTGTTGGAGCATCATACATTTGGGTTGTTTCTGGTTTGTCGTTCAATCCATTTTCTTGTTTTCCTGAAGCAAAATTTCTTGAAGACTCGGTATCTCCATCTCTAAAATTTCGATTGTCGCTTTCAGAAAAATTTTGGCGTAAAAAAGTTTCGTTTTCATCAATAGCTACTTCATCCAGTTCACCCGGAAGTCGTTTTAGTAAAACCTTTCCATTGGGAAGTGTATCAAAAACCAATTGGTCTGCAGCGATAATCGATGCTTTTCCGTCTTCACCAATTACCGATTTGGTATAAACATTTCCACGATAGTAGTTAAAGTCATTGGCTTCATCGTCTACTATGGGACGATACACATCGGAAACCCATTCCGAAACATTTCCAGCCATATCGTAAATTCCAAAGTCGTTGGGTGGATATTGTTTTACTTGGATAGTGATGTCAGCTCCATCATCAGACCATCCTGCAATACCACCATAATCTCCTTTGCCGAGTTTAAAGTTTGCCAATTGGTCTCCTTCAGTACGTCTTTCACTGGATCTAGTGTATTCGCCAGACCAAGGGTATTTTTTCTTTCCTCTGTAGTTATTGTATTCACGATCACCAACAAGAGCTAGTGCTGCATATTCCCATTCTGTTTCAGTAGGAAGTCGATATGAAGGAAGAAGAATCCCTTTTTCTATTCCGGCATAGACTTTAACAATAGAATCTCCTTTTTTCTGCTCAGCCCTTTTTCCTGCCAAGCTATCCATTTTTCCACCGTAGGAAGTTTCAGGTCTTTTGAGATAAGCTTGAGTATTAAAAGTACTATTGGTTTCAACTTCGCTGTAACGAACATCTTTTTGAACATAAGATTCTCTTTCAAGAATAAATTCGTTCACCCGGTCTGTTCTCCATTCCGCGTATTGTACTGCTTGAAGCCAGTTAACCCCTACTACAGGGTATTCAGCATAGGCGGGGTGACGTAAGTAGTTTGTTGTAAGTTCTTCAACATAACCCAGCTGGTTTCTCCATACAAGCGTGTCTGGAAGTGCTCCTTCATAGATTAGTCGGTATCTAGGTTCATTGGTTGGGAATACATACTCTAACCAATCGAGGTATTCCATATACATTAAATTTGTAACCTCTGTTTCGTCAATGTAAAACGACATTACATGTTGTTTTGTAGGAGTATTATTCCAATCGCGCATTACATCGTCTTGAACCTGACCCTTTGTAAAGGTACCTCCTTCTACGAAAACAAGTCCGGGACCTGTTTCTTGGTCGTCAAACTCAATATTGTATTGAAATCCACCTTTTTTGGAATTTATATCCCACCCCGTACCGCGGGAAGAATTTCCACCGCCACAAGCAATCAGAGTAAGGATTCCAATGAATGCGATTGAGAATAGTTTCAAATTACTCACTTTCATATAGTTTTATATTTGTTCAAATACGAATGCAATATACAAATAATCGAATTTAGCTGTATTTGCTTTTTGATTTAATTCTTTACACAATTCATTAAACGGTATCCTTGCACAATTATTGTTTTAAACTGAGAAAGAAATTAAAATTCTCATTCACACACGATTTTTACAAAAAAAGCGTTTTATGTATATGTCAAACAATACCATGAGAATTATCAAAGTAACTGTATTCTATTTTGTGTTTGGATTTGTTTATTGCTTTGGTCAAAATTCAAATAGGGTCGTTACTACAGGAGTTCCTTTTTTGATGATCACTGCAGACGCTCGTGCGGCAGGTATGGGAGAGTTGGGTGTTGCTACTTCAGCAGATAATTATTCCCAACATTGGAATCCTGCAAAATATGCCTTTGCCACAAAAGAAAAGAGTTTTGGGTTGAGTTATACTCCTTATCTAAGTAAGTTGGTAGATGATATCTTCCTTGGCAACATCACTTATTACAAAAAAATAGACGATCGTAGTGCATGGGCAACGAGCTTGAGGTATTTTAGTTTAGGCGACATTCAATTCAATGAATTTATTGCAGGAAATATTGTTGACCAAGGGGTGGAACGCCCCGCCGAACTTACTCTGGATTTATCTTATGCCTTAAAATTGAGCAATGAATTTTCAATGGCTGTGGCGGGACGATTTATATATTCAGATTTAAAAATTGCCATGGATGCAGATACCTCTTCCGCCAGATCTCTTGGGGTAGATGTGTCCGCTTTTTATGAGAGTGAGCCTTTTGAAATGAGTACCAATACTGCTATTTTTCGCTCTGGCATCAATATTTCATATATAGGTCCTAGACTGAATTACGACTCTGGGGCTCAAAA
>Ga0102960_1000880_pt1 | contig 11310 bp, 9 predicted proteins | sample SalPon2_B_H2O_MG_2_FD_84521 | JGI IMG/M metagenome (GOLD analysis project Ga0102960, IMG submission 84521) | Salt pond water microbial communities from South San Francisco under conditions of wetland restoration - Salt Pond MetaG SF2_B_H2O_MG | ecosystem: Environmental > Aquatic > Non-marine...
ACCACCACTTTGCTGGATTGGCTACGCGAACATCGCGGCCTGACCGGCACGAAAGAGGGCTGTAACGAAGGCGACTGCGGCGCATGTACCGTCATCGTGATGGACGCGGAAACAACGCGACCCCTAAACGCCTGCATTCTGTTTTTGCCGCAACTGCAGGGCAAAGCGATCCGCACCGTCGAAGGCATCGCATCAGCCGACACCCTGCATCCCGCACAGCAGGCCATGATTGATCTGCATGGGTCGCAATGCGGATTTTGCACACCGGGTTTCGTGACATCCATGGTCGCGGCTGGCATCAATGGCGATACCGATCACGACACCACACTGGCCGGCAACCTGTGCCGCTGCACAGGATATGCACCCATCGCACGGGCAGCAAAACGCACTGAAAATACCCCCCTGCCAGATTGGGTGGCCACCGATCGGCAGGCGCTTGCCGGCTGCGCCAAGGCAGCGTTGACCGCGGCGCAGCCGGGGTCGGGCGATGCCTTGGCTGCCCTGCTGATGGATCATCCCCAAACGCGGCTGATTGCGGGGGCAACCGATGTGGGGCTGTGGGTGACCAAACACCTCTCCGACCTTGGGCCCGTTGCCTTCTTGAACCAAGCACACGACCTTGCACAGATCACCGAAACCGACACCCACTGGGATATCGGGGCCATGGTAACGATCGAAACCCTGCGCCTGTGGGCCGTGGACCATATGCCCGCGCTGGCTGACCTGTTGCGTCGCTATGCGTCGACCCAGGTGCGCATGGCCGCCACGCTGGGGGGCAATATCGCCAATGGCTCGCCCATCGGGGACAGCCCGCCCGCGCTGATCGCCTTGGGGGCCACCCTGACCCTGCGCCGTGGCGACACGCGCCGCACGATCCCGTTGCAGGATTTCTTTATCGACTATGGCAAACAAGATTTGCAGCCCTGTGAATTTGTGCAATCCGTCCAAATCCCAAAAACCGATCATGACCTGCGCTGCTATAAAATATCCAAACGCTTTGATCAGGATATTTCCGCGCTGCTGGGATGTTTCAACATACGCGTCGATGCGAACACCGTCCAAGATGCCAAAATTGCATTCGGCGGAATGGCGGGCATTCCCAAACGGGCCCGCGCCGTCGAACGGGCGCTGATTGGTCACCCATGGACACTGGATACCATAACCGCAGCGCAGTCCGCATGGGCAGATGATTTCCAGCCCCTGTCAGACATGCGTGCCTCGGCCGATTATCGCCTGAAAACGGCGCGCAATTTGTTGGTGCGTTATTTCCACGACCGCGCCGGCACCCCCACATCTGTGCATGAGGTCGCTTTATGAGCGTTTCCAAACCCCTGCCCCACGATGCCGCGAAACTGCACGTCACAGGGCGCGCAAACTATATCGACGATATTCCCGTGCCGTCAAACTACCTGCATCTGGCCTTTGGCACGGCTACGATTGCGCGTGGACGTTTAACATCCATGGACCTAAGCGCGGTTAAATCCGCACATGGCGTTGTTGCCGTTATTACCGCGGATGATCTGCCCTTTGCCAATGATGTCTCGCCTGCGGCCCATGATGAACCGCTGCTGTGCGATGGACAGATCCATTACCATGGACAGCCCATGTTTTTGGTGGTGGCAGACAGCCACCTAAACGCCCGCCGCGCCGCACGATTGGCTCGGGTGGAATATGCGCCTGAAACACCTATTCTGACCATCGAACAGGCCCTAGCCGCAAACAGCCGGTTCGAAGAGGGTCCGCGCATCTATACCCGTGGCGATGTGGATTATGCACTGCCACAGGCAGAACACACCCTAACGGGCAGCTTTGACATCGGGGGCCAAGAACATTTTTACCTAGAGGGTCAGGCCGCCCTTGCCCTGCCGCAAGAGGATGACGAAATGATCGTCCATTCCTCAACCCAGCATCCCACCGAAATCCAACACAAGGTGGCCGAAGCCCTTGGCCTAGGCATGCACCAAGTACGCATACAAACCCGCCGCATGGGGGGCGGTTTCGGTGGCAAAGAAAGCCAGGGCAACGCATTGGCCGTTGCCTGCGCCATTGCTGCGCGCACCACAGGGCGCCCCTGCAAAATGCGCTATGACCGCGATGATGACATGGTCATCACAGGCAAACGCCATGATTTTCGCATTACCTATCAGGTGGGCTTTGACAATGATGGGCGTTTGTTGGCCATTGATTTTACCCATTACACACGCGGCGGCTGGGCGCAGGATTTGACGCTGCCAGTGGCCGATCGCGCCATGCTGCACGCCGATAACGCCTATTTCGTGCCGAACATGCGGGTCACCAGCCACCGTTTGAAAACCAACACAACCAGCGCAACCGCATTTCGCGGATTCGGTGGCCCGCAGGGCATGATTGGGATCGAACGCGTTATGGATCACGTTGCCCGCCATTTGGGGCGCGATCCATGGGATATTCGCCGCCTCAATTTCTATGCCAATGCAAACAGCCCAACACCGCAGAACACACATTACGGCATGCCTGTGCGTGATTTCATTTTGGATGATCTGTGCGATGAATTGATTGACACCTGCGGGTACCACGCGCGCAAAACCGAAATTGCAGCATGGAATGAAAACAGCCCGCTGCTGAAACGCGGGGTCGCGATTTCACCGGTCAAATTCGGTATATCCTTTACCCTGACGCACCTGAACCAAGCGGGGGCCTTGGTGCATGTGTACCAAGACGGCAGCATCCGTATCAACCACGGTGGCACCGAAATGGGTCAGGGTTTGTTTCAGAAAGTGGCCCAAGTTGCCGCATCACGATTTGGCGTCGGCATGGAGGCCATCAAAATCACCGCAACCGACACGGCCAAGGTGCCCAACACATCCGCCACGGCGGCCAGTTCGGGCAGTGACCTGAACGGAATGGCGGTGCAAATCGCCTGTGACACCATCATATCGCGCATGGCTGAATTTTTGGCCCATCAATACAACAAAACCCCCGATGATGTTGTATTTCGCGATGGAACCGTACAAATCGGCCGCCGCGAAATCAGTTTCGCCCAAGCCGCCTTGGCCTGTTATCAGGCGCGCGTCAGCCTGTCGGCCACTGGGTTTTACAAAACCCCTGATGTCGCATGGGATCGCATTGCGGGACGGGGCCAGCCGTTTTATTATTTCGCCTATGGTGCCGCCGTGACCGAGGTGGTGATTGACACGCTGACCGGTGAAAACCGTATTCTGCGAACCGATATTTTGCACGACACAGGCAACAGCCTGAATCCTGCCCTGGACATTGGCCAGATCGAAGGCGCCTATGTCCAAGGCTCCGGCTGGCTCACCACCGAAGAATTGGTCTGGGATGACCATGGTCGCCTGCGCACGCACGCGCCATCGACCTATAAAATCCCAGCTATGGCGGACAGGCCCGATGTGTTCAACGTGTCCCTATGGGGACGCGACAACCCCGCGCAAACCGTATACCGATCCAAAGCCGTGGGCGAGCCGCCGTTTATGTTGGGGATTTCAACCTATCTGGCATTGGTCGATGCGATTTCTGCCTGCGGGTCTGGTTATGCCGATCTAGACGCCCCCGCGACAGCGCAACGGGTTTTGGACGCAATTGAACGGGTGCGCGCATGACCTTTGACCTAGGGTTGGCACACCGACTGATCGACCGTTATGGCCGCGTCTGCCGTGTCTGCGTGTTGCAAACGCGCGGGTCCGCCCCGCGGGATGCAGGGACGGATATGTGGATCACCCCCGATGGCCAAATTGGAACAATCGGCGGGGGTCAGTTGGAATATAGCGCATGCGACACCGCCCGCGCGGCCATCACGACACAGATTGACAGTGATCGCACCCGCTGGACCAATGCGCATGCTTTGGGGCCGGACATGGGGCAATGCTGTGGCGGGCATGTGATATTAGGCTATGAAATATTAGACGCGGCATCCTTGCCCAGCGCCGACCAAGACCTGTTTATCCGCAGCTTTGATGCACATCAGGACGTAAACCAAGATACCCAGACATCGCGCGCGCATTATGTGGCCCATGGTCAAACCGGTGGATTTTTGTTCCGTGATGGCATGGTGATTGACGCGCTGCAACGCGCGGCACGGCCCCTGTGGATTTGGGGGGCAGGCCATGTGGGGCGCGCGATGGTTGATATTCTGTCACCGCTGCCCGAATTTGATATCACTTGGGTTGATACGGACCCATCGCGGTTTCCCGCTGACATTCCCGATACGGTCGATATCCTATATGCCCCACAATGCCATGATTTGGCAAAACATGCCCCGCAGCAGGCCAACCACCTGATCCTGACCTATTCGCATCATTTGGATTTAATGATCTGCGATGCGGTTTTGCGGCGATCGTTTCATTGGGCGGGACTGATCGGGTCAGACACCAAATGGGCCAGATTCCGCAACAGACTGGCCCATTTGGGGCATGAGGCTGCGCAAATACAGCGCATAACCTGCCCCATTGGGCGGCGGGATTTCGGAAAACATCCCTTTGCGATTGCCATAGGCATGGCAAATTGCCTATTAGAGATGGAAACGGCCCATCATCTTGGAAAGGAAAAAACAGCATGAACGATCGTGTGCTTCGTTTGACCGGCTTGACCAAAGCCTATCCAGGGGTTGTGGCCAATGATGACGTCAGCTTTGACATTGGCAAAGGCGAAGTGCATGCCCTGTTGGGCGAAAACGGCGCCGGCAAATCGACACTGGTCAAGATGATCTATGGGCTTGTCAAACCCGACAGCGGTTCCATGGAATTGAACGGCACGCCCTATCACCCCCAAGAACCACGCCAAGCGCGCGCCAATGGGGTGGCCATGGTATTTCAGCACTTTTCCCTGTTTGACGCGATGAGCGTGGCAGAAAACATTGCCCTTGGGATGGAAACACCCCCCACCCCACGCGATTTAGCCCATCAAATCCGCGAGGTATCCCAAACCTATGGCTTGCCCCTAGATCCGCATAAAATTGTCGGAGGGCTATCGGCCGGTGAACGCCAACGCGTTGAAATTATACGCTGTTTGTTGCAAAATCCGAAATTGTTGATCATGGATGAACCCACATCCGTTTTGACCCCGCAAGAGGTTGATATTCTGTTCAAAACCCTGCGCCAGTTAAAGGCCGAGGGGACATCGATTCTGTATATTTCCCATAAACTGGACGAAATCCGCGCCATTTGTGATACCGCCACAATCCTGCGTTTGGGCAAGAAAGTGGACACTTGCACACCCGCAGAAAAATCAGCGCGCGAATTGGCGGAAATGATGGTTGGCGCCAGCTTTGCCAGCCCCCAGCGTCATGACCGTGAATTGGGTCCTGTTTTATTGTCAGTCAACGGATTGTCCGTGCCTGCGGCAGATGCCTTTGGCACAGCGCTGCGCAATATTTCATTCGATATTCAGGCCGGCGAAATTTTGGGGATTGGCGGTGTGGCCGGTAACGGACAGGATGAATTACTGGCTGCAATATCAGGCGAAACACGCGTGCCGTCTGGCATGATGACAATGAACGGGCAAGATATTGGCCAATGGGGACCAAATGCGCGCCGCCAACTGGGCGTTTTATGCGCCCCCGAGGAACGTTTGGGACACGCTGCGGCCCCAAATATGAGCTTGACAGAAAATGCGATGATGACGGGTGCCACACGCCAAGGATTGGTTTCAAACGGCATATTAAACTGGACCAAAGCCCGCAATTTCGCACAAGATATTATTTCGGCCTTTGATGTGCGAACACCTGGTCCGCAAAATGCTGCGCGATCCCTGTCTGGCGGTAATTTGCAAAAATTTGTCATCGGCCGAGAGGTGTTACAAAACCCCGACGTTTTGGTGGTCAATCAGCCCACATGGGGCGTTGATGCGGCGGCGGCTGCCTCGATCCGTCAAGCGCTGTTGGATTTGGCAACACAAGGTGCCGCTGTGGTTGTGATTAGTCAGGATTTGGATGAGTTAATCGAGATCAGTGATCGCTTTGGCGCATTAAACGTAGGTCGGATCGACAAAATCGTGCCGATGCGCGGCCTGACCATTGATGAGATTGGTTTAATGATGGGGGGTGCGGGCACAGATGTCTGAGGCAAGGGAGCGCCGCTGCGCGGCGCGTGAGTATTTGGGCAAAAATGAAAGTAGGGGCGCGTTATGATCTTGTTAGAGAAACGCAAGCAGACCTCGCAGTTTTGGACATATGTCACACCGATTTTGGCGGTTGTGTTGACGATGATTTTTGGCGGGGTTTTATTTGCCATTTTGGGCAAAGATCCTGTGTTGGCGATCAAGACGATATTTTGGGATCCTGTTTTTGGTGAGTTTGCGTTTTATTACCGTCCTGAAGTGTTAAAGAAGGCAGCCCCCCTGATATTGATCGCGATTGGACTGTCGTATGGGTTTAAGGCAGGTATTTGGAATATTGGCGCTGAGGGGCAATATATCATCGGCGCGATTTGTGCGGTCGGTGTGGCATTGTCGTTTTACCCGACCGAGGGGCGTTGGTTTATTTTCCCGCTGATGATCGTCGCGGGCATTGCGGGTGGCATGATCTGGGCGATGGTACCGGCGCTGTTACGGGTTTATTTCAAGACGAACGAAATATTGGTATCCTTGATGCTGGTCTATGTTGCAGATGTCTTGATCAAGGCGTTTTCCATTGGATTGATGCGCAACCCCGATGGCCATGGATTTCCTGGCAGTCGCAATTTGAACGATTATCCCGCGGCCGCGAATTTGGAGTTGATTGCAGGGACTGGTCTGCATTGGGGCGTGATTGCCGCCATCGGTGTGGTTGTGGCAAGCTATGCGATTTTGGCGCGTCATCAATTCGGATTTCATGTGCGATTGACCGGTGAAAGCCCACGCGCTGCTGGGTTTGCGGGCGTGAATGCCAATCGGTTGATTATGGTGTGTTTTCTGATTTCTGGCGGATTGGCCGGTGTCGCCGGTATGTTTGAGGTGTCTGGACCTGCTGCCCAGATTTTAGGCAGCTTTCCATCCGCCTATGGATTTACCGCGATTATTGTTGCGTTTTTGGGCCGATTGAACCCAATTGGTATTTTACTGGCAGGGTTGCTGTTGGCGCTGACCTATGTCGGGGGCAGCGCCGCTGAAACAGCGATGAATATCCCATCGGCCACAATTCAGATATTCCAGGGAATGCTGCTGTTTGTGCTGTTGTCGGTGGATGTTTTAACCGATTACCGCCTGCGTTGGGTGGCACGGTCAGGGGGTGTTTAATATGGATATCAACCCGATATTATTAGCAGCAGCCATTATGGTCGCATCGACCCCCATTTTATTGGCGGCGATTGGCGAATTGGTTGTCGAACGCGCCGGCGTGTTGAATTTGGGTGTCGAAGGCATGATGATCACCGGCGCAGTTGTCGGATTTATCGCAGCCCACGAAAGCGAAAGTGCCACCTTGGGGTTTATGGGGGCAGCCCTGGGTGGGGCGGCGGTATCGGTCATATTTGGCCTGTTGACCCAATTTTTGCTGACAAATCAGGTGGCAACAGGATTGGCCTTGACCCTGTTTGGTGTGGGTCTGTCTGCATTGGTTGGCCAAGGATATGAAACCACCACGCAGGTACCCGTTCCGAAAATACCGATCCCTGTGTTATCGGATATTCCCATCATTGGGACCATTTTGTTCCGACATGACGCGATGGTATACCTAAGCCTGCTGATCGTGGCTGGCGTGTTCGTGTTTTTGACAAAAACACGCGCCGGCATGATATTGCGTGCTGTCGGGGAAAATCATGATGCGGCCCATGCCTTGGGATACAAAGTGCGCCGCGTGCGTATGATGGCCATTATGTTTGGTGGGGCCTGTGCTGGTTTGGGCGGGGCCTATATCAGTTTGGTCCGCGTTCCCCAATGGGTCGATAACATCACAGCTGGTACGGGTTGGATTGCGCTTGCGATCGTCGTATTCGCCAGCTGGAAACCATGGCGCCTGTTATTGGGGGCCTATTTATTCGGCGGGGTCACAGCGTTGCAGATTAATATTCAGGCAGAGGGGCTGGATATCCCTGTCGAATATCTGTCGATGTCGCCCTATCTTGCAACAATCCTTGTGTTAGTCGTAATATCAGGCGGACGCGCCCCTGGATCGTTGGGAAAAATTTTCCACGCCTCGTCATAGGGTGTGGTACAAGCACCGCGGAATAGTCCGCAATAATAGGAGAGAAGAACACATGAACCGCAGATCTTTATTGGCCGCTGGCGCAACAGCTGCATTTGCCGCCGTTTTGGGCGCACCACTGCGTGCCAACGGAAAAATCAAAGTAGGTTTCATCTATGTTGGCCCAATCAACGACGGTGGCTGGACACAGCACCACCATCATTCCGCCAAAGAAATGGTTGAACATTTCGGCGATGCCGTTGACCTGGTGTACCAAGAAAACGTCCCCGAAGGCCCAGACGCAGAGCGCGCAATCACACAGATGTGCTTGGGCGGTGCGGACATTATTTTCACCACATCCTTTGGTTTCATGGACCCAACAATCAACGTTGCCAAGAAATTCCCAAATGTGAAATTCGAACACGCAACAGGTTATAAACAGGCCGACAACGTATCCGTATACTCAGCCCGTTTCTACGAAGGTCGCGCGATCCAAGGGACCCTAGCCGGTCGTGTCACCAAAACGAACAAAGTGGGCTATATCGCATCCGTTCCAATCCCCGAGGTTGTGCGCGGCATCAACTCGGCCTTTATCCATGCACGCAAAGTGAACCCAAATGTTGAATTCAAAATCGTTTGGATTTTTGAATGGTTGAACCCAGCCAAAGAGGCCGACGCAGCCAAAGCATTGATCGAACAGGGCTGTGACGTTGTTCTGCAACACACCGATTCCACTGCACCACACGCAGCCGCGAAAGAGGCAGGTGGCGTATACACATTCGGTCAAGCCGCAGACATGGCGGAATATGGCCCAATGCCACGCATTTCATCCATCATCGACAACTGGGCGCCATATTACATCGCACGCGTTCAGGCCGCATTGGATGGCACATGGTCATCTGTGAACACATGGGATGGCATCAGCACAGGCATGGTTGGCATCGGTGAAATTTCCGACGCTGTTCCAGCTGACGCGAAAGCCGAAGCCGAAGCAATGCGCGATGCAATTGCGGCAGGCGAATACCATCCATTCACCGGTCCAATCAACAAACAAGACGGTTCTGTTTGGTTGGCCGAAGGCGAAATTGCAGACGATGGTGCATTGGCCGGTCTGAATTTCTATGTCGAAGGCATCACTGGCAATATCCCAAGCTAAGTGACCCACACACAATTGCAAACGCCCCGCCAATGGTGGGGCGTTTTGCGTTTAATTAGCGGTGTAATTGAACGACGTTGTCTAAATCGTCCTCGGCCATAGCCAACAGAAAATTCAGAACCTGTTTTTCCATTGTCTTGCGCAGGGCCGTAATCACGTCCTTTAACGATAGCATCTGACAAAACTTGCCCGTTTCGCATTCGATGGGCAAATGCCGAATATTGTTTTCCATCATCACAGCTAGCGCCGTTAAAACGGATTGATCCCGTGTTAATGTGATTGGATTTGGGGTCATAATATCACGAATTCGGGTCTGACCGGCGCGTTTATTTTCCGCAACACAGCGCCGCACAATATCACGTTCGCTGACAATACCGATCAAAACGCCGTCTTGAACCACGGCTAGTGCGCCAATATTGTGCCGCGCCATGATCTTGGTCGCCCAACGAACCAATGCGTCTGGGCCAATTGAAATCATCTTGACCTTTTGCGATATATCTTGAATCAAAAGTCTTGCCAAAACTGTCTCCTGTTTACGTATAATTACTTATGTCTGCATAAACGTCATCTTTCGGACTTTCTTTAGTCACTTTGATAACTTTTGTTTGTATTGGGATTGATTGACGCGCAGGGGTGCTGTGGATAGTGTCGCGATTTATACACCAAGGGATATCATGAATGACTGACAAAATCTTTGCCGATTGGGCCGAACGTAACAAAGCGCCCATTGCCGATGTTATGGCTGAATTTCTGCCCGAAACTGGTGAAGTTTTGGAAATCGCCAGTGGATCGGGGCAACATGTCGTGCATTTTGCTGAACGGTTTGCGTCGCTAAACTGGCAACCAACAGATTTACAGGATGATCGCGTGGCATCGATCAATGCCTATCGTGCTGACACAGGGTGCCACAATATCCACCCCGCCCGCAGGTGGGATGCGCGTCAGGCAGGGACCGATTGGGCAAACGGATCCTATCAGGCGGTGGTGATCGTCAATGTGTTTCATTTGATCAGCACACCCGATACCCGTGCCATCATTCGAAACGCGGCGCAGGCCTTGGCACCGGGGGGGATGTTGTTCATCTATGGTCCATTTATGCGCGGCGGTGAATTAACCAGCACGGGTGATCAGGACTTTGATCAGCGGATCAGGTCTGAGACCCCAGACGCCGGATACAAAGATGACTTTGACATGATCGACTGGATCCAAGAGGAATGGTTGGACATGCGATTGGTCGCCGAAATGCCCGCCAACAACCTGATGCTGGTCGCGGCTAAGCCCTAAGCATCAGCCGCGCGGACCCAGTTTTGATACCGTCGCACGCACCCGCGTCAGGCGCGCAGCATTCGGCGGGTGTGACCCCAAAACACGATCACCCGGATCGGGTAAACGGTTGAAAAACATCGATCCGGTCACCGCATCATATCCCGCACGATGGGCAATGACGGTGCCGATTTCATCGGCCTGCAATTCATGTTCCTTGGAATATACGCGGCTGCCAATGCCGGCGCCGATGTCTGCGGCCAAATCCACCATCGTGGAATCACCGCCAACGGCCGCGGCCAAACCACCCAGCGCAATGGCCCCTAACCATGTGTTGGCCGATTGTTTGCGAATATGGCCGGCAATGTGATGGGCCATTTCGTGGCCAAGGATGAATGCCAATTCATCCTCGTTTCGGACCGATTTCAACAAGGCGGCGGTGAATATCACCACGGGCTGGCCTGTTTCGCTTTCGGTTTGATAGGCGTTGATCACGGATCCACTATCAGGACGATTATCCACATAAATTGCGAAATCGCAGGGCTGCTGTGATGTCTTTGCGCGGCATATATTGGTGCCCACCGGTTCCACGCGACCAATCACACGTTTGAACGCTGCCACTGGGTTGGCCAAGGGTTGCGACGATTTCGGGTCCTGCGTCACAGGCGGTGCGGGACGCGCAGTGGGGACAGATGGCGCACCACCACATGACACCAAGACAAATCCACAGATTGCGACCAAGCCCAATTTCACCACGTTCATGAAAAATTCCTCCCTCAACCTTGGAAAATACGAT
>Ga0102960_1000881_pt1 | contig 11305 bp, 16 predicted proteins | sample SalPon2_B_H2O_MG_2_FD_84521 | JGI IMG/M metagenome (GOLD analysis project Ga0102960, IMG submission 84521) | Salt pond water microbial communities from South San Francisco under conditions of wetland restoration - Salt Pond MetaG SF2_B_H2O_MG | ecosystem: Environmental > Aquatic > Non-marine...
GGAATGTATAAAATCCTATTATAAACTTAATCATAGAACTAATACAGATGGCTGCAATACATTTAGTATTGATTATTTAAAAAATGTTACTAAAAATAATCAAGAGTATACATATGATTTGATTGATATAGAGTGTACTGCATTAGACAGTTTAAATATTCATGACGTTGATTTTATTAAAATAGATGTAGAAGGTTTATGTAATTTAGTCGTTAATGGTGCAATGTTAACAATTAAAAATTACAAACCAGTTATACAAGCAGAAAAAGACTATACTAGAAACCAGTCAGTATTAAAAGTAATGGAAAGTTTAGACTACATAAAAATAGAGACACATGATTCTTATGATAATGTTTATGTTTACAAAAATTTTTTACATTAATTAATATGTTTGATTGGTGTAATTATTGGTTAAATGCTACTAGAGGTATAAATGTAAAATTGGCTAATAGGGAAATTAGCCACTTACCATCTTATGCTAACCCTCCTTTGTTATGTATAGATGGATTTTCTGTAAGTATTCAAGCAAACTCTTCAGCATATAGTCATCCTAGAGAAGACAATTGTAAATTATATGAATATGTAGAATTAGGTTATCCCAATAAATTTGACGATTTAATTTATGAATGGGCTGAAGATGATAGTGCTCCATGTCGCACAGTTTATGGATACGTACCTGTTAATGTTGTAAATAGATTAATAGAAAAGCATGGGGGATATGATATTAATCAATTATATTTAGATAAATTAACAAATATTTACACACAACCAGTAGCACAAAATACATAAATGCGAGAATAGCTCAGCTGGTAGAGCGCAACCTTGCCAAGGTTGAGGTCGCGGGTTCGAACCCCGTTTCTCGCTCCAAAAAAATATAAATACAACAAAAGAAGAGGAAAAATTTTAATGCGATACAGAGAGTTTGGAATTCAGGAGGCGTCTTTAAGCCAAGCTACAGATGACAAATATATTGTTGCTGTAAACAGAATTATAGCACAACCTAATCCTAAATTTTTAGTTGGAAAAAACGGAGAACTAGGAACTCTTATTGCAGATGATGATCAATATATCACAGATAGAACAGATAAAATTACAGGATATCTAAATAAACAATATGTAGAAGTTAAAGTGTCAGCTTTGTTTAAGTCAGATGAATTAAAACAAGCTATAGGAGTAAGTCTAGGAACTACCCAAAAAGAAAGCTTTGTAATAAAACCTAGCCAAATATTTAAAGATGAAAGATTTTCCGCAAATCAAGTATTTGCTGAAATTATAAATAATCCTATTTTACAAAAAACTGAAATAGGTCAAGCTATCATAAGTATGGCTCAACAAATCGAAAAAGGAAAACTTCCTAATTTTTCTGATTTGCCTACAGAGTTTCAAACTCCTATTAGAGATTATGCAGGAGAGTATTTGGGAGTTTGTAGCTTAATAAAAGGTATTGCAAATTTTCCTACTAGAAACCAATGGTTTAAACATTTAGGTGTTTCAGATTTAAGTAAAATTTTTATACATTTTCCTCAAAAACCTAATTTTGCATTAGGAGATAGTATAGGTAGTTTTGAAAACGCAGAAACAGGTAATGTAATTTTAATTAGCAGTAAAGGTGGTAAAAAAGGTGCACCTCCTAGTTTAAACGGATTAAAAATACCTGATGATATAGCTAGTAAAAATGCGTATGCTAATGAGGTTGATTTTATTACTACTTTGCAAAACTCTTCTGCTGATGTACAACCTTTTGAAGGTATCAACAAACTTTATAATTTAAACAAAGATTCTATTAATAAAGTAATACAAACTGTTTTACCTTTATCTATAAATGATATAAATGAAATTCTACAATTTTTTGACAAATCTCAATACATTAAGGATGATTGGGTAAAGTTACCTAAAAAATATCATCCCATTATAGGTCTAATTCAAGCTAATTTAAATAGGTTTAGTAAAACAAGCACTCCTGGTGGTATTTTACATTATATAATGAATAAAGAAATAATTAATGCAGTAAATAATAACAATGCATTGCCTAATTTTGAGCCTTTGGCAAGAGAAATATTACAAAAGAATTTTATACAAATTTTTGCTAGACCAAAAGGAAATTTTTTAGGATTTGATATAGTTTGGCCTAACTTGCAAATGGGAACAGGTAAAATTGAGCTTTACAGTAAGGCTAGTGCAAATGATCCCAAATCACAAAAAATGAGTTTTTCAGTTACTTAAAATTGTTTTTTTGCTAGTTTCATCCATATATTTAAGAATGCTCTTGCCAAGTGAGTGACCCTACTGCATCATCATTATTTGTTGTAGCGATCGCAGCTAAACAAAATATATCACTAACTCCTGCAATAGTTCTACCTAATTGTTGACTGAAGTCTACATCTGTTTGACTCACTGCAATACTGCCACCCTTGTTACTACCCACAAAAATACCTTCGTCTATAATAATACCTCCAGTCAAACCTGTTGCATCAATATCATAATCTACATCACTTAAATTATTTAGACTAGACCAGTTAGGATTAGTTAATGTTGGATTTAATATTAATTGGTACTTGTATGCGGCTTGTTGAAGTCCAAATAAATCAAATTTACTAGGTACTACAACGCTATCTAATCTATTGTTCTTTAGTTTTATGCTTACTAAAGGAGTGTATGTGACATCACTAAGTGCTTTACCTGTTAATGGTGTACTAACAGACCTTGTCCTACTTCTGTTTATATATCCACCTTCACTTATTACACTACTACATATCTGTTTCATACTGCTAGCAGCACCTGTACTTATTAATTCATATCTAACAGGTAAACTTGCTGTTGTCATATATACACCAGTTTCTGTATTAGCATGATGAAAAATATGACAGGTTATAAATTGACCATTTATTACAAATCCTGTTCGTACACTGCCGACTCCTAACCATTCTATATCACACCAAAAAATTTGTGCTCGATCTTCATTTAAATCTATGCCACTAGGACCTGTTCCATCTAGTTTGTCTACATTCCAAAATGGTTGGGTTATACCAGTGTCAACAACTGAACCTGTAATACTACTTCTTTTAACAATTTTTATGTCAGTACCATCTAATTCAAAAAATATACCATTTTCAGCACCGTAATAACCTGCTCTTTTTGTTACGCCTGCTGTAGGAGTTCCCATTGCAAAAGTTGTCAAAGACAATAAACTTTTGCCTGGTTGGTAACTGAATACTGTTTTTGATTGTCGTATAACACTTCCAGCACCTGTGGTGCTCATTTGCATACTGCTTTCATTAGGTAAATGATTTATCGCCCCTGTGCCTGATAATGCAGTGTCCCATTTAAATGGATTGTCATCATAACGTAGGCTACTATCAAACAAAGTATACATATCACTAATTCTTAATCTACCAAAAGCATCTACACTGTTATCCAAATTACCTGTAGAATTATAAGATCCCGGAGCTATTTGTATTGTGCCATCTACTGTAATACTGCCTCCATTATCATCTATACTCACAGGTTCAGGCAGACTATCTACACTCACAGTACCACTTACTGGTTGTATTGCAGGAAAATTATCTATTGTTAAATTTGCAGGTATGTTTACTGTACCACTAATATCAATACCTTCTCCAATATTCACCCTTAATTCAGGTTCTTGGCTGTCGCTATATTGCATAGCTTTGTGTAAATTTTTTAAATTATTATCATCTGGATGTGTATACGGCATCTTTAAAATCCTTGTATTTTATCTAAAGTTTCTTGGGTTTTTTCTCTTGCTTCTATTTCTAATGGATTATTCCAGTAGCCATATTTTATACTATAAAATGTGTACAATAAAATAAATCCTATCCAAGTATATCTTTTATACTGGTCCATGTGTACTTCTTCATGTATTCTTACATCTTGTCTATCTAATGTTTTTTTGTCTCTATACCAAGCAATTGTTTTGCTTATTGTAATAGCATTGAATTTTTTTGGAAAAAATATTAATATAAATTTTGGCATCAATATGTGTTTAGGCAAATTATATTCCCCATTTGTTACTAAAATAGTTTTCAACGTTTTGATATTCAGTAGCAGAAAGTGTTTTGCTAAAAAGAACCACCTCTCCTACATAACCCACTAATCCAGTATTAGGTGTCATAGCATAGTCTTCTCCAATAGCAAAATGAGTGTTTAATGTAGATGTTGATGTTGGAACTGTGCCTGTAAATGTTACATTTTTGTCTACAGAATTTTTACGATATTTTAACTTGTCAGCATTGGTTGCTTGTGTGCCATCAAAAATTAAACTATGGATATTCCAATTTGTGTCTGCCTCATTTGCAACTGTTCCAACTACACCTTTCATGCCAATTTCCATGTTTGTAGCATTACTGTTTATTCGTAAATCATTTTCATTAGTTTCAGTTATGTATTGAATGCCTGTGTTGTTTAAAAATTTAGCTACCACAAAAACAGTAAACCCTGATTGATTTTGTAATGTAGTAAATGGATTAACAGTAAGTTGATCATTACCGTCAAACTCTAAATAGCCGTAACCATTGTTAACTGGTTGTAAAATAGTATTTTCGTAACTAGGTTTGGCACTACCTCCTGCAGGATTGGCATTGTGAGCGAAATTAGATTTGTCAGTCCATTGAGTTATTTGGTTTTCATCTGTTGCACTTGGAACAAAACTGCTAGTATCACCACTATCATACCAAATTTGTAGTGATACCAATGTTTCTTGAGTAACCGTTTCTTCAATAGTAACAGGGGTTTCGATTGTTCCAAGCAACCAAGGACGTCCTTGTAGTAGTTGGCCAGGATTGTTTGTAATATTGTTTCCAGTATACTGGGTGGGAAGTCGTAAAATGTCATAGGTATTTAATTTTCTAAAATATGGTTTATTTTGGTCTTTAATTACTCCAATATTGCCAGCAACATCTACCACATAACCTTGCCGTTTTCCTTGTGCAATATCTAATTTACCTACCTGTCTCGCTTGCTTTGTACTTAATGATGATATACCATTTGCAGACATATAATAATCCTCTTTAATAATATTTATTTGACTATTACAATATATTTTACTATAATAATGATTATCACTTTATTTAGGATTTTTATGAAAAAATTTATAGCTACCATAACAGGTTTATTGATTACATCTATAAGTTTTGCTGAGGTGGAATTAAAAACTTTTGATAATGAGACAGAATTCTACACCTACTTGTTAGAAGAAAGTATTGAAATGTATACTCCAAAAACGGCTATAAATTTAGAGTGGAAAAGCCTTATATACGAAAATCAACTAAGTATAAATGTTGGTTACAAGGATACCAAAATTAAAATTTGTGCTCCTCTAGGTATCTTTGATAAACAGTATGGAGGATCACTATTCACAATTGAGTATCGATTTTAGGAGAGACTAATGGATGCAACATTACTCTATACAGTAGTCGGTTTTACACTCGCTGCATATTCTGTTATAGCTAACGACTCAGTCCAGACGCTAGGAACTTGGATAGCAAGTAATTCTGATCGCTTTAAATGGTATATAATGTGGGCTGCGAGTAGCTCAGTATTATTATTTACACTATGGTATGGCTGGTACATTAACGGTGGTGACATATCTTATGGAAGGCTAGAAAAAATCCCATATCAAACAATCCAGTGGTATCATGCTGTAGCACCTCTTGTGTTGGTTGCACTGACAAGATTTGGTGTTCCGGTTAGTACTACATTCCTTGTGCTTAGTGCTTTTGCTAGTACAGTAGTCTTAGAGAAGGTTTTACTTAAATCTGCAATGGGCTATATTGTAGCGGCTGCAAGTGCTTATGTAATATGGATGGTAGTTTCTAAGTATTGGGAAACAAAAACTGACATACCAAAAAGCCACGACAAATGGTGGCGTGTAGCACAATGGTGTACTACTGGATGGTTATGGTATACTTGGCTAAGTCACGACATGGCTAATATTGCTGTATTCCTTCCTAGACAAATTCCTACTGACACAATGATTTTAATCAGCCTAGTGTTTGTAGCAGGACTAGCTTACATGTTCTACGAAAAAGGTGGTAGGATACAAGAAGTTGTATTAAGCAAAACGAATACAAAATATGTCCGTTCAGCGACACTTGTTGATCTTATCTACAGTATTATTTTATGGTACTTTAAAGGATACAACAGTATTCCAATGAGTACAACATGGGTATTTGTAGGATTGTTAGCAGGTAGAGAACTAGCGTTTGCCACTATAAATGATAAGTACAAATTTAAAACTGTATTTCCACTAGTAGGAAGAGACTTTTTTAAAATGATGATTGGACTTGCATTAAGCGTAGCAATTGTACTAGCAATACATGGATTTGCATTTAGTGGATTTGCAAATTTAGATTGACATAACTTAACAGAGGTGCTATGCTAGAAGCTATAACATTGTATATGGTGACTATTGGTATAGGTTGCCTCTGTTTTGTAGCAATGCTCTTAACCCTTGTTTATAAAGATTCAAAATGATTACACTTATCTTGGGTACTGGATTAGCTATTTCTGCTTTGACAGGTGCCTTAACTATTGTTTTTGTGATTTACAAAATGATCACCGAATTACATCATGATTATTGGTGTCACACAGATAGAATAGATCCTGAACTTTCACACGGAAATTCAGAACCTCACATAAGATAAAAAATGGTTTCATTGGATTTACTTTTTTACTTCATAGTTGCGGTTAGCATAGCAGGCGCACTAGCTTTAGTAGGGTTAGTTATTTTTAGTTTAATAGGTTAATATGTTTACAAATCCAGAATTTATGTTGGCTTTTGGTTTTGCTATAGGAATTGTAGCAGGATTAAATATAGCAAGATTTTGTTGGCCAGATGAAGGGAAATGGCTGGGAGACTTACGAGAACAAGAAAGACAGTTATACAATAGGATACGAGATTTAGAAAAAAAACACCAAGATCTACAAAATAGTTGACTTTTTTTATCAAGGTGTTATACTATTTGTATTGCAGTTGAACATGCCAGTAAAGAGGTTGCATGACACGAGACCAAAAAATTCAAGAACTAAGAGAAAAAATCCGTAACTGGGATGTTCCCCGTTTGGGTTTTGCAGGTAGAAGGAGACTTGAATTTATTCTTAATGATCTTTTGAATAACTCTAACTGAGAGACAACATGTTTAATTTTAAAGATACCAAGCGATCAAATTCAGCAAGTGATATCTACAATACTGCAGAAGTATTAGCTCTTGCTTTTGCAGCACACCGCACTAACAAGGGATATATCAAGAATAGCGAAATACAATATCCTAATACAGATTGTGCAGAAACCATTGTAAAAAGATATGCCAACAAGGAGATTGTAAAATTTCAAATTACAGGAAAGTTTATTCCCCAAGGTTATATTCATGTTCCTGTAAAAGACTGTGATAGAGAAAATGCTGAAAAAGCAGTAGCACATTTTCATAAATATGCTTTTGGTATTTTGGGAGGAACGTTAAATGATTTTCAAAAGAATATTTTGGATATTATTTTTAATGAAAAAGTAGGAAAATATGATTTGGGTTTACTTGCATATGTTCCTGAAATGATTGCTAGAGATGCCAAACAAGATACGTTAGAAGATACGCTGGAAACTGTTTATGCTAATAGTCAACACATTGGTAATGTCAAAGATAAATGGGCTGGTAAAATTACTATATTGAATAGTTTTTTCAGTAATAATTATCAATGCTGGATTTATAGTGCAGGTACAGATGGAAACTTGGTTAGCTTTTTTAATAAAAAAGAGTTAGAGGTTGGAAAAACTTATGATGTCACTGCTAGAATTAAATTCCATGGACAAAACAGAATCAAAAATCATTTCAAGGAAACCACAATCAACTATGTAAAATTTGTTTAATCCTGGTCTATTACATTGGTGAGATAGAATTCTATCTCACTTTGCATTCTGGGATTATATAAATAGTTTACTCTAAACCTTGTAGTAGTATCTCCAGTAGCAAAGATCTTACCTTTAGGAACTGTAATAGTCAAATATTCTGCATCTATACTTACACCTGCCTTGGGATCATCACTTACCTGAAAAAATAATTTATCTGGCATATCTTTAGCTATCTCATATTGTTTAAGACTTGGTCTATAATCAGTAGCCATTTTTGAAATTGCAGGTGTATTTTTTAATGTTAAATAACTTTTAGATCCAGGATCGAATGCATTATCGCTATATAGGTCTAATGTTTTTGCTATTGCTTTTCCGCTAAAAGTTCTACTTGTAGAACTCACATAAGTTTCTATTTCTGATAACCCCATGAAAAAATCCAGAATGTTTTTAATATAATCATCATCTACTGGCCAAATCCACTGAGATTTCGTTTTTGTTTCTTGAGGAGGATGTGGTTTGTTAGTACTGTAGTCTACAACTTCTAAGCTACTTTTTTCCCAAAAAACAGCCTGTGTTTTTTCAGACGGATGTATAATTCCTTGCCCTCCACTGTCATATACCCCTTCATACCCCAGTTTTTTAAATATATTGCTCCATAATATTGTGTTGCCTCTTTCTACTTTTGCAATTTTTGCTGCTACAGCAACTTTTTTATTGTTATAATCTATAGGCTTACTTTGACCTGTAATTAAATTTTCAATATATTCATCGTTACCTGGTAACACTGAAAAGCCAATTCTGCCTTTTAACCAAAAAAACAACCATCTAGTTGCATTCCAAAGTATACCTCCTGGTGTGGTATTTTTTGCATCTGCTTCAGCAGTATTGATTAATCCTTTTGCATATTCATATGCAGCACTGGGATTATTAATTTGATTTTTCTTTATAAATTGTTCTACAAATATGTTAATTAATTTTAGTTCGTCTTTTTTCCAATCTGCTTCTGTATATTTTTCTAAGTCCAGTATATTTTCTGGATTCTTTACACGAAGAACATAAACTCCTGGAGTTTTACCTTGAAATGGTACATCCAGTCTATTTGTTTTGGTATTCTTGGTTTTATTAAAAAGTTTTTTAAGAGGATATGTATACAAGCCATTTGGTGTATTATAAATGCTTTGAGGGTTAACACCAATTTTATTAATTTCTACAAAACTAATGAATATATTAGGGTCATTAGCATATTGTTTTAGATCATCTAAGATTCCAATTTTGGGATTTTTTTCTGGATTTCTTCGTGCCTCGGCTATTTCATAATAACGCAATTTGTTCTCCAAAAGATAAATACTTTTAGATATTTATTAAAGTTTTTTTGGTTGCTTGCTAGTTGACTTGGTTACCTCCATCCTCCATCCGCCCAAGTTGATTGGCAGCAACCACCCGCAAAAAAACATTGACATTTTCCTTCCAAGACAGTATAATAATAACAGTTGTTTAGATTATTAACCTTTTTGCAGGATTGCAAATGACGTTAGCCTACAAGAACGACATAATAGATTTATATGGTAAAACTGCTGCAAGAGTAAGTGGCATGGATACAACATCCAGTAAACTGGCCTACGAGCTTGGTTACATAAAGGCTACTTTAGCAGAGTTTATAACTGATGAGCAAGTTGGTCAACTTCTAGAAAGAATTAACTATATTGATCAAAAAGGCGCAAATGGACATAACTGAAATCCGCAAACATGCTATTGAGATGGCACGTAACGCTGATAGTGTTACTGATGACCTTGCTTTGGAATACAAAGTAGAGGTTAGTATGGGTTATGACAAAGTAGTGGGACGTTATATTTTTAATAATGATCCTACCGAGACTATTTGGCTAGACACAGGCATTACTACTGATGATGCAGAAGCAGAACTACAGATGTTAGAACATTTGCGTGACATTCATGAACCAGTAGAACTTCCAGAATACTTTTTCTAAAAAGGAATTATGACTAGTGAACAAATTACATTAGCTACACAAAAGTTTGTTGAAAAAGGTGGAGAGATTAAATACTATCAAGAAAGACCAACCTATAGTTATAGTGATATTTTAGATGTGATTGAAAGAGTTTGTGAAAAAGCAGCATATACAAAAATGTCTAAAAAAACAAAAGGAAAGAAAAAATGAAAGTATTTATTTCAAATTACAAATACTATATTTCTCCTGGATTTGACATTGCAGATGATCTTTATGAAAAAGGCAAGATAAGTGAAAATCTCAAAAATAAAATTAATAATTTTTTAACAAATTTTTGGGATTGGTTTAATAAAAAATTATGGCAAAAGCTTAGAATAGAGTATGTGCATGTTGATAGATTTGATGTTTATAACATGGATAATACTTTAGCTAAAATTATTCATCCCATGCTTTTAGAATTAAAAAATCAAGATACAAGCTATCCTATTTTAGGTAGCGAATATAATGATTGTTTTTCTACTGAATTACAGATTCCTGATGATTTTGACACTGAATTTGATGACAACTTTATCCTTAAACAACGGTGGACCTATGTGCTAGATGAAATGATTTATGCTTTTGGTTTAATTGCAGGAGAAGAATATTACAATTATAAAGATAATGAAGAAATCACAAACAGAATGAATCGAGGATTGGAATATTTTGGTAAGTTTTACACTTGTTTGTGGAACTAAATGTATAAAGTTGTTGAAACAAATTTGGAACAAAAAGTCATAGGAGTCATTGATTTAGATGATATTGAAAAAAATGGCTCCTTGGAAACTTATTGGAATACCAAAATACAAACACCCTCAAAGAGATTAATGACATTTGATTGGTCAGAGGCTAAACGTGTTTATGATGAATTAGATCTAAAATATCCAAGTAGATTTTTTGAAATACGAAATTATCCTTAAATAAAACTAGTATACAGTCAAAGGATTAAAATCCGGGAAGTTCCTCTACTAGGTGGGTACTTGCTGTAAGTAATGAGGATGCTATAATTTACGCCTCTATCATTGATATGCATAAAAATTAGCGGAACCCCACCAATTACAACCCTTTACAAAAAATAACAATGAAAAAATTATTTTTAGTATCAATTGTAAGTGTGTTGTTTGGATGTGCTAACTCTAGTGGATCTAACAATGAAGCAACTCCTATTGATGATCATTTGTCTACAAGTTTTACAAATACTACTAATGCAGAAAAAACATTAAGTAATGTTGAATTAGTTAGTATTACCTATGAAGATAGATCTAATATATATTCAGGTAATCTTGTACCTGAAGAGAATAATTATCATGATCCTGCACTTTGTGATCCTGAGGATACCACTCCTGATCCACAACCTGAACCTATACCTGATCCACAACCTGAACCTATACCTGATCCACAACCTGAACCTATACCTGATCCACAACCTGAACCACCAATA
>Ga0102960_1000890_pt1 | contig 11254 bp, 8 predicted proteins | sample SalPon2_B_H2O_MG_2_FD_84521 | JGI IMG/M metagenome (GOLD analysis project Ga0102960, IMG submission 84521) | Salt pond water microbial communities from South San Francisco under conditions of wetland restoration - Salt Pond MetaG SF2_B_H2O_MG | ecosystem: Environmental > Aquatic > Non-marine...
CGGTTGAAACATGGCCTAGAAACGCTCAACCGCTTCTAGTGATGTGCTAACTATACTAATTGAGAGACGACAACTTACAAGACTTCTCTTACAAGTCTTATCACGGTATACCAAGAGTTAAGCGCCTTTCGAACCACCTAGGCAGACCGGTGATTCTGCTACCCCGCCTTCTTTTTCCGCCCACTCCTCAGCGGTAAACAAGTGAAGCGATAGCGCATGAACAGGGCCTTCTAGATAGCTTTCCAGCAATCTGTAGACAAGCTGGTGTCGCTGAACAGCACGCAGTTCAGCGAAAGCTGAAGCGACTAAAATCAGCTTAAAATGCGAGTCGGTCGCAGGGCCACCATGATTATTACTCTCATTCTCAAATCGCAAATAAGTGGGATTAAACGCCGCCTCCAACTCTTGCTGCATTGCTGCCGCGACGGGACCAGCATGACTGGCGGTAAGGGACAAATCTGATACAAAATTCTCTGTCATGGAGCCATCCTCTCGAGGGATTTCACAGACTATGCGTGTAGTTGCGATACGGGAAGCCGCAAAGTCGTCGTATTGCTTCTTTAACCATAAGAATGCCAACTTGGCGGTGGAGTTTACCGTAATCGGTCGCTACACTGCACGGCTCTAGGCGCATTATAACTTGAATGGAAAAAAGCACGATGGCACTGAACTGGTACCCTGGCCATATGCACAAGGCGAGCAAGGAAGTTGTTAAAACCCTGCTTAAAACCCAGGCAGTTATTGAGGTCTTGGACGCGCGAACACCGCAGGCAAGCTCCAACCCGCATTTCGCTGCTCTGTGTGCGAATCACCCGCGGATTCGAATCCTAAATAAAGCGGATCTAGCGGAGCCACGCGTGACCGAGCAGTGGGCAAAGTATTTTAATGCCCAACCAAAATCGATATGCCTTGTGAATGGACACGAGTCACAGCTCGATGCTGAGCAAATCATTCAGGCCGCGCGTAAACTTTTCCTTGCTAATGACCTTAAAATTGGAGAGCGCCAGCAACTTCTCATCGGCGGTATCCCGAATGTGGGTAAATCGACCTTGTTGAATATTTTCTGTGCCCGCAAGCTAGCAAAGACAGGCAATGAGCCCGCCGTAACTCAAGTCCAACAACGAGTGAGGCTCGACGATCATTGGCATTTGATCGACACGCCGGGGCTCATGTGGCCTAACTCGAAGATCAAGAAGGCGCCTATCGCCTCGCAGCAACAGGCACTATCCGCCGAACAGCGGTTGAGGCCGAGGACATAGCTTGGTTTTTGGCACAGGAATTACTCAGGCACCATCGCGATCGCTTAGTGTCTCGGTACGACCTCCCTCAGGATGCGAAAGACGCGGAGTCAGTTATGACTGCGGTGGCTAAGGCACGCGCTTGCATTAAAGCCGGTCACCGAGTTGATTGGCATAAAGCGTCAGAGTCACTACTCAATGAATTCAGGTCCGGCAAGCTTGGGAGATTCAGCCTTGAACGCCCACCTCTTTAACCAGACCCGACAACGCGAATCCGATGTGATATCGCCGCCGTAGAAACAGCAGATAGGGTAAGTCGACACTCCACACAGTAATCTATGCGCAGCTGCGCAACTGACCACAGCGAGACTTTATGAACAAGCCAACACAGCCACCTATAGACGGATCGATAGAAGTCACGAAGACCCCACTTGCTCACTCTGCATTCGAATGGAAGCGCAGCGAGCGTATCGATTCATTGAACTTGACCATGGAGCATTATGTGCATCGTGTCACCGGTGCTGCGCACTACCATCTCGCTAGCGACAACGATGAGAACGTCTTCCTAGTGGGTTTTCGTACTGTTCCAACTGATTCTAAAGGCGTTGCCCATATACTCGAACATACTGCTCTGTGCGGCAGTGAGAAATATCCGGTACGCGATCCCTTTTTTATGATGATTAGGCGTTCGCTTAACACTTTCATGAATGCTTTCACAAGTAGCGATTGGACTGCCTATCCGTTTGCCAGTAAAAACCCCAAAGATTTCAATAATCTGCTGGAGGTCTATCTTGACGCCGCATTCTTTTCTCGTCTCGATGAATTGGACTTCGCACAGGAAGGTCATCGACTTGAATTCGCAAAGCTCGATGACCCGACGACCGAACTCCAGTACAAGGGCGTCGTCTACAACGAGATGAAGGGCGCGATGAGTTCGACTGACAGCGTTCTCTGGCAGGCTTTGAGCAAACATTTATTTCCTACCACGACTTATCACTACAATAGCGGCGGTGAACCTGAAGACATTCCCAGCCTGAGCTATGAAGAAGTCACTGATTTTTATCGAACACATTACCATCCCAGCAATGCGGTGTTTATGACCTTCGGCAACATCCCAGCGCATAGACACCAGGAGCGATTCGAGACACTCGCGCTAAAGCGCTTCAATGTGCTCGATACAAAAATAGAGATACTCGATGAGGTGCGATATAGCGCACCGATACGGGTTGAGGAAAGCTTCGCTGCGGAACATCAGGAAGCGCCTCAGGGGCATGTGGTGCTAGCTTGGCTTCTTGGCAAGAGCAGCAATATCGAAGAACTCTTCAAGGCGGAACTTTTGACCGCAGTCTTGATGGATAATAGCGGTAGTCCGTTACTCGCCGCCCTGGAGACTAGCGATCTTGGCGCCTCGCCATCACCCATGTGTGGATTAGAGGATTCCAACCGAGAAATGAGTTTTATGGCAGGACTCGAAGGCTGCGCTCCAGGCACTACCGATGCCGTCGAAGCCCTAGTCATAGAAACCCTGGAAGCAATCGTCGAAAAAGGGATTGACCAAGAACACATCCTCGCTGCGCTACATCAACTCGAGTTGAGCCATCGTGAGATAGCCGGTGATAGTTACCCGTACGGCCTGCAACTAATCCTCGCTGGTCTCTCAAGCGCAATGCATCGTGGTGACCCAATCGAACTTATGGACATTGACCCAGTGCTTGAGAAACTTCGCGCCGAAGTCCTTGATCCTGATTTTATCCCAAACTTGATCCAGTCTTTACTGCTCGACAACAAGCATCGGCTAACCCTCACACTCACTCCGGATTTCGAGCTTGCACAGCGAAAAGAGCTAGCAGAGCGCGAAAAACTCGCTGCGATTAAAGGTTCGCTGTCGCAAGAGCAGATTGAGACTATCGTAGAGCGCAGCAAGGCATTGGAGGCACGCCAAAGCGCCGAAGACGACCCGTCTATACTGCCTAAAGTAAGCAAAGAAGATGTCCCTGAAACGCTATCTGAGCCACAGCCAAAAGTCAGAAAACTGGCTTCGGGCGACACGCTGACTTACTACGGGCAAGGGACTAACGGGCTAGCCTATCAGCAAGTTGTTTTTACTTTACCGAAGCTGCCGCAAAACCTCATCGAGATACTTCCCTTGTATACGAGCTGCGTGACCGAACTAGGTGTCGGTGAACGTGACTATGCCCAAACCCAAGCTTGGCAGGCGCAGATATGCGGCGGTATTAACTGTTTTAGCAGCATAAAAAGCCATCAAGACGATGAACAGGTAGTACAGGGCACGCTGACCTTCTCCTCTAAATGCCTACGTGCAAACAATCAGGCTCTCAGCGAACTGCTTGCAGAAACGATTGACGGCGTTCGCTTTGACGAGGAACAAAGGATTACTGAGCTTATTGAGCAAATTACTACCCGCAAACTCAGCAGTATTACTGGTTCAGGACACTCTCTGGCTATGAGTGCGGCCAGTAGTGGCTATTCGCCTACAGCGCAAATGAACCATCAAACTTCAGGCCTAGCAGGACTGATTAAGTTGAAGAATATCCGTGAGCAGCTAAAAAAACCTGTCGAGCGCGCTGCACTTTTGGCGCGCTTTAGGGATCTGCACACCTTAATTACCTCAGCCGATAGGCAATTTTTACTAATCGGCGAGCCTGAGTATGAAGAGGCTCTTGCTTCTCCGATTGCACACACGTGGCAATCACAAACATGCGGCTCTTCGGCTGAAAGCTTTTCACTAGAACCTATTAGACACCCTGTAGCACAAGCTTGGACGACATCAACGCAGGTAAATTTTTGTGCACAAGCCTATCCTACTGTGCCCTCAAACCATGAAGATCATGCAACGCTTCAGGTATTAGCAGGCTTCCTGCGCAACGGCTTCTTGCACAGCGTGATTAGAGAGAAAGGTGGCGCTTACGGTGGCGGCGCAAGCCAAGATGGATCCTCGGCTTCTTTTCGTTTTTACAGCTACCGTGACCCAAGGCTTGAAGCGACTCTTGCCGATTTCGACAGATCAATCGAATGGCTGAGGAATACACCCCATCCAGACAATCAGCTCGAAGAGGCGATTCTCGGCGTAATAGCGCAGATGGACAAGCCGGCCTCTCCTGCCGGCGAGGCCAAGGCCGCTTTCTATAATCGCGTTTTTGGCCGCAGCATCGAGCAGCGCCTAGCATTTAGGCAACGAGTTCTTTCTACTACAATTGAAGACCTTCAGAGGGTGGCTGAGCGCTATTTTGTAGGAATTAAGCCGAGTGTCGCCGTAATCACTTCCGCAGGCGCCGCTCAATCCCTTGCCATTGAAGGGCTAGAGATAATGAAAATATAACTATATCAATTACTTAAGTTTACTTCTTGCATGAAAGAGGATTTTTTAAAAATTTCGGGAACTCTCATCCACGGACGGGGTCAGAGATTATGTAGATAGATTGTTTTCAAACTTGTGGGTTTTGAGCCATTTATCTCTCCCTTGATAGATTGACCGTTCACTATTGCGGTCCTTAATTAGGCCAACGTGCCTTAAGCCTGCGATCTCCGGATCGCGGGCTTTTTTCTTTGAAAGGCCAAACATTGAGCCAACCCCATTCCCTGTCGACCGGATAAGGCTCATAATTCAAGGCTCCTGCTACTACCTAACTCTAACTATCCCCTTTGTTTATGAAAAACCCAATTGACGCCCAAACCGAAGCAGTACGCATTACTCTAATAGGGATGGCTTTAGACCTTGCTCTAGGCTTGGGCAAAATAGTCGGCGGAATAATGAGCGCATCATTTGCACTGGTTGCCGACGGCGTCCATTCGTTAACCGATGCAGTGACCGATATTTTTGTGCTCGTTATTGCCCGAACAGCCTATGCTGCACCTGATAGAGGTCACCCCTATGGACACGGGCGCTTCGAAGCAGTCGGCACGATTGTCATGGGTATTGTTTTTTTTATTACTGCAGCAGTGCTGCTCTACGACGCAAGTCAACGATTAGCAGCTGTCGATGAACTCGTCGTCCCTAGCCATTTCGGCGCTATCATCGCAGCGATTTCAATCGCCAGTAAAGAATGGATCTATAGATTCACCTTAGCTACGGCCGAGCGACTAAATTCGAGTCTTCTCCGAGCCAACGCCTGGCATAGCAGAAGTGATGCGCTGTCATCGATCGCTGTGTTGATCGGTATTGTGGGTGGCCAGTTCGGTGTCGTCTGGTTGGACACGCTCGCTGCCATGTTTGTTGCGCTACTCATTGCCAAGATCGGATGGGATTTATGCTCCGAAAGTATTCGCGAACTCGTTGATACCGCCCTACCCGACCAACGCCGCAGTGAATTTGAAGATTGTTTAAAAGCGACTCCCGGGGTGAAAGGACTTACAGATCTCCGCTCTCGACTGTCGGGCGGCAAGGCTATTGTCGAAGTACATCTCGTTGTCGACCCCCGCATCTCAGTCTCCGAGGGGCATCAAATAGGCGCATCTGCCAGTGCACGACGGAGGGAAAACTTTACTGACGTAGGGGAGGTTATCCCGCATGTAGATCCTCAGGGCAATCCCGACCACGACCACCCGCTCGATGGCACCGCGGTACCGTCTAGAAATGAAGTTGAAGAGATAATCAGCACGCGATGGAGAGAAATGACCGACAGCGGATCCGGCCTTAAATTCGATCTCCATTATCTTTAGCTCGGTATTGAGATAGACCTAATTGCTGGCAATGCCGATGACGCTGTTACCGCCAAGGGCCTTGCTGATCAATTGATTAATCTAGAGCATATCATCGGAATACGTGTTTTACAGCACATCGGAACGTGGTCATCAAACGAGACGCGACCCCGTATATAGTCCTTCACTCGCGCGTCTTTCGAATCAAATCGTAAGCAGTTTTAATGTCCTGCGTTTTACGCGTGGCGATGTCTATCATTTCTTCAGGCAAGCCTTTGGCTACAAGTTTATCGGGATGATGCTGACTCATCTGACGGCGATACGCACGTTTAACTTCCTCCATGCTCGCCGTGGATTCGATCGCGAGAAGTGCGTAGGCTGCTGCGAGTTTAGACCGATTTTCATCTGCACTCTCGAATCCAGCTTGACCTGACACGCGCGCGAGAACGGCGTCGAGCCGCGCCCTACTGACTCCCAGCTTGCTAGCAATCAGTTCGAGCGTTTTGCGTTCCTGCGAATGCAGCGTGCCGTCTGCGAGCGCTGTTGCAGCGACGATTTCGAGTAGCATCTGTACGAGACTAGAACGCCGAACAGATTCACGTCTGAATTGAGTAAGAATTTCTTCGAGAGGAAAATCTTTACGTTTGCCCTCATTAAAAAGCTTTATGGCGACTTCTCGCTGCTGCGTGTTAAGCCGCATTTGCGACATGACACGTTCTGCGACTACTATTTCATCACGAGTGACCTTACCGTCGGATTTCGCCACATAACCCATTAATGCGAACGTCGTTGTAAAGAACGCAGATTGCACTCGTTCAGTTTCGCCTAAACCTAAGCGCGACGACTGCGTATTTAAGCCACCATCGAAATAGTTACCCAGACTTACGCCCATTAACGCGCCGAGCGGCCCGCCAAGCATGAAACCAAATGTGCCGCCAACAACCTTACCCCACCAACTCATAATTACTCATCCAAATTAGACACAGTCAGAGCATAGCAATTAGCTTTTAATCTATAGACTTGAGTGACGATTCATGCAATCGCAATAGATCAAGAAGCGCAGCTTCATCGCCCACTTCGATACCTAGCTCTGTGGCTTTGGCTAGCTTGCTGCCGGCACCTGGTCCGGCATAAACGATTGTCGTACTTTTCGACACACTGCCTGCGACCTTCGCGCCTAATGCGACAAGCCGCGCCTTTGCCTCATTTCTTGAAAGCATTTCTAGCGTACCCGTCAGCACGATTGTTTGACCGCTTAGGGGTTGGCTCTCAGCACTCGCTACGTTTATTTTCGGCCAAGTTATCCCGCATTCTTGCAATCTCGCTAGCAATGCGACGTTTGCCTTATTGGCGAAGAAACTGACGACGTGCTCGGCTACGATGGGGCCGACATCGGGAACATCAATCAGTGACTCAATCGTTGCCTCTTGTAATGCCGAAAGCTCACCAAAATGATTGGCGAGTTGAAGCGCGGTCGCCTCTCCTATCTCCCTGATTCCCAACGCATACAAAAATTTGGGCAGCGTTGTCCGGCGAGAGTCCGCGATTGCTGCCACAAGCTTTTCTGCAGATTTAGCCCCCATTCTCTCCAAATTCATCAAGGTGCTGGCTTCTAGACTAAACAAATCAGCAACATCGCGTACCAATTCAGCCTCGACGAGCTGCTCGATTATACGCTCGCCGAGACCGTCGATATCTAGGGCATTTCGAGAGGCAAAGTGACGTAAAGACTCCTTACGTTGTGCTCCGCAAACAAGTCCGCCATTGCAGCGAATGAGCACTTCTCCCTCCTTCTCAACAGAGGAGCCACAGACAGGACAATGAGATGGCGCGACTATCGGCCTCGGGTTGGGATTAAGCGACCCAGGCACCCCCTTTACCACTTTCGGAATTACGTCGCCCGCTCTTCGGATCACTACTTCGTCACCGATTCGAATTCCGAGACGCGCTACTTCGTCCATGTTGTGTAGTGTAGTATTGCTAACGGTAACGCCACCAACGAAAACAGGCTCGAGCCTTGCCACTGGCGTTATGGTTCCCGTGCGACCCACTTGAAACTCAACATCGATAAGGCGCGTGCTTTTTTCTTCTGCTGGAAATTTATAAGCCATGGCCCAACGCGGAGTTCGAGCATTAGTACCGATAGCTGATTGCAGATTAAACGAATCCACTTTAATCACTGCCCCATCGATTTCATATTCAAGAGCGTTCCTCATACCTAACAGCTCTTCACAGTAAACGATGCATCTATCGATACTTTCCACGACTTGTCGTTGAGGATTGGTCGGCAGCCCCCATTCAGCCAAGGCGATAAAAACACCATCTAGGCTGTCCGGTAGCTCTCCGCCCTCGTGAAGGCCTATGCTATAGCAATACATTTGTAGGGGCACTTTGGCAGCTCGCCTAGAGTCCAACTGTCTTAATGTACCAGCGGCTGTATTTCGAGGATTAACAAACACCTTGGATTGATCTAATCGCGCCTGCTCGTTCAACTGGGCAAAACCACGCTTACCCAAAAAAATCTCTCCTCTGACCTCGAGAAGTGATGGAAAGCCTCCACCACTAAGCTTTAGAGGGATACTGCGAATCGTACGCACATTGTGAGTGATATCTTCGCCAACACTGCCATCGCCCCGAGTCGCTGCACGAATGAGTACACCGTTTTCGTAAAGCAAGCTGACGGCGACCCCGTCGACTTTGGGCTCGCAGCTATAGGTAATTTCTCCATCGATTTCAACACGCTTTAGAATTCTGCCCTCAAACGCTCTCAGATCATCACCATCGAACACTTTGTCTAGCGAGAGCATCGGAATTTCGTGCGTAACTTGAGTAAATCCCGGGAGAGGCTCTGCGCCGACGCGACTCGAAGGTGAAGTCGGCGAATGCAGATTGTACGTGTCTTCAAGCATCACGAGACGCGCGAGCAGCGCATCATAGTCAGCGTCGGTAATTTCGGGATTATCTAACGTGTGGTAGAGGCGATTGTGGCGTTCCAATTCAAGCCTTAGCCCAGCGACCTCATCCAGAATCTCTGGGGAGACGATCACCCTGCGACGGCCCTCGAGCGCAACCTTCGAAGCTCAAAATCGCGGACGCGCTGCCTATAGTGTTCAATTGTTTGGCCTGTCATCATATTGCGCTGATCGTCGCGCAGTTCGCCGTCGATGGAGCGCACAAGGTCTTGTGCAGTTTGAAGCATTTCTTCGAAAGCCTCGAAGCTACTTGCTGGTGCGGGCAACGGCAAAAACAACGTAACCCCTACGGTCGCGAAATTTTCCATATTGCTAAGGTCAAACGTGCCCGGCTGTAGCATATTGGCAACGCTAAAAAGGGCATCGTCTTCAGTCTCACTCGATCGCCTGCTAAATATCTTTCTTTCGTCAAATTGCAGATCAAGCCCTTCCATCAGTGACAGCAGCCTCTCCCCCATAATCAGTCGGCCCTTCTTCGCCGTTACATTGAGTACAAGGACTTCAGTTACGTCACTCATGCTGCTTTGCTGTGGTTTTACCGCTGGCTTAGGCTTTTTATCCTCTTCTGTCGTGTTGCTTGCCAACTCGCCGTTGTTTACGCCGGCTGCATTGTCAGATCTCCCCGTGTTTTCTTGCTCCTTGGTTTTAGTCTTTTTTTGCGACTTTCTAGGAGCTTGCTCGGCTGCGTTTTTAGACGCCTGCTCGTTGGCTTTTTTATTCGGGGTTTTCGCCTGCTCTGCAGGGACAACGGTTGCTGTTTTCTCTACTTGGATTGAAGCTTCGTCCGCTTCGCCAAAGGCTTGAGAGGTAGTAGTCAGGTCCTCGAATGTTTCCGGAAACAAGTCTGTAACCGCCGGGGAGTGAGACTCAGATGGTTCTTTAGCCCTAGCGCTGGATGCCTCCGATGTGTTCTCGACCTGAGAGTACTCCTCGAACAATGCGCTGCTCTCAACGTCAGGAGCCATTGTAGGATCGTCGGCTAAAGAGGCTTCTTCGGTAACTGGTTGGATACTAGAATTGCTACTGAGATCATCTTCGGATGACTTGCGTGCGCTAACAAGAGCGCTCAATGACTTGCCAGCTGCGCTTAGTGAGCCAAATAGCGTAGTGCCACGAAACTCTTTCCGTGCTGTAGTTTTGACACGCCTATTTTCGCCACCGATCCGGTCACCTGCGGATAGAGTAATGGACGAATACTCGTCGCTCTCTTGCTCACCTGTCTCTTGCAGATCCTCGCCGATTTCAACTTCTTTACTAAGCGCCACTTTTTGCTCTGGCGGCTCTAGCTGATCTGGCTCGTTGAAGTCATCAATATCATCAATGCCATCACCCAAGGAAATCGACCCCGGCACTGCTGGCGCGAGCCCGTCGCTAATACTTTCCTGGGCTCCAGGTTCTAAGTCCGCGTCGGCGTCAGCGTTCAAATCAGATTCTACTAACCCTTCTCCGGCTGATTTTACCTCCGACGCGACCTCTTCATCCTCGTGCTTGGACGAGGTTTGCTCTGTTGCATTGCTGTCGATCAACAAGTCAGCAGAGTCGTCCGATACAGTCGAGGATTGCTGTGATGATTCATCTGAGACGGCGGCGTCCTCTCGGCTTTCTGGTGGCGTTATGCTCGCATCATTGACCGAACGACGCACTATACGGGCACCGCCGCTCGGGAGCTCTGCCAACTCCAACGCATCGAGATCTATATCTTTGGGTATATTCTTGTCGATCGCGAGCCTAAGTTGGTTTTTACGCGCTTTCAAAGCCACCAAAAGGCCTCGCACGACCACCCCAACAATAGTTAATCCGAGGATAAGAATGACGAGTTCGCGTAAATCCATAAGAAACTTTAGACAGGCTGATGATTGAAAGGTCTTCCAAGGGTTATCAGCACGATGGCCGCAGATCTTTAGGGATCTGCGCGGGAAAGTTAAAAATACTTAGCGTTGATTCTTGTCAAAAGCGGAGGCCATCCCGTCGTCGCTAAACAAAATGATAATCGTGCTGTCGCTACATGGCTGCAAGCTCAGCGGCTTCTTCAATGTCAACCGCAACGATCCTGGAGACACCCGGCTCATGCATCGTTACGCCCAAAAGTTGATTGGCCATTTCCATAGTAATTTTGTTGTGAGTGATGAAAATGAATTGAACCGATTTTGACATTTCTTTAACCAGATTGGCGTAACGTCCCACGTTCGCATCGTCCAAAGGTGCGTCGACTTCGTCGAGCATACAGAATGGCGAAGGGTTCAATTGGAAAATTGAAAACACGAGAGCTATCGCGGTCATCGCTTTCTCTCCGCCTGAAAGCAGATGGATAGTGCTGTTTCTCTTGCCTGGTGGCCGCGCCATGATGGCGACCCCTGTGTCGAGCAAGTCTTCGCCTGTCATATC
>Ga0102960_1000892_pt1 | contig 11251 bp, 9 predicted proteins | sample SalPon2_B_H2O_MG_2_FD_84521 | JGI IMG/M metagenome (GOLD analysis project Ga0102960, IMG submission 84521) | Salt pond water microbial communities from South San Francisco under conditions of wetland restoration - Salt Pond MetaG SF2_B_H2O_MG | ecosystem: Environmental > Aquatic > Non-marine...
CTCGTCGACATTAAGGACCAAATCAGTACGGAAGGACCCACTGTTATTGGATTCTGGGCAACGTGGTGTAAGCCTTGCATAAAGGAATTAACTGCATTTGCAGATTACGCCATCGACCTTGAAGAAGAATACGGAGCGAAGGTTTTAGCAGTGAGTATTGACGATACTAGAAACTCTTCACGCGTTGCTCCTATGGTTCAGGGACAGGGTTGGGATTACACTGTTCTTTTAGACGAAAACCAGGATCTTAAACGCAATCTTGGTATCGTAAATGTCCCTTTTACTATCGTCTTGAATTCTGACGGCGAAGTCGTATGGAAACACAGCGGGTATTCCCCAGGCGATGAAGAAAATCTAGCGGAAATCGTAGCAAAGGTAGCTCGCGGAGAATCGGTCGAACATTAATGCGAATGAAACAAATAAATTTACGCCTCCTTCTACTTCTTCTTTTACCTTTCACAGCGGCGGCTCAAGAGTCTTTTGGTGGCCAGTTGCATGGGAATTTTCAGCTGGACGGCCAATGGTATTTGCGTGATGAAGGCATTGACCCGACTGGCGAATTTTATCCTGACGAGCGCTTTTTGGGTCAGGGCTATGCAAATTTCGTCTACACTGATGGCGATTTTTCAGGAGGCCTGCGTTACGAAAACTATCAAAATGTCATGCTCGGTTTTCCAGAAGGCTACCGCGGCGAAGGCATCACATATCGCTATTTACAATTCAAACAAGATAACCTTGATGTTACCGTAGGAAGCTTTTACGAGCAATTCGGTTCAGGGATGGTTTTTCGCTCGTACGAAGAGCGCGGCCTGGGCTATGATAATGCCATGGATGGAGTACGCGTAAAAGCGAATCTAGCGAAAGGCGTATACCTAAAAGGCGTGCTCGGACGTCAACGTTTCTACTTTGATAAAAGCCCTGGACTTCTTAGAGGTCTTGACGCTGAAATTAACTTAAGTGAGCGTTGGCATGCGCTGGATTCTCTTGGTCTGCGATGGACCTTAGGCGCTAGTTACATGAGCAAATACCAGCGTGCAAATGATCCGTTTTTAGTACTGCCTGAAAACGTGGCTGCTGGCGGTGTGCGTTCACAATTGATGAAGGGACCTTGGGTTCTAAATACTGAATTTGCCTACAAAGCAAATGACCCAAGTGCAGACAACGGCTACATCTATAAAGATGGAAACGGATTCATAGCGAACCTAAGTTACAGTAAGAATGGACTGGGTATTATTGCTGGTGTAAAGCGCATTGACAATATGAGCTTCAGAACCGATCGTAATGGGAGTACTATAGATATGTTAGTGAATTATCTAAGTCCTACCACTGAAGTACATACCTACGCCTTACCAGCTTTGTATCAATATGCAACACAAATAAACGGAGAGGAAGGCATCCAATTGGAAGCCAATTATCGATTCAAGCGTAAATCGAAACTTGGTGGCAAATACGGCACACTGATAAGCATCAACTACAGTGCGGTTCAAAGCATCGACAAAGACTACGTAGACGCATCGAACGATACATTACGCACCTTACAGGGGTACTATAGTGACCCTCTGCAACGCGGAACTATTCCCTACTTTCATGACTTAAATATCAAAATAAGTAAGAAAGTCAATACCTCTTTCAAGTTCAACCTCACCTATTTAAACTTGCACTACAACCGCAGTGTGCTTGAGGATGGATTGGGCGACGAACCCATGCTGTCAAACCCAGAAAACATCAAAACTATGAACGCAGATGTGATCGTTTTAGAAACCTTATACAAGGTGAAATCGAAACACTATCTGCGCAATGAATTCCAGTTGCTCTCCACACAAGACGATCGAGGCAGTATGGCCATGGCGCTGATTGAATACAGCATAGCACCGCATTGGTTTTTTAGCGTTCAAGACATCTACAACTACGGCAACCCCGATCCTGATCAAAAGCTCCACTATCCGCTAGCAAGCGTGGTCTACACCGAAGGCACGAGCCGATTCCAACTTTCCTACGGACGCCAACAGCGCGGAATCTTCTGTGTAGGAGGCGTGTGTCGCGTAGTTCCTCCTTCAAACGGAGTAAGTTTCTCACTAACTACAAGTTTCTAAGACATGAAGCACTTCCTACTTTCGCTCGGCATGTTCACCTTGCTCTTCATCTCACCCTCGTGTGATGTTATTGACCAGCCGTTCAAGGGAAACATTCAGGATACAACCAGCACGCAGCAACAGCGTAATGTACTCATAGAAGATTTTACTGGCCACCGTTGTAAGAATTGTCCTAAAGCGTCGAAGGCAATTGAGGCTTTAGTCGATGCCTATGGCTCGAGAATCATTGGACTTGCAATACACGCAGGACCAGGAAACTTCACCAATACGAATGCCGATTACCCAACAGATTTTACTACCCCTGAAGGAAAAACCATTCAGAATTTTTTTGGAACCAACTTTCTTCCTGTTGGCATGGTGAATCGTGAGAACTGGAGCGCGTCAGGAAATGGACACTGGTCCCCATATACGAACTGGCCAACATTAAGCTCGGAAGCTTTAGACTCTGCGCTACGAATCTCGCTCGAGGCTTCAGCGACTGTTGTAAACGATACTATTTTAGAAGTTACTGCAGAAGGATTCCCTCAGACTCCACTGCTTCATGATCTGTCCATTGTTGTGTTAATTAAAGAAAGTAATATCGTCAGCCCACAGCTCATGGATGATGACACAAGAGACAGCAATTACGTGCACATGAATGTTCTTCGGGATTTCGTTACAGATACCTGGGGGACTAGTTTTGGTGTTTCCCCGATGATTCCTGGCGATGAATTATCTGAAAGTTTCACTGCAATCTGGAATACCAGCTGGATCAAAGCAAATACCGCTGCTGTCGTTTACGTCTTCAACCCAACAAATTACCGCATCCTTCAGGCGATTGAAGTACCCATCAACTAGGACTTTTTAGAAAATTTTAGGTTGCGTTTGAATCCTTCGTAGCCTGTTCTGCGTATGGCCGAACCTTTCATTATTTCATCCCAGAGTTCTTGCGTGACCTCTTCCCATTCTTCCCAACCTTTGGTCGCCACAGCTTCTCTTAGCTGAAAATCCGGTTCTTCAGTAGGTTTAGAGAACCTATTCCATGGGCACACATCTTGGCAAACGTCACAGCCGTATACCCATTCCTCCATTTTATCTTGATAGGCCGTTGGCAGCGCTTTTTTGTACTCTATGGTGAGGTAACTGATGCATTTATTGCTATCCACCACCGTTGGCGCAACTATGGCTTGTGTAGGGCAAGCATCAATACAAGCGGTACATGTTCCGCAATGGTCCGTGCTCTGTCCATCAGGGGTCAATTCTAAATCGAGTATCAACTCTCCAATAAAAAAGAAACTCCCCTCCTTCTTGCTAAGCAACAGACTGTGCTTCCCTATCCATCCCAGGCCGCTTCTGCGTGCCCAAGCCCTGTCCATCACGGGTGCACTATCCACAAATCCCCGGCCTTCGACCTCCCCTACTTCGGCTCTAATCCCCTCCAGCATGCGCTTGAGTTTACCGCGAATCACCTTGTGGTAGTCTCGACCGTAGGCATATTTCGAAATCTTTGGCACACCCACGTTTTGTTCTTGGGCAGGATAGTAGTTGAGGAGTACACTTACCACCGATTTAGCCCCAGGCATCAATTTACGTGGGTCTAATCGGGCATCGAAATGGTTTTCCATCCAAGACATATCCCCGTGAAAACCCGCTTTGAGCCATCGCTCTAAACCGGTTGCTTCTTCTTCTAGAAAATCAGCCTTTGATATACCGCAAGCGAAAAACCCTTGTTCCTTCGCAAGTCGCTTGATTATCCTTGAAGCTACCTCTGGAGTCATTAAAAAAGGGTACCTGTTTCACCGGAATCTTTACGGGCTTTGCCTAAATGTTGATAGGCCTTTTCTGTAACCATGCGCCCACGTGGCGTTCGAAGAATAAAGCCCTCTTTAATCAAAAACGGTTCGTACACCTCTTCTATGGTTTCCGCCTGCTCACCTATGGCTGTGCTCAACGTACTCAAACCGACAGGGCCACCAGCAAAGTTATCGATGAGTACGGAAATGATTTTATTATCCATCTCATCGAGGCCACGACTGTCAACGTTTAAAGCATTCAAGCCATATTCGGCTATAGCGACATCGATGGCCCCGTTTCCTTTCACCATGGCAAAATCTCGTACCCTACGCAATAAGGCATTCGCAATACGAGGAGTTCCACGAGAACGGCTTGCAATTCGAATGGCTGCCTCATATTCTGTCTTCACATCCAAGATTTCTGCACTTCGATCTACAATGGTTGTGAGTAGCTCAACGTCATAATATTCTAACCGTGCGTTGATGCCAAAACGTGCTCTAAGCGGCGCCGTAAGTAAGCCCGAACGCGTAGTCGCGCCGACCAATGTAAATGGATTCAAGGCAATCTGAACGCTCCTAGCGCTTGGCCCAGAATCAATCATGATATCTATTTTAAAATCCTCCATAGCACTGTAGAGGTATTCCTCAATTACAGGCGACAGACGGTGGATTTCATCTATGAACAGAACATCATTCTCTTGAAGATTTGTAAGTAGACCCGCCAAATCAGAAGGCTTATCAAGCACCGGTCCCGAAGTAATTTTTATACCAACGCCAAGCTCGTTTGCGATAATATGGCTCAATGTAGTTTTACCCAGTCCTGGAGGACCATGAAGTAATACATGATCCATGGCTTCATCACGCATCTTAGCCGCCTCTACGAAAATCTTTAAGTTTTCTAACACGGAAGCCTGTCCCGTAAAATCGTCAAAGGATAACGGGCGGAGCTTGCGTTCAATATCGCGCTCCGTATTCGAAAAATTTTCACCCGTAGGGTCTAGATGCTCGTTCATAGGTTCTACAAAATACCACAAAAAATCCCCTTACCTAAAGGCAAGGGGATTTGAATTTTAAAAAAGCTCGAATGGCCTAGTGACCGCTCTCTTCACCTTCTGCAAGTGGCACGTTCTGTGGCACAAAGTCTTCATCGTACCCTGGCTTAGAATAATCGTAAGCCCAACGGTAAACTATCGGCACATCACCTGGCCAGTTGCCGTGCAGGTGCTCTACAGGGGTTGTCCATTCTAATGAGTTGGCTCGCCACGGGTTTTGCGAAGCTTTAGGACCTCTCCAAATGCTGTAGAAGAAGTTGAAAATAAAGATCAATTGGGCAATACCTCCAATAATCGCGAAGTATGTGATCAAAACATTAATGTCGGCCAAATTATCGAACATTGGGAATGCCGTATTGCTGTAGTAACGACGTGGTAATCCTGCCATACCTAGGAAGTGCATGGGAAAGAATACTCCGTATGCCGTAATAAACGTCAACCAGAAGTGCGCGTAGCCCATAGATTTGTTCATCATGCGGCCGTACATCTTAGGGAACCAGTGGTATACCCCAGCGAACATACCAAAGATGGCGCTGAGCCCCATTACAATGTGGAAGTGCGCAACTACGAAGTAAGTATCGTGAACGTTTATATCTAACGCTGAATCACCAAGAATAACCCCAGTTAAACCGCCCGTTACGAACGTACTTACAAGACCTATTGAAAATAACATCGCAGGTGTATACTGGATATTTCCTTTCCACAAGGTTGTTATATAATTAAACGCCTTTACCGCAGAAGGAATGGCGATCAACAACGTGGTAAACGTAAATACAGAACCAAGGAATGGGTTCATCCCAGTCACAAACATGTGGTGACCCCAAACGATAAAGCTTAAGAATGCAATGGCTAAAATTGAACCAACCATCGCGCGGTAGCCAAAGATTGGCTTACGTGAATTGGTAGCTATAACCTCTGATGAAATACCTAGCGCTGGTAATAAGATAATATACACCTCTGGGTGCCCTAAAAACCAGAACAAATGCTGGTACAATACTGGTGAACCACCGCTGTAGCTTAATACCTCGCCACCAATGAAAATATCACTTAAATAAAAAGAGGTACCGATCAAACGGTCCATCATTAGCAATAATGCTGCACTCAGTAATACAGGGAAGGAAAGCACACCCAAAACCGCCGTTACAAAGAATGCCCATATGGTTAGAGGCAATCTTGTCATGCTCATCCCTTTAGTACGCATATTTATCACCGTAACGATGTAATTAAGCGATCCCAACAAAGAACCAACGATAAAGAATGTCATAGAAATCAACCAGAGCGTCATACCCGTTCCAGAACCTGGCATGGCCTGAGGCAACGCAGATAAAGGAGGATAAACCGTCCAACCGCCTGAAGCAGGTCCTGACTCAACAAATAATGAAGCGATCATGACGACTGAACTCAAGAAGAAGAACCAGTACGAAAGTGCATTCATGAAACCTGAAGCCATATCACGTGCACCAATCTGCAATGGGATAAGTAGATTGGAAAATGTACCTGAAAGACCTGCCGTTAGGACAAAGAATACCATGATGGTACCATGAATGGTAACCAGTGCTAAGTACATATTAGGATCCATCACACCATCTGGTGCCCATTTACCCAAGAAGAATTCTAAGATGGGGAAACTCTGTTCTGGATAAGCGAGTTCTAATCGGAAGAGCATGGACATCATAACACCCACAATTCCCATGATCATACCGGTAATCAAAAACTGCTTACCAATCATTTTATGGTCCATCGTAAAGATGTACTTCGTGAAGAAATTCTCCTTATGATGGTGCTCCATCAAATGATCCTGAAAGTGCTCGTTTTTTGTCGAAGTAGTTGACATAGCTTTTTTAATTACGTCTTAATTACAAAGTCTCAGCGACCGTTTTTTGTTCCTTGATCCATGCATTGAATTCATCTTCTGTTTCAACGATGATTTCCATTTGCATGTTGTAATGAGCTGCACCACAGATTTTGTTACACAACAATACGTAGTTAAACTCCCAGACGTCTTCACCTTTTGCCAAGCGAATTTCATTCACTTCAGCAACGTGATTTTTCACGTCTTTATCTTGGCGGATTTCAGCGGTGGTTTTGGTGGGTGTGAACTGGAAATAGGTTTTTGAACCCGGTACACAGTTCATTTGCGCCCTAAAATGCGGGAAAAATGCAGAGTGAATGACATCTTGTGATCGGAATTCAAATTTAATTGGCTTTCCAACCGGCAAGTGCAACTCTTTCGTAATGATATCATCCGAAGAGTAAGCATCTTTCGTATCTACACCAACGATATTAGCGCCGGCTATTTCATGCACTGTTGCATAACCTAATTGGTTATCTCCCCCACTATAACGCGCGGTCCAATTAAATTGTTGAGCGTAAAGTTCAATAACTATAGGTTCTTCTTCATTTTCGGGCATCATTAATCCACTCCATACATTAAGACCCCAAATGATAAGAACTGCAAGGAAGAGCGCTGGAACGACAGTCCAAAAAAGCTCTAGCTTATTGTTGTGCTCGTAATACACAGCTTTAGTGCCTTTTTTTCCTCTGTATTTATATCCGAAGTAAAATAGTATGGGCTGAACGATAAAGAACACAACATTAATAATGAGCATGCTCAAGTTCCACAAACTATCAATTTCTGAACCGTGCTCCGATGAAGGTGCAGGCAGACTATGGTAGCCCCAAGCCCAATACATAACCAACACACTAATAACAAAGCCCATGCCTACTAATAGGAGTAGCTTGCCCTGTGTGTCATTATCTTTTTCGCTGACCTGATTATCCTTACCACCTTGAATAGATGAGGAAATCTCAGAGATGCGCATCACCTGAACAATAGTCAGGACGGCGAGTACGATTAATACGATGATGGAAACTGTATTCATTATCTAAGTCTCTTTTTCGAATTATTGTTGGAGGTACTTTGACTCCGTTATCATTGGGTGATTCTTATGTAATAAAGGTGCCTTCGCTAGACTGCTCAGAACAACGATAATAAACAATCCTGTGAAGAATAAGATAGCACCCAACTCTAGTAAACCGAATCCGTAATGATCGCCTACCGTTCCTGGCATTATCATTACATAGTGATCCATGTAGTGTCCAACAAGCACGAAGAACGCTGCCATAACTACTGTTCCTGGAACCCGCTTAGCAGGACGGCTTAATACAGCCAAAACTGGCAGTAAGAAGTTCAACGTAAGCATGGTGAAGAAAGGCACTTTATATTGATCAAAACGTTGCATGTAGTACGTAACCTCTTCCGGGATATCCGCATACCAGATCAACATAAACTGAGAGAACCATAAGTAGGTCCAGAATACCGAGAATGCGAACATGAACTTACCTAGATCATGCATGTGGTTCTCATTAATCCACTCCATGTGTCCTTTGCCCTTGAGATAGAGCGTAATAAGAATTAATGCAGCGAAAGAGCTAACGAACATTCCCGCAAATGTGTACCAACCAAAGAGGGTTGAGAACCAGTGCGTATCAATGCTCATGATGAAATCCCAAGCAGAAGTTGAAGAAGTAACTGCATAGAATACTGTAAAGGCTGCAGCGACTCCGCGGTTTTTCTTCCACATCGCTACACCGTCACCAGAATCGGACAACAATGAATTTTTACGAAGCATTTTTGCTGCCCAGATCCAACCTACAGTGTAGACTATGGCGCGTATACTAAAAAATAAAGGGCTTAAGAAGCCTGTCTTTTCGGCTATAATTGCATCATAATTTGGGTGTCCTTGTACATCGATACCTTCTACCATCCAGTGGAACATATGATGAACATGTCCAAATCCAAGAAACGAAATGATTAAGATTACAATCAATGGAATCACAATGGCAAATGCCTGTGCTTCCATGACTCTTAACAATCCTGCTGACCATCCAGCCTGCGCCACATATTGAATACCCAAGAAGAACAACTGACCCAATCCTAAACCAAGGAAGAAGATAGCTGCCACATACAATGCACTCCAAGGACGATTCGCAATTTGATGCGCCTCATGTGCTGCATGCGCATCGTGTTCCAGTGCAGACTCAATCATTGCGGCATGTGCTTCACCTGGGTAATCATCGTTACCTGCATGGCCATGATCATCGTGCGATGCATCAGCGTGATCATCGTGCGATGCATCAGCGTGGTCATCGTGGCCTGCATCAGCGTGGTCATCATGACTTGCATCAGCGTGGTGCTCAGTAGCATGACTGCTGTGCCCATGATCCGCTTCGTTAGAAGAAGATCCATTCAAGGCAAATCCAACGATCCAAAGGATAGCACCTACTACCGTAAGTGCGATTGCCAACTGTTTTGTTTTTGAACTAAACTCAAACATTCTCTTCAGCGGTTTTTATTCTTGATCTTCTCTAAGCTTCACAACGTAACGAACAATCTTCCAACGCTCGTCATACGTCAACTGGGATGCGTGCGATCCCATAATTCCTTTACCGTGCATGATCACATGGTACATAGAACCAGGTGTGATGTCGCGGTCTTTGTATGCTGGTACACCAAGGATTTTTTCCTGCTGCACCAAATTTCCATTACCGTCGCCCTTTTCGCCGTGGCAATTCACGCAGAAAGTGGTGTACAACTCCTTTCCTTCTTTCAATACATCCTCAGAAAGAAAAGACTCGGGCATCAATAACCCAGCTTTAGCAGCATCGTAACCTTCATTTGTGTTACTGTATTCGTAAGGATGGTAGCCACGCGGTACTGTTCCTTCCACTGGGAGCTGAGCACTCAATCCATTTGCGAACTGGTACGCAGGCTCGTAAGTCTCTAATGAAGGACTGGTGTACATATCGTCCATGTACGTATATCCAGGGGTCGTCTTATCAGCATTACAGCTTGCTAAAAAAGCAGCTGAAGCTAAGAGTAGTAGTGTAGATAAACGCTTCATTATTAGTCTTCTAATTTTGAAATTTCCAATGCACCCAATTCCTGAAGTTTTGCAGTTAAAGCAGCCTCGTCGCCTTCCAACTCAACTTCCATTAAGAAGTGATCGTCAGTCGTACGAGGATCAGGATTTTGTGCTTTGGCGCCCGGATATAATCCGTTTACAGCGAAATAGGACCAACACATCAAGTGTGCAGCAAAGAATACCGTCAATTCGAACATAATAGGCACAAACGAGGGCATGTTTATAAACCAATATGCGTTTGGTTTACCACCAATATTTTGTGGCCAATCGGCTATCATTGTGTAATACGTCAACCAAGAAGCAAAAGACAAACCGATTAAGCCGTAGAAAAATGCCGCTGTACTCAAACGTGTTCTTTTTAGGCCTAAAGCTTCATCCAAACCGTGAATTGGGAATGGTGAGTACACTTCGCTGACGCTAAAACCGTTTGCACGGAGATCTTTAACCGCATCTAAAACGACATCGTCGTCGTTAAATAGTGCGCGTACGATAGGATTATGTTTAGTGTGCCCCATGTTCGTCGTGGTGTTTTTTAAAGTTTTCGCCAGAAGATTTTAGAATCGTCTTTAATTCTGCCTGTGCAATTACAGGGAACGTTCTAGCGTACAAAAGGAACAAGACAAAGAAGAAACCGATGGTTCCTACGAAAATACCAATGTCAACAAACGTAGGAGAGAACATTGACCAAGATGATGGCAAGTAATCTCTATGTAATGAGGTAACAATAATCACGAAACGCTCGAACCACATACCAATATTCACAACGATGGAAATGATAAAGGTGAATACGAGATTGGTTCTTAATTTCTTCGACCACATGAACTGAGGAGAGAATACGTTACACGACATCATTGCCCAATACGCCCACCAGTAAGGTCCAGTAGCCCTATTCAAGAAGGCATATTGCTCATATTCGACACCTGAATACCAAGCGATGAAGAGCTCTGTGATGTAAGCCACACCCACAATAGAACCTGTAACCATGATAACGATATTCATCATCTCGATGTGCTCTATGTTGATGTAATCCTCCATTTTGAAGATTTTACGCACGATCAAAAGAAGTGTCTGTACCATGGCAAAACCTGAGAAAATCGCACCTGCTACGAAATACGGTGGGAAGATGGTCGTGTGCCATCCAGGAATTACTGAAGTAGCAAAGTCCATCGATACGATCGTGTGTACTGACAATACAAGCGGAGTTGCAAGACCAGCCAACACAAGAGATACCTCTTCAAAACGTTGCCAATGCTTTGCTTTACCACCCCAACCAAATGAGAGTAGTTTATAAATATGCTTTTGGATAGGGTTGATTGCACGGTCGCGAATCATTGCAAAATCCGGTATCAAACCTACATACCAGAATACAGTACTTACTGTTAGATAGGTAGAAATCGCGAACACGTCCC
>Ga0102960_1000901_pt1 | contig 11205 bp, 10 predicted proteins | sample SalPon2_B_H2O_MG_2_FD_84521 | JGI IMG/M metagenome (GOLD analysis project Ga0102960, IMG submission 84521) | Salt pond water microbial communities from South San Francisco under conditions of wetland restoration - Salt Pond MetaG SF2_B_H2O_MG | ecosystem: Environmental > Aquatic > Non-marine...
CGGCCCAAGCCACAGGCAAAGCATTGGCAGCCCCCCTGCGGCCAAAAGCCTGATTTAAGTGGCATTTCCGTCAGAATTTCGACGACATTTCCACCCAAGGGCGAAATTTGCACTGCAACGGTTTGGATTGCGCGACGTGACATTGGGCCTAGGTGTGTTATCTGTGACGAAATTAAAGATGACAGGAAAGATGACAGGGCAGGACGCACAATGCGGGCAGGATATTCCATCAACGACATTCAATTCGGATCCAGTGATGCACAGGCTTTGATGGTGCATTGTTCGCTGTCAAATGCGCGGTCTTGGGCCCCTTTGGCGGGGCATTTGGGCCCTGATTTTTCAGCCCTTGCCTTTGATTTGCCGGGGCATGGCCATAGCCAAGATTGGACGCCTGACCAAGATTACCAAGATGCCTGTGTTGATATTGCAGCCAGCTATCTGGATCGGCCGCTGGATGTGGTGGGGCATTCCTTTGGTGCGACCGTTGCCTTACGGTTGGCCTTGGCCCATCCGCAGCGGGTACGATCGCTGGTGTTATTTGAACCGGTTTATTTTTATGCGGGGACAACCGATTTTCCTGACATGCGGCCGCGGTATGATGCCGAATATACGGAATTTGCAGCGTTGTTGCAGGCGGGTGATTTGGCAGCGGCCGCACGTCATTTTATGCAGCGTTGGGGCGATGGGACGGATTGGGATCATTTGCCTGCGGCGCATCAATCGGCGATTACGCGGCGCATTCATTTGATTGCGGCGGGGGGCGTTGCCCTGCATGCTGATCCGCATGCGATGTTATCCAACGGCGGTCTGGATCAGCTGCCCATGCCGGTTTTGTTGGTACGCGGCGACCAGACACATTTTATGATGGATCCGATCCATGCGGCATTGGCCCGTCGCATCCCCCAATGTGATCAGATCGTGGTGCAGGGCGCGGGGCATATGGTGCCGATCACGCATGCGGCCGACTGTGCCGCCTTGGTGCGCCAATTCTGGAATGGGCTTTAGCGGTTATTTTTTGCCAATGCGGGGTTCGGTGCCTGCGATAATGCGATTGATATTGGCGTTGTGGCGATAAAAAATTAGCACCGCCAATCCAATGCACAGACCCGCCAATTGTGGCTGACCCAGTCCATAGGCCCACAGGGCCGATGTGCCGGCCGCAACCAAAGCAGACAGCGATGATATGCGTGTGATCACTGCTGTGACCAACCATGTTCCACAGGCCGCCAAGCCAATGGGGAACGAAATGGCCAGCAAAACGCCCAAAAATGTGGCAACGCCTTTGCCGCCCTTAAACCCGATATAGACGGGAAAACAATGTCCCAAAAATGCCGCCAGCGCGGCCAGTTGCAAGGCATCCTCGGCCGCCAAACTGCGGGCGACAAAAACGGCAATTGCACCTTTGCCACTGTCTAGGATCAGCGTCAGAAAGGCAGCCAATTTATTGCCCGTCCGCAACACATTGGTGGCCCCGATGTTGCCTGATCCGATGTCGCGCAAATTGCCCAATCCGAACAGACGCGCTATGACCAAGCCAAAGGGGACAGACCCCAACAGGTACCCAAACGCGGCCCATAGAGCCAATGCCATCGGTTGCGTTACGATTTCAGGAAACAACGTCATTGTTCAAACACCTTTTGCCCAGCGACATAGGTTGCCATGACCTTGCCCTGCATCCGTTGCCCGTCAAAGGGGGTGTTTTTCGATTTTGATCGCAGGGATTTGCGGTCTAGGACAAAGGGGACATCTGGATCAAATACAATCAAATCCGCGGGTGCGCCAATCGACACGCGGCCGCAATCCAATCCCAACCGGTTTGCTGGGTTCAACGACAAGGCGCGGAACAAGGTGGGCAAATCCAGATAATTGCCATGCACCAACCGCAATGCAGCGGGCAGCAATGTTTCCAAGGCGACCGCACCTGCCGCGGCCTCTTCGAATGGCAGGCGTTTGCTTTCTTCGTCTTGGGGGGTGTGCATGGATGAAATGATATCGATCAATCCGCTGGCAACGGCTTGGATGGTTGCCAATCTGTCGTCTTCGGATCGCAGCGGTGGTTTTACTTTGAAAAAACTGCGGTAATCGGCGACATCGAATTCGTTTAATGTCAGGTGATGGATCGATGTACCTGCGGTCACGTCCAATCCATTGGCCTTGGCCCGTTCCAATGCGGGCAGGGCGCGGGCGGTGGTGATTTGGTCAAAATGCACCTTGGCCCCCGTCATTTCAATCATGGCGATATCGCGATCGATCCCCATGCGTTCGGCCATAGGTGACACGGCGGGCAACCCGCGCAGGGATGCAAATTTGCCTGATGTCACGGCAGCGCCTGCCGATAAAATTGGTTCTTGCGGATGCAACATACACAGCGCATCCAGCGATTTGGCATAGGTCAGCGCACGCGACAGGATTTTGGTATTGCTGATCACATTATCGCCATCGGTAAAGGCGGCGGCACCCGCATCTTGTAAAAACCCGATTTCGGTCATTTCCAGACCCAAGCGGCCCTTGGTCAGGGCAGCCATGTGCAATACATTGACGCCAACCGCATCGGCGGCACGACGGCGGATAAATTCCAATGCCTCGGGCGTATCGATGGGGGGATTTGTGTCGGGCCGTGTGACAATCGTTGTAACACCACCCGCAGCGGCGGCGGCGCCTGCGGATTTATAGCTTTCTTTGTGGCGTTCGCCAGGTTCTGCAACCTTGACCCCGATATCCACAATACCTGGGGCCAAATATTTGCCCCCGCAATCCACGATTTCGTCAGGATTGGCCACCGTTTCGACGATGCGGCCATCAGCGACATACAGGTCCCGTTGCGAAACCGTCCCGTCCAAGGGATCAATCACATGGGCGTTGGTAAATTTGATCGTGCTCATGCCTGTCCCCCTGATTTTGCCCCTGATTGTGCGTTTCGCATATTGCGGGCCAGCAAATCCATTGTGGCCATGCGCACGGCAACACCCATTTCCACCTGTTCTTGGATCACGGATCGGTTGATATCATCTGCAATATCCCCGTCGATTTCCACACCGCGGTTCATCGGACCGGGGTGCATGACGATTGCATCGGGTTTTGCATAGGACAGTTTTTCAGCGTCTAAGCCATAGCGGTGTTAATATTCGCGTTCTGATGGGATAAAGCCCCCATCCATGCGTTCGCGTTGCAAACGCAACATCATGACCACATCGACATCCTGCAACCCTTGGCGCATGTCGTGGTATACCTCGACCCCCAGTTCGGAAATTTGCGATGGCATCAGCGTGGGCGGGCCCACCAGCCGCACACGGTTTTCCATTTTGCCCAGCAAAATCAGGTTTGATCGCGCCACGCGGCTGTGGGCGATATCGCCGCAAATCGCAATGTTCAAACGGTGCAGCCGCCCCTTGGCGCGACGAATGGTCAGTGCGTCCAGCAATGCCTGTGTGGGATGTTCATGTTTGCCATCGCCCGCATTTAACACGGCGCAGTTCACTTTCTGTGCTAACAAATCGACGGCACCAGAATGCGGGTGGCGCACCACCAGCAAATCGGGGTGCATTGCATTCAGGGTCAAGGCTGTATCAATCAGGGTTTCGCCTTTTTTGATGGAACTGGCCTGCATGGCCATATTCATCACATCTGCACCCAACCGTTTGCCGGCCAATTCGAAACTGGCCTGCGTGCGGGTTGAATTTTCAAAAAACATATTGATTTGCGTCAAACCGGCCAAGGCATTCGAATGTTTCGTGGGTTGGCGGTTCAATGTGACATAGTTTTCTGCCACATCCAGAATTTCGGTAATGGCATCAGGGCGCAGGGGTTCAATTCCCAAAAGATGTCTTTGCGTAAAGCTCATATGTGACCTCGCTGATTTGTAAGGGGTTTAATCGCACAGCGCGCATGGCACAAGGGTATTGTTTGCTTTCCCTTGGTGGGTGGGCAAGCTATTGTACCCCCATGGAATCGTATGATGATTGGCACGCTGCGCGCGCAGCACTGGACTGGCACATCGACCTTGGCGCGACCGAGGCGATTTGCGATGCGCCGATCAACCGCTACGAATTGGCGGAAAAATCGCCCAAACCAGCCACCGCAAAGCAGGCAGGGCCCGTGGTAGCGGCCGAACCCGATGCAGTGGGTATTGCCAAATCATTGGCCCAACAGGCCCAAACTTTGGACGATCTGCGTGCGGCGATGGCCCAGTTTGAACATTGCCCCCTAAAGCCTGGGGCGCGATCCTTGGTCTTTGCCGATGGGAATCCACAGGCGCGCGTGATGATCATAGGCGAGGCCCCCGTCCGCGACGAAGACATGCAAGGCCGCCCCTTTGTCGGGCGTGCGGGTCAGATGCTGGATAAAATGTTTGCCGCAATTGGCCTGTCGCGGACCGCTGATGTGCCGCAGAACGGTATTTATATTACCAATGTCGTGCCTTGGCGCCCGCCGCAAAATCGTGACCCGTCCGCGATGGAAATTGATATGATGATGCCCTTTGTCCAGGGTCACATCGCATTGGTACGTCCTGCGGTGATTGTTGCCATGGGCAACGTCAGCGCGCAAGCATTGTTGGGGCAACGCGGGATCACCAAATTGCGCGGAACATGGATGCAGGCGCATGGCTGCGACGTGCTGCCGATGCTGCATCCTGCGTATTTGTTGCGAAACCCGATTGCAAAACGTGAAACTTGGGCAGATTTATTGGCATTAAAACAGAAATTGGGGATGTGATGACACAGATTGATGATGCCAAACCCTTTATCCCTGTGCGCATCGCCGTGTTGACGGTGTCAGACACGCGGACCTTGGACCAAGATACATCGGGTCAGACATTGGTGGATCGATTGAAATCTGCAGGGCATATTTTGGCAGATCGCAAAATTGTAACCGATGATCGGGCCGATATTGCCGCTATCTTGCGCGGTTGGATCGCTGATCCGGCGGTGGATGTGGTCATCAGCACGGGCGGCACGGGTCTGACCGGCCGCGATGTCACGGTTGAGGCGCACCGCGATGTCTATGAAAAAGAAATTGACGCCTTTGGCACCGTGTTCACCATCATCAGTATGCAAAAAATTGGCACATCGGCCATTCAATCGCGCGCGACAGGCGGCGTTGCGGGGGGGACATATTTGTTTGCCCTGCCAGGATCCACGGGTGCATGTAAGGATGCGTGGGATGAAATTTTGGTCAAACAGCTGGATTACCGCCATCGCCCGTGTAACTTTGTTCAGATCCTGCCCCGTTTGGACGAACATCTGCGACGGAAATAACGCCGCGCTGCGTGTAATTGTCCGACCCCCTTGGCAATCGGCGAATTTCGCCTAGATTCCCATTCGTAGCTTTGTGCGAAATATTTTAGAAAGGTCGCTAAATGCGATTTATTAGAAAAAGCCTGATCGGCCTGTTCCTGTTTTCTGTAACGCTTGGATTATTGGCCTATTCCGCGCAAATGGTCAAAACGGCCATTTCGGAACGTATGAACCAAGAAACCCGTGCGCCGCAACCGCGTGAACGCACGTTTACGGTTAATGTGATGCGGGCCGATCCTGCAACATTATCGCCAACACTGGACGTCTTCGGCGAGGTGCAAAGCCGCCGGACCTTGGATTTGCGCATGGCCGCAGCAGGGCAGGTTGTGTTCTTGGAACCCAACTTTATCGAAGGTGGCCAAGTTCAAGCGGGCCAAGTGCTGGTGCGGTTGGATGATGCGGATGCACAATCTGCACTGGCGCGCGCGCGTGCTGATTTGATGGATGCGCAGGCCGAAATTTCCGAGGCCGAGCGCGCCATCCGTCTGGCCGCCGATGAATTGGATGCGGCGCTTGCGCAGGCCAGTTTGCGCGAAACGGCACTGGCCCGTCAGCTGGATTTGCAAAAACGCGGTGTTGGCACCGCAGCGGCCGTCGAGACGGCAGAACTGGCCGCATCGTCAGCGGCGCAGTCTGTTTTGGCGCGACGCAGTGCCGTGGATCAATCACAGGCGCGTAAATCACAGGCCCAAACCCGAATGGCGCGGGCAGAATTGGCGACCCAAGATGCCGAGCGTCGGGTAAGTGATACTGTTCTGACGGCGCAATTTGCGGGTACCTTGTCGGGGGTGACATTGGTTCAGGGCGGATTGGTCAGCGTCAATGAACGTATTGGGCAGCTGATTGATCCCAACGCGCTTGAGGTCGCATTCCGCGTTTCAACCGAACAATACAGTCGCCTGCTGGATCCACAGGGTCAGTTGCTGGCATTGCCTGTCGAAATTACATTGTCGTCAACGGGGCGCAATTTGGTATCAAACGCGGTGCTAAGCCGTGATAGCGGATCGGTGGCACAGGGGCAGACAGGGCGTTTGTTATTTGCGCGAATCGAAAACCCCATTGGGCTGAAACCCGGTGATTTTGTGACCGTTTCGGTACAAGAGCCCGAAATAAATTATGCTGTCCGTCTGCCAGCAACGGCGCTTTCGCCTGATCAAACCGTATTGGCAGTTGGGGATGACAACCGATTGGACCCTGTGGCTGTGACTTTGCTGCGCCGTCAGGGCAATGATGTCATCGTACGCTCGCGCGATTTGGCAGGACGCGATGTTGTGATGCAGCAAACCCCATTGCTGGGCAAAGGGATCAAGATCAAAGCGTTGCGCGGTGATGGACTTGAGGTCGCGCCAGAACCCGCCGAAGTGACCCTGACACCCGAACGGCGTGCGAAACTGATCGCCTTTGTCGAAGGAAACACGCGCATGCCGCAGGATGCCAAGACACGCATCTTGGCGCAACTCAATCAAGAAAAAGTTCCAACAGATGTCGTTGAACGCTTAGAAAGCAGAATGTGAGTTAACCATGGCGCGTGATCTTCCAAAATCGGCAGGCGGATTATTTTCCTACTTTGCGCGGCACCGCACGGCGGCCAATTTGTTATTGGTTGTGTTGTTGGTTGCGGGATTGATGGCAACCCCACGTATGCGGGCGCAATTTTTCCCCGATATTGTGTCGGATTCCATTTCTATCAGTGTAACATGGCAAGGCGCCGGTGCCGAAGACGTTGACAGCGCGATTGTCCAGACGCTAGAGCCTGCATTATTGGCCGTCGAGGGCGTGACCGAAGCAAGCAGCACATCGCGCGAAGGCAGCGCGCGCATTCGCCTAGAATTCGAACCCGATTGGGACATGTCCCGCGCCAAGGCAGATGTCGAAAGTGCATTGGACACCATTTCCAGCCTGCCCCAAGATGCCGATGACCCCACCATCGTGCAATCCTCTTGGAGCGACCGTGTGACGGATGTTGTTATATCAGGGCCGCTTGATATCCAGCAGTTGGGCCAATTTGCCGACGAATTTGTCATGCGCCTGTTTGACCAAGGTGTTACGCGCACCACGATCCAAGGTTTGGCAGCCCCCCAAGTGTTGGTCGAAGTCCAAACCGTCAACCTGATCCAGTATGATGTTACTATGCGCGACATCGCAAACGCCATCGCCCAAGAGGTCGACACCGATCCCGCGGGCGATGTAACGGGTGCCAACACGCGCGTTCGTACCGGCGTTGAAAAACGCAGCGCCAAGGATATTGAACAGATTGTTTTGGGGTCCAGCCCCGATGGATCAACATTGACCATATCCGATATTGCAACAGTGCAGGATTTGGGCATGGACCGTGGGCGCAGTTATTTCGTGCGCGGCAATCCAGCGGTTTCGATCCGTGTGGATCGTTCCCAAAAAGGCGACGCCATCGCCATTCAGCACATTGTCGAAGAGGTGGCGCAGAAACTGGAACTGACCCTGCCACAGAACACCACAGTCGAATTGATCCGTACCCGCGCCGAATATATTTCGGGACGCTTGAATATTTTGCTGCAAAACGGCGCGTCTGGATTATTGTTGGTATTGGGGTTGCTGTTTTTATTCCTGAATGCACGGACGGCGTTTTGGGTCGCCGCAGGTATTCCGACAGCGATGCTGTCTGCGATCGCATTGATGTATGTGATGGGTATTACCTTTAATATGATTTCGTTATTTGCGTTGATATTAACGCTGGGCATTGTGGTGGATGATGCCATTGTGGTGGGCGAACATGCTGATCAACGTGCGCGAATGGGCTTGCCCCCGATTGTTGCCGCAGAAACCGCTGCGCAGCGCATGGCAATGCCGGTTCTGGCTGCTACAATCACAACGGTGATCGCATTCTTGGGTCTGACCGCCATTGGTGGCCGATTTGGCGATATGATTGCCGATATTCCCTATACCGTGATCTTGGTGCTTTGTGCGTCATTGGTAGAATGTTTTTTGATCCTGCCCAATCACATGGCCCATTCAATTTCCGATGGAACGACTGTCAAATGGTATGATCGGCCCAGTTACTATGTAAACCTTGGGTTTGAATGGTTCCGTGATCGTATTTTCAAGCATGTCATCGGATGGATCGTTCAGGCCCGATATGCCATGATTGCGGGGGCAGTTGTGTTGCTGGCATCGCAGGCTGTTTTGGTGATCAGCGGGACAGTGAATTGGCGGTTTTTTTCATCGCCAGAACAGGCGTCGATCACCGGCAATTTTGCCATGCTGAACACGGCGACACGGGACGATTCCGTGGAAATGGCAAACGAACTGCAGCGCGCAGTTGACACGGTCGGCGCACGCTATGAGGCCGAATATGGCCGTAACCCCGTGACCTATGTTCTGACCGAGGTGGGCGGAAATGCAGGCCGCGGTTTGTCGGGGGCCGATACGAAATCTGCCGACTTGCTCGGTGGTATTTCAATTGAATTGATCGAGGCAGATGAACGCCCCTATTCCAGTTATAAATTCTTGGGCGATATGCAGGCCGAGGTGCAAAACCACCCCTTGTTAGAGAGTTTTTCTTTCCGCCGTTGGGGATCGGGCCCAGGTGGGGATGCATTGGATGTGCAGTTCTATGGTGCCTCGTCTGATACGTTAAAACGTGCGGCCGAAGATTTGAAAACCGCCGTTGCGCAATTTTCAATCGTATCCGCGGTCGAAGATGATTTGGCCTATGACAAAGAAGAGCTGGTTTTGGAACTGACCGCACAGGGACAGGCATTGGGGTTCACCATTGATGGGTTGGGTCAAGTGCTGCGCAATCGTCTGAACGGGATTGAGGCTGCATCATTCCCCATGGGTGTGCGCAGTGCGGAAATTCGCGTTGAATTACCTGATGGCGAAGTGACCTCTGATTTTCTGGATCGCATGCAGCTGCGCGCGCCCAGCGGTGTCTATGTCCCCTTGGCTGATATTGTCAGTGTTGAACGCAAATCTGGGTTTTCGACGGTGCGGCGCGAAAACGGCATTCGCCTGATTTCGGTGACGGGCGACATTTCCGAAGATGACGCAGATGCCGCCAACGAAGTGATGCGCGCGTTGGAGGAAGAGATTTTGCCTGAAATTGCGTCAACCCGTCAGGTGGAATGGCGCATGTCAGGGCTAAGCGAACAAGAGGGCGCATTTTTGTCCGATGCAAAAACAGGGCTGATTTTGGTTCTGTTGGGGATTTATCTGACGCTCACCTGGGTCTTTGCCAGCTGGACACGTCCGGTTGTGATTATGACGGTGATCCCCTTTGGTTTGGTGGGTGCCATCTGGGGCCATTATGTTTGGGAAATCCCGATGTCGATGTTTACGGTCGTTGGCCTGTTGGGGATGACAGGGATTATTATCAATGACTCAATCGTTTTGATTACAACCATTGATGAATACGCCAAGGATCGTGGATTGATCCCGTCCGTGATTGACGCAACCGCTGATCGGCTGCGGCCTGTGATGTTGACGACATTGACCACGGTGTTTGGCTTGGGGCCGCTGCTGTACGAACAATCGTCCCAAGCACAGTTCCTAAAGCCGACTGTCGTGACCTTGGTCTATGGCTTGGGCTTTGGCATGATTTTGGTGCTGATCGTTGTGCCGTCGCTGATCGTGATCCAAAGCGATGTGAAACGCTACTTTGTTGCGTTGCGTCATGCGTCTGCGGCGAAACACATTCGGGTCAAACGGATGTTCACGGCGGCCATTGCGCTGATCATGGTGTGGCTGGCGGCGACACTGGGTTCAGTCATCGTGACTGATCAGCTGCCTGCGGTTATCCAAAAATATGCGGATATGTTTGGGCTGTCGTCCGGTGCTGGATCTGCGCTGGTTTTGTTTTTGCTAGGGGCGGTTCTGGTTGTGATTGTTTTGACAATCGCGACCCATGCCGCACAGGCTATGACATGGGTCCGACAGCGCCGAGCCTAGCGGCTGTGACAGCCGATTTGTTCGATAACAGTATTCGGCCCCAACACTGATATGCGCAGGCGCGATCGGTCAATTGCGGCCATCGTTTCCGTCATTGGGATCAACTGCGCCTGTCCAATCAACCTGTCGCCTTGGCGGGTGGTTGCCGTGTTTTGCGCCCAAAGGACGGTGTCCATATATTCAACCACACTGCGTTCCCAATCGCCCAGACGGGGCAGTGTCGCGGTGATGGTGACATTCATTCGATCTGCGTCTGGGGCGAAATCACAGGTGATGGGCGGATGCCCAAGTTCATCCATTCCAAAGGGTGCCTGCGCAAGCGCTGCCAATATTTCAGGGGCGCGGTCGTTTTGTCCAGGCTGCGCGGTGTTTGACAATGACACCGACACGGGCACACAGATATCTTCGCAGATACCAATGTTGGCGTCTAGCGCCACTGTGATGGGTGATCCGCTGTGAATGGGGGTGATTTTAATCGGCAATGTGGCCCTGCCGCGATAGCCGAGTGTTTCAAATCCTTCGGACCCGAATTGTTCTGGGGCGGGCCAAATAATTTCCACGGATTTTATGTTTTGGCTGTTGCTAAAATCAAATTCGGGCGGGAAACCCGCGTCGCCTGGGCTGCGCCAATATGTTTTCCAGCCTTGTGATAATTCCAGACCCAAACCCACCACATGGGTTCCATCCGCGTTCTGCCAACCGGTGATCAAACGCGCCGATTCCAGCCCTGCTGCATGGGACAGTCCAGATCCGAGAATGGTGGCCCCAACGGTTATGGCAAAGATCGTTTTTTGTTTCATATCTGATTAGTGGTCCAAAATTTATGACTTGCCAAGTCACAAATAAGCGATACCTTTGAAACCGTGGGGAATGATTGGCATGACAGATATATTTCATACAGCACAGACAGGGTCCTAGTTCGGGGGCAAGTTTTTGGTTGCCATGCCGGCCATGCAAGATGAACAGTTTGGGCGTTCGTTGGTGTATC
>Ga0102960_1000905_pt1 | contig 11191 bp, 9 predicted proteins | sample SalPon2_B_H2O_MG_2_FD_84521 | JGI IMG/M metagenome (GOLD analysis project Ga0102960, IMG submission 84521) | Salt pond water microbial communities from South San Francisco under conditions of wetland restoration - Salt Pond MetaG SF2_B_H2O_MG | ecosystem: Environmental > Aquatic > Non-marine...
ATCCCTAAAGTTTTCTTGTTCTTGCATACCGAATTAATCGAGTTAATGGTTAAATGTAATTTGTTTTGATCAATTGGTATTTAATCACAACTTATTCTTCCCAAAGTTCTCCTTCTGCTTCTTTTGGATTTGCAGGAGTTGTTCCTCCAAGAGTTATGACGTAGCTAGCTACCTGAGCCATTTCAACAGGTTTTAGTATTTGCTTCCAAGCGACCATACCTTTACCATCACGTCCTCCTTCAGAAATCGTACTGAAAACATTTTTGATACCGCCACCTAAAATCCAGTGTTGATCTGTAAGGTTTGGTCCGATACCTCCACCACCATCAGCCATGTGACAGGCTACGCAATTGGTTTCAAAGATTTGTTTACCTGCCGAAAGATCTGCAGCATCTGTTAAGAGCTCCACAGTTGATACATCTACAAGATCCTTAGCAGTTTTTTTGTATTCTGCGATTGCGATTTGTGCAGCTGCAACTTCCATTTCATATTCTTCAGCTTGAGTGTATTCTTTGATAAAATCAAAACGAATATGATAGATAATCGCAAATACAATCGTAGCGTAGAATAGATAAATCCACCAGGGAGGTAAGTTGTTGTCTAATTCTTTGATCCCATCAAAATCGTGATCGATAATGATGGTTTCTTCTGAAGCACCTTCTTTTTTCTTTCCGATTAAGAAAATCCAAATGGATTTTACCCACTTGCATTCTGGAAGTTTATCTTTTTCAGCAAAGTAGCGTTCCTTAGCTTTTTCGTCAAGAGAATGAAGCATAATGTTTTCTACTGCTGCTACGATAATTTCAATTGCTATTAAAATTAAAAGTACAATACCCAAAAATAATTGAATCTTAGGTATAGCTATAAATGCGGGTTGATCCCCTGAATCGATTGCCCATTCAGTTGCGGCAAAAATGATAAAAAATAAAGCTGGAATTCTAATCCACCAAGGTAATAGGTTTTTCATGGTTATTGTTCTTTATAATTTTGTTGGTTGTCTTCAAAAGGTAAATGACTCATTTCTTTTACATGGTCTTTAGTCGCGGTAGCTACCCACCAAAATAAAGCGACAAAGAAGACGAAAAAGATGACTAGAGATATCATGGGATAGGTTGCTATCCCTTCGATATCTTCCATATATGGTTTAATAAATTTCAGCATGACTTACTTAACTTTAATATCAGTTCCTAGTCGTTGTAGGTATGCTATCATTGCAGTGATTTCTCTGTCTTTCATCGGAACAAATTCCACACCAGCTTGTTTTGCATACTCTTTATCATCTTCATAACTTCTCACAAAGTCAGGGTCGGCGTGAAGGTTATCTTCGATTTTAGCGGCTTGTGCGTCCATGGATTCAAATGCATTGGCGATATCTTCATCAGTGTAGGGTACACCTAAAGTAACCATAGCACGCATTTTATCTTGAATAGCAGAACGATCGTGCTTACTAGTGATTAACCACTGGTAGGCCGGCATAATTGATCCTGAAGAGGTTGATTGAGGGTCGTACATATGGTTAAAATGCCAGTTATCAGAGTATTTTCCACCAACTCTAAGTAAGTCTGGTCCAGTTCGTTTTGATCCCCATAAGAAAGGGTGATCGTAAACAAATTCTCCAGCTTTAGAATAAGGGCCGTATCGTTCAACTTCAGATCTAAATGGACGGATCATTTGAGAGTGACATCCCACACACCCTTCTCTGATGTAGAGGTCTCTACCTTCAAGTTCAAGAGGTGTATACGGTTTTACACTACTGATCGTTGGAATATTCGATTCAACGACTAGTGTTGGAATGATTTGTGCAGCACCCCCAATTAAAATAGTTACTGTAGCTAATAATGCCAATTGTACAGGTTTGCGTTCCAACCATTGGTGGAAGGTTTCTCCCATGGTTCTTTTACTCGCAACTTTTTCTAATGCTGGAGCCTCAGCTGCTTCATCAGTTACTGATTCACCTGCAAGGATGGTCTTGGCGATATTGTAAATAAGAACAATTAGCCCTATAAGGAATAAGGTTCCACCGATAGCTCTCATCCAATACATCGGCATAATCTGTTGAACGGTTTCAAGGAAGTTACCGTAAACTAAAGTACCATCAGGATTAAATTCTTTCCACATCAAAGCCTGAGTAAATCCAGCTACGTACATCGGGAGTGCATAGAGAACAATACCTAAAGTTCCAATCCAGAAGTGGAAATTAGCTAAAGCTTCAGAGTAGAGTTTTGTTTTAAAAAGTTTTGGAACTAACCAGTATACAATGGCAAATGTCATCATACCATTCCAAGCTAATGCTCCTACGTGAACGTGTCCAATAATCCAGTCAGAGAAGTGAGCAATCGCATTGACGTTTTTAAGTGAAAGCATAGGACCTTCAAAGGTTGCCATACCGTAACCCGTTATTGCAACTACCATGAATTTTAAGATTGGAGATTGTCTCACTTTATCCCAAACCCCTCTAAGGGTTAATAAACCGTTGATCATACCTCCCCAAGAAGGAGCGATTAACATTATTGAGAAAGCAACACCTAAATTCTGTGCCCAGTCTGGAAGTGCCGAGTACAATAAGTGGTGAGGTCCAGCCCAGATGTAAATAAAGATCAAGGACCAGAAGTGAACAATTGATAAACGATAGGAATAGATAGGACGTTCTGCAGCCTTAGGTACAAAGTAGTACATCAATCCTAAGAATGGAGTTGTTAAGAAGAATGCTACGGCGTTGTGTCCATACCACCATTGTACAAGTGCATCTTGAACTCCTGCGTAAACAGAATACGATTTAAATGCACTGATTGGCAATTCCAATGAATTGAAAATGTGTAAGACCGCAACAGTAATGAAGGTCGCTAAATAGAACCAAATTGCAACGTATAAGTGACGTTGCCTTCTCTTAATAATGGTACCGATTAAGTTAACACCAAATACCACCCAAACAAGTGCAATGGCAATATCAATAGGCCATTCTAGTTCTGCGTATTCCTTTGAAGTTGTAATTCCTAAAGGAAGTGTAATGGCGGCGGCTACAATGATGAGCTGCCATCCCCAGAAGTTGATTTTACTGAGTAAATCACTAAACATTCTCGCCTTCAGCAAACGTTGTGTAGAATAGTAAATACCTGCAAAAATGGCATTTCCAACAAAAGCAAAGATTACAGCGTTGGTGTGTAGTGGTCTCAAACGACCAAAACTCAACCAAGAAATACCATCAGTAAGCTTTGGAAACATAAACATAAAGGCAAGTAGAAGCCCTACTAACATTCCTACGAGTCCAAAAATGACGGACGCATAAAGGAAGTTTCTGACAATCTTGTTGTCGTATTGAAATTTTTGAATTTCTCCCATGGTTTATTTAATATCGGTTTGGTTAGTACTTTTTGTGTTAGTTTTTTCAGTAGTAATTAACTCATCTTCGAATAACATTCGAACAGAGGGGGTGTATCCATCGTCAAATTGACCTCTTCGAACTGCAGTAATAAACGCAATAAAAAAGCCAATGGCGACAGTAACACTGATTGAAAGCAATAAATAGATTACAGACAAAATGTTAAAATTTTAGTAAAAATAGATTTACAGAGGTTGATATCATATGATAATTGTCATATGACATCTTAAAATTTAAACAAAATACTGTTGATAATTGAGGCTAATTAGAGTTTTCTACTAATCCATTTGGAAGCGATGGTCGTAAAAATGACAACTGATATGGAACTAATAGGCATTAGGATTGCAGCATATACTGGTTTTAAAATCCCCATCACTGCAATGCTGATTCCGATTAGATTGTAAAATAGTGAAATAAATAGACTTAGGCGAATGACCTTAATTCCTCTTTTGGAAATTGCTATAAATTGATCGAGATTTTCAAAAACAGTAGCGTCTAAAATAGCATCGGATGCAGGAGTGAATACTGCGATGTCTTCAGTGATTGCAATCCCGACAGTGGATTCTTTTAAAGCTCCAGCATCGTTTAGTCCATCTCCTACCATTACAACAGATCGTCCTTGTTTTTTTAAATTTTTGACATAATCTAGTTTGTCTTGAGGTTGCTGTTTAAAAAGCATATTTGTTGTCCTAGGACTTAAAGCTTCTAAGTTGGATTTTTCTCCTTCATTGTCTCCTGTTAGAATGTGAATGGATGCAAATTGACTCAATCGACTTAATAATTCTTTTAAACCTTTTCTATAAGTTGTTTTAAATACAAAACGACCTTTGTTGATTCCATTAATACTACAAAAAACCGAGGTTTCATGTGTTGAAATTTTCTCGTTGTTGTTGGTGAATTCACTGTTCCCCAATCGAATTTCGATTCCGTCATAATATGCTTTAATCCCTTGTCCTACTACATTTTCAAAGTCTTTAGGTTGGAACAATTCCTCTTTGTCCATCAATTCGTACAAGCTTCGACTCAAGGGGTGATGTGACGCTCTAAGGGTACTTGCAATAAAGACTTTTTCACGATCGGTTAATGGAGTTCCGATATAGTGGTACTCCATATCCTTGGCAGCAGTTAGAGTACCAGTTTTATCTAAAACGACAGCGTCTGTTTGAGCTAGTTTTTCTAGGGTAATTCCGTCTTTGATGTAAAATTTATGGGTTCCAAAGATTCGAAGTAAATTTCCTTGAGTAAAAGGAGCTGCTAGAGCTAGAGCACAGGGGCAGGCTACAATGAGTACTGCGGTAAGTACTTGAAGACTTTGTGTTGCATCGATGAAATACCAAATTAAACTAGACGTTATGGCAATGCTTAAAATAACTATGGTAAAGTGTTTGCTGATACGATCAGTTAAATTTTGGTATTGACCTTGAGCCAATGGATCAAAGCTTTCATTAGACCAAAGCTGTGTTAAATAAGATTGTGAGACCGATTTGGTTGTCAGTAGTTCGATGGCTCCACTTAGTTGCCTTCCTCCGGCATAGATACGATCCCCAATAAATTTCGTTACGGCTTTTGATTCACCAGTCACATAGGCGTAGTCAATTTCGGCTTCTCCTTTGAGTAATCGACCATCTGTTGGGATGATTTCACCATTTCGTATGAGAATGCGTTTGCCTTCTTCTAATTCGTGGATTGGGATAATACGTTCTTTTTCTTCTTCTTCAATCAAGGTGACTGCAATAGGAAAATAGGAGTTAAAATCACGCTCAAAAGAGAGGTGTTTGTAGGTCTTGTCTTGAAAGTATTTTCCAATTAGTAAGAAGAAAACAAGCCCCGTTAAACTGTCAAAAAATCCAGGGCCCCAATCTAAGAGCACTTCAACAGTTGAACGTATGAATAAGACCGATATCCCCAAGGCAATGGGTACATCGATATTTAAAAACTTGGAACGAATCCCTTGATAGGCTTTTTTGAAATAATCAGAGGCCGCATAAAAAACAACAGGTAAGCTAAAAAACAACATCAAAGCTCTAAAAAAGTGCTTGTACTCTTCGATCCAAATATCATTGTAATTGAAATATTCAGGAAAGGATAAGAACATTACATTTCCAAAGGCAAAACCAGCAACTCCAAGTTTGTAATACATGGTTCTGTCAATTTTCGATTCCTTTTTGTTGTAATCAGCTAAAGAGATATAGGGCTCATAGCCAATCGAGGTGAGTAATAAAACGACTTCTTTTAAAGAAATTCGATCCGATTTGTAATTGACGGTTACTTTTTTATTTGGAAAATCTACCAAACTCGACAAAATATTGGAATTGAGTTGGTTAAAATTTTCTAAAACCCAAATACAAGAACTACAGTGGATGTGAGGAATGTACAAATTGACAATCTCTGTACCTTCCGAGGAAAAACTCAGCAGTTTCTCCTTGATGTCCGAGTGGTCTAAATATTCGTATTCAGTTGTGATCTCCTTAGGAGTAGCCCCTGCAGCTTGTTGGATGCTGTAATAATTTTCTAAATTGTTCTCTTTGAAAATGCTATAGACTGTTTTGCATCCATGGCAACAGAAATTTTTGTCATCATATACTACTGTCTGATCCACACACGCATCACCACAGTGATAACATTTTTGTTGTTCTTTTTGAGCTGTCATATTTGAATATGCAAAGGTCTAATTCTTTTCCATACAAATTTATGATTTCTGTCAGTCTTTTTTTTGTTCAAATGAGATAAAGAATTAACTTTATGATTGATTTAATATTATGAACGAGAGAGCAAAAAGTAAATGCGAACAATGCATCATTAGACAGTTTAATTCCATGAGAGCGATGACTCATGAAGAATTGTCTAAGGTTTCTCAGTGCAAAGAAGTTAGAACCATTAAAAAAGGGGAGATCATCTTTAAAGAAGGCGATGCTCTTAACGGTGTTTTTTGTGTTAATAGCGGTATTTCAAAACTCTCTAAACTTTCTGAAAACGGAAAAAGTCAGATTGTTAAATTAGCTGGGAAAGGTGAAATCTTAGGGCAACGTTCTTTGATTGCAAGAGAAGAAGCTAACCTTACTGCTGAGGCTATCGATGATATGGAAGTTTGTTTTATCTCTAAAGAGCATATCTTAGAGCCTCTTGATCGAAACAACGAATATTCTACTGAAATGTTACGTCATTTGGCCAATGAGTTAAAAGAGGCGGATGATGTTATTGTCAATATGTCTCATAAATCAGTAAAACAACGTATGGCTGCCTGTATTCTCTATATGAACGATATGTATGGTTCAGATAGTGAAGGCTTCTTGAATCTTGTATTATCGAGAGAGGATATTGCTGATATTGTTGGAACTGCTACTGAATCAGCTATACGTATGATTTCTGATTTCAAAAAACAAGGACTCATCAATACCATGGGTAAGCGAATTAAAATTGTTGATTTTCGCAAACTCCAATCCATGGCTCAGTAGTTTTACTACTGATATTTATCATTGTTAGCTCCTAAGAGTTGATTTACTTTTACCATGTAAATTATAAACTCTTTCGACTTGATTGATCAACCCTATAAAGTGTTAATTCCCACAGATTTTTCAGAACATTCGTGGAACGCTGTTCAAAAAGCAATTCATTTGTTTTGGGATAAGCCTACAGTTTTTCATTTTATACACGCTTATAAACCTCATATTGCTAGGAGAAGATTTTCTGCAAGTGCCTTGTCTTTAGATGATTTACAAGAGGAACCTAAACGAATTGCAATTGAAAAATTAGACCTTCGAATCGAGAAAATAAAAGCCAAGCTTCACAACGAAAAGCACAGCTATTATACCCACACATCTTTTGAAACACTTAAAAATGCAGTCCTTCAAAAGCTTAATGAAAACGACATCGATTTAATTGTCATGGGAACTAAAGGAGCCAGTGCTATTGAGTATTCGTTGATGGGATCCAACACTCATAAATTGATTCAAGCCAATGCTTCATGTCCACTACTAGCCATTCCTAGACAGTGTCAATTGGAAAAAATTAATACGATTGGATTTGCATTAGATATCAAGCGTTCCATTAGCCCTCAACAGCTAAAACCGCTGATCGATGTTGCATCCTTACTCAATGCGAAAATAAAAGTGGTTTATGTAAAAAAACCAAATGATTCATTTACAGAAAGCCAATTTGTGAATCTCAAAAAGTTAAAGAGCGCCTATAAGGATATTGCATTTGATTTTAAAGGAGTGTTAGAGGTGAAATCCGTATCAAAGACTTTGGAACTTTATGCTGAAAAGGAAAAGATTGATGTGATGGCACTGATGAATTACAACTATGGATTTGTTGAAAAAATGACGAAAGAAGAGGTGGTTAAAAAAACATTATTTGAATCGTTTATTCCACTTTTAGTGGTATCGGATCAAATTGAAAATAGTGCTAAAAAATTAAATTCGAATAAAGAGCTGACAACTCATGCTTAAGTTTTAAAGCTAAAAGGAAGCTAAAATCAGTCAAATATTGTATATTTGCCACGTTGTGTTGCGTCTTGACTAGTAGTCGAGACCGTGTTCGAGTAGAAAACTACTCAACTAATGAAAGGCTTTCCAGTTGGAAGGCTTTTTTTATTTCCAAGAATCAATGATATGATACGTCAGTGCAGCGGCTAGTTTAGATGTTCTAGAGTCGATATCAAAGGCAGGGTTGAGTTCTGCAAGATCAACACTGATGACTTTACCCTTACTCATTAGGTGCTTTACACAGGCTAGAGAAAAATCAACATCAAATCCTAAAGGAGATGGAGCACTTACTCCAGGAGCATAACAATCAGCAAAACCGTCTAAATCAATAGTGATATAAAGCAAATCCACTTTTTTAGTAAAAGAATCAATGGATTCAAATACCTGGTCTAGATGTTGAATTGTTGATAGTTCTCGATCGATTAGTTGAACTTGAAGTTCATCAGCTCTTTTTAGCAGCGATGGTGGGTTGGCATTTTTTCGAAAGCCAATACAGAGGTAGTGAAAATCATCAACCTCAGTGGCGATTTGATTAAATGGAGATCCAGAGTGAGCCCCCTGATCAAATGGTCTTAGATCTAAATGGGCATCAAAGTTTATAATTCCAACTGTCATATTTGGATACGCCTTTTGAATTCCTTTAAAATGTCCATAGGCAATATCGTGTCCACCACCAATGATGATTGGTTTTATTCCATTGTTCAAGATTTTGTAAACCGATTCAGCTAGATATTCTTGAGCCTGTTCTAGGTTTTTATCAATACAATGGATTTCTCCTAGATCGAACAATTGAACTGAAGGGTCAAAGTGATTTGCTAGTTTTCCAAAGCTTGTTCTAAACGATTGAGGTCCTTTAGAGGCACCAACTCTACCTTGATTTCGACGAACGCCTTCATCTACAGCGTATCCTAAAATTCCAAAGCTGGGATTTGTTGAGTCTTTTAAATCACTGAGATTTAAACACTCCATTCGCTGGTAGAGGTATTCTTGTTGACTACTTTGTCTACCTTGCCAATCACTAGTATTTGGAGCTTTATAATTCATTTAAAACAGATTGTTTAAATCGTCATCTGAAACTGTGATGGCGGGAGTCACTTTTAAGTTGGGATAGTTCTCTTGTATGCGTTCAATGGTGAATACTGCATTTTCATTTCTAGCCCATGAGCGTCTTGAAAGTCCGTTGGTCACATCGTAAAAAAGCATTGACTCTAATCGTTTTTGAGCTTGATCACTTCCGTCGAGTACCATTCCAAACCCTCCGTTGATGACTTCGCCCCATCCAACGCCTCCACCGTTGTGGATCGATACCCAACTCGCCCCTCTAAAACTGTCTCCGATCACATTGTGAATGGCCATATCGGCTGTGAATTTACTTCCGTCGTAAATATTGGAGGTTTCTCTAAATGGAGAATCGGTTCCCGATACATCGTGATGATCCCTACCGAGAACTACAGGAGCACTAAGTTCTCCTGAAGCAATAGCCTTGTTAAAAGCTTTAGCAATTTCCATACGACCGTAAGTGTCGGCGTAAAGGATACGTGCTTTGGAACCGACAACTAACTTGTTTTTTTTAGCGTTTTCAATCCAGTGAATATTATCGCTGAGTTGTTGTTGAATACGTTCTGGTGCTTGCTCTTTTAGTTCTTTCATAACGCGAAGCGCTATGGCATCGGTTGTGTCTAAGTCTTCCCAGTCTCCAGAGCTGCATACCCATCTAAAGGGTCCAAACCCATAGTCAAAACAGAGGGGTCCAAGGATGTCTTGAACATAGGATGGATACTTAAAATCAATTCCGTTTTCGGCCATCACATCGGCTTTTGCTTTAGAGGCTTCCAATAAAAAGGCGTTTCCATAATCAAAGAAATAGGTTCCTTTTGCACTATGACTATTAATGGCATTGATCTGTCGAATTAAACTTTTATGGACTGCTTCTTGAAACGCTTTAGGATCAGATACCATCAGACGATTGGATTCTTCATAGCTCAATCCAACAGGATAATAACCACCTGCCCAGGGATTGTGAAGTGAGGTTTGATCGGATCCTAAATCCACATAAATATTTTCTATGTCAAAGGCTTCCCATAGGTCAACGATATTACCGATATAGGCGATTGAAGTTGTTTCTTCCTTTTCTTGTGCTGTCTTAATTCGAGTGATCAATTGATCGAGATCCTCGATGAGTTCTTTGACCCAACCTTGCTCATGTCTTTTATGTGCAGCCTTGGGGTTAATTTCTGCACAGACAGTAATACATCCAACGATATCACCTGCCTTTGGTTGTGCACCACTCATTCCTCCTAATCCAGAAGTTAAAAACAACTTTCCTTTTGGATTGGTATTGGGATCAATACGTCTAAAGGCATTCATCACTGTGATGGTGGTTCCGTGAACAATTCCCTGAGGTCCAATATACATATAGGATCCAGCAGTCATTTGACCATATTGGGTGACCCCGAGTGCGTTATAGCGTTCCCAATCATCTGGTTTAGAGTAATTGGGAATCATCATTCCATTAGTAACTACAACTCTGGGAGCTGCTTTCGAAGAAGGAAATAATCCCATGGGATGTCCAGAATACATATGTAGTGTTTGCTCCTCTGTCATTTGAGAGAGGTAGTACATACAAAGACGGTATTGGATCCAATTTTGGAAGACTGCTCCATTTCCACCATAAGTGATGAGTTCTTCAGGATGTTGAGCTACTTTTGGATCTAAATTGTTGTCGATCATCATCATAATCGCTGCTGCCTCTTTACATTTTGATGGATACTCATCTATTGGTCTTGCATAGATTTCATACGAAGGCTTAAATCGAAACATATAGATTCTCCCGTAGTCTTTGAGTTCTTGAGCAAATTCTTTTGAGAGTTCTCGATGCCATTTTTGAGGTACATATCTCAATGCATTGCGAACAGCTAACTTTTTTTCCTCAATCGATAAGAGGTCCTTTCGTTTGGGTGCTCTGTTGACTTCAGTTGAAGGAGTATAAAAAGGAGGCAATTCACTTGGAATCCCTTGACTAATTTCTTTTTGAAAATGTACTAATTCTAGATTCATTCTTAAGGTATTAATGTTCCAGATTTTATGATTTGTGAAGGATTTAATCGTCCTTGAGTATAAAATATCCTTCGGTAATCATCAGTTGGAAATACGATCATATCCGCTTTTAATCCAGCTCTGAGTATTCCTCTATCCTTTAAATTTAAAGCAAATGCCGCTCTAAAAGTTATTCCCGCAAGGAGTTCAGCATTAGATAGTTTCTCATAACTTCCTAAGATTGAAGCTTGAGTGAGTAAGTGTCCCATTGGCGCAGAACCCGGATTCCAAT
>Ga0102960_1000908_pt1 | contig 11178 bp, 6 predicted proteins | sample SalPon2_B_H2O_MG_2_FD_84521 | JGI IMG/M metagenome (GOLD analysis project Ga0102960, IMG submission 84521) | Salt pond water microbial communities from South San Francisco under conditions of wetland restoration - Salt Pond MetaG SF2_B_H2O_MG | ecosystem: Environmental > Aquatic > Non-marine...
CTGGTCTTGATAAATTAGTAAAAATCAATACAAAAAACAATGACATCAAAACCTCACACTGACCAAGTGCATAGACAACAACGAACTATAAAAAACCCAATAAAATTCAAAATTCAACTTAACGAAGAGCAAAAGTTAGCTAAAGAAGAAATATTAAATAGTACTCTTACTTTATTAGCAGGTTCAGCCGGTTCTGGAAAAACATTACTAGCATGTCAAATAGCTTTAGATGGTCTTATAAGAAGACATTATGAAAAAATAATAATAACTAGACCAACAGTATCTAAAGAAGAAATAGGATTCTTACCAGGTGATTTAAGAGAAAAAATGGATCCTTGGATACAACCTATTTACCAAAACATGTATACCCTTCATGATAAAGATAAAATTGAAAAATTTATTGAAGATGGTAAAATTGAAATTGTACCCCTAGCATTTATGAGGGGTAGAACATTTTTAGATTCCTGTATTATTGTAGATGAAGCCCAAAATGTTACTCATGAACAAATGGAAATGATTGCTACTCGTATTGGTTTACGAAGCAAAATGATTGTTTGTGGTGATGACCACCAGGTAGATTTAAAAACAAAACGTGAATCTGGATTTAGATTTTTATATTCAGCAGCCCGTAAAGTTAAAAATATGGTTGCTATTACTTTAAAACAAAATCATAGAGATCCTATTGTAGAAGATTTAATTAATATTTATGAGGAAGCGGCTGAACGAGGTCTTAACCTAGGAACATCAGGAACCAACGGAAGGTCAAAGAAATAATATTTATAATAAAATACAATGTCAGCAGGTAAATATTCTTTTGTAATTGAACAAGGAGCTACATTTGAGCTTGAACTCCAGTATACTGATCCTGAAGGAAATGCTATTGATCTTAATGGATATAATGGTAGGATGCAAGCTCGTCCAAGTAACACCTCTGATACTGTTTATTTTACTCTTTCTAGTAGTTTAGATGCTTGCGGTACAGGATTAAATTTTAGTGGCTCATCAGGAGATAAAGATCCTTCCTCTGGATCAATTGGGGTTTACATTTCAGCAGCTTCATCTTCAGCTTTTGACTTTACTCAAGGAGTATATGATATAACTATATACTCAGGCAGTGGTGATTGTACTTATGTATTAAGATTACTAGAAGGAAATGTTAAATTATCAAATGACGTAACTAGACCCTCATATTAAAATAAAATGGCAGCAAATATAGTTAAAGTATTCTCAGTAGGTTTACAAGGTCCAGCAGGATCACCTGGTCCAACTGGCTCTTTATCATCAGACAATTCAGGTAGTTTTACAATTACAGGATCTTTAAACATAACAGGTTCAGTAACTGGTTCATTCTTCACAGGTTCATATTATGGTGATGGTTCCAATTTAACAGGAATAAACTCAACAGGATCTACTAAAGAATATGGGCTCTATAATCTAAATAGTCAAGATGGTTTTAGCACAAATGATTATATAACAACAGGTATTAACCTCCAACCTGAGGTTTCATCTTCAACATTCTCTATTTCCTATGACAGTGGATCAGGAGTTTTTGACGGGTTTACATCTGGTAAACTATACGAGTTAGAATTTATGTGGCTTGTTGAAACAACAGATGGTAATAATGATGTAAGATTCCAGTGGGAAAAAGATGGATCTCTAATAGGTAATAACTCTATAGCTATCCAACAAAATGTTTCATCAGATAGATTAAATGAACAAGCAAACATCACATCACCCAGAGCACAAACTAATGCTAAAACTGCTTTTATTTCTGATGGAACTGAAGATCTAAAAATTAGATGTACAAATGCTTCAGGAGTTAGCCCTTTTGGATTTAATGGAGATTTTAGTTTTATAACTATTAAAGAAATTTAACTTTAAAAAATAAATAAATATATGTGGGCTCCAAATTGGAGCCCTCTTTTTTAATATTTATAATCAAAACACTTATGGCAAACATCCCTATATGGCCCGGTTCATCATCATTTGCCCCAGGAGACACACCTTTTGGATTTTATGATACTGATCCTGATTTCCAAAATGATGCTGATAAAGTAGCTAAATTCTGTGGTTTACGTTTAGGTTATCCTATTGAGAATGTAGAATTACAAGATATTAATTTTTATACTGCTTTTGAACAAGCAGTAACTGTATATGGTAATGAGTTATATGCTTTTAATGTTAGAGATAATTATTTATCTTTAGAAGGAGCATCTACTGGGTCTGATTTAAATAAATCTATTATTACACCTAACATGGTTAATATAATAAAATTATCAGAACAATATGCTGCTGAAGCAGGTACAGGTGGTAATTACAATTGGTATAGTGGTTCTGTTACTTTAACAGGTAGTGTACAAGATTATAATTTAGAAGCATGGGCTACAGAAAATAATATTTCAGGTGGTTTAGAAATTAAAAAAGTATGGTATGAAGATGATCCTGCTATTTCAAAATTATATAGCCCTTGGGCTGGTATATTACCAGGTGCCGCTAGTTCTGTAGGTTTAGTAGGTGTAGCTGGATATGGTCCTTCAACAAACTTTTTGTTAATGCCTTTAAGTTTTGATATGCAAAATATTCAAGCTATTGAAATGGCACAACAAGTAAGGGTATCTAATTATACATTCCAATTAATTAATGATAAATTAAGAATATTCCCTGTACCTGGAGCTGGAGATGAAGGTAATAAATTGTGGTTTGAATATTCAATTATAGATGAAAAATATGATGCTTCTATAACACCTACCTCTAGAGTTAATAATGTATCTAATGTTCCTTATGGAAATCCAACATATGATCAAATTAATTCAGTAGGTAGAAGTTGGATATTTGAATATACTTTAGCTTTAGCTAAAGAAATATTAGGATATGTTAGGGGTAAATACGGAACCATTCCAATTCCAGGTGCTGAAGTAACTTTAAATCAAAGTGATTTAATAGCAGCAGCAACAGCAGAAAAAGAAGCATTAATAACAAGGTTAAGAGATTATTTTGACCAAACATCACGTCAAGCATTACTTGAAAGAAGACAAGCAGAATCAGATGCTCGTCAAAGTGAAATGAATCAAGTACCAATGACAATTTTTATAGGATAATATGGCATTATTTGGTGAAAGTAGAGATATAAGCATGTTCAGACACGTTAACCGTGAGTTAATGAGGGATATTATTTCTGAACAGGTAGTATATTACAAATATAATTTAACCAAAACTAATACAAATATGTATGGTGAGGCTAGTGAAGGAAGATATTTTCAAGATCCTGTCTTAATTTATGCTTTAGTTGAAAGATCTCCACAATCTAACCCTGTTGATGAATTAGGAGTTGAGTTTAATTATGCTTTAACTTTTAGATTTTTAGTTGATGATTTAACAGATATAGAATTAGTTCCAGCAGTAGGAGATGTAGTTATGTATTATGAAGGATATTGGGAACTAGATAGCATCAATACCACCCAATTTTTTGTAGGTAAAAATCCGGCTTATCCATATACAGATGCAACTGGTGAAAACCCATTAGAACCAGGACTGGATAACTTCGGTTATAATGTATCATCTATTTGTACGGCACACTATGTACCAGCAGATCGTTTGAACATTGTTAAACAACGTATATAATGGCTAGTAAAGGAAGAAAACCCATACCTAAAACACAACGACAAATAAGTAATTCTTTAATTACTTCATATGATAAAACCCAAGGAAACCCTAATTTAGCAAATCCAGAATTATCACCAGAGGTTGATAGATCTAATAAAATTTCATTTAGGGGAGATACCACAAAACCATTTTCAGTTAGTATTCAAGATATAGATGAAGCTATATTTTATTATACTAGAGAAGTTATAAAACCTTTTGTGGTACAAAATGGCACTAGAATACCTGTTCCTGTAGTTTATGGTTCACCTGAAAAATGGAAATCATATCAAAAAGATGGATATTATAGAGATTTAAATGGACAAATTATGGCTCCATTAATTCTTTTTAAACGTACAGGAATGACAAAAAATAGAAGTATAGCTAATAAAATAGATGCTAATCTTCCTTACAATTATGGTGTTTTAACTAAAACATATAATGTTAAAAACGCATATGATAATTTTGCTGTATTAAATAATAGAACCCCTAATAAAACATTTTATTCAGTAGTTATCCCTGACTACTTAACAGTAAGCTATCAGTTTGTTGTATTTACTTATTACATAGAACAACAAAATAGAATAGTTGAGGCTATAGAATATGCCTCTGATTCTTATTGGGGTGATCCTGAACGATTTAAATTTAAAGCTAATATAGATTCTTTTGGATTCCAAACAGAATTATCAGACAACAATGAAAGAATAGTCAGAAGTACATTTGACTTAAGCCTAAATGGCTATATTATACCAGATGTTATACAAAAAGATATGAACTCACAAAAGAAAACTTACGAAGCATCCAAACTTATATTTGCTCTTGAGGCCACAAGTAATGATGCTATATTTACAGGTAAAGAAAATAATGGCCGTATAGAAACTCCAGATGTAGGAGAAAAAGAAGCTCAAAACAAATCAACATCAATCGGATAAGGTCAATATTTATACTGGATAAATGGCTAAAGTTAGATATCTTGATCAAGTTCCTGTTGGTGTTTATAACACATCCGGCGGTAGTGGTACTGGTACAGTTGATGTTTATTACACTGGATCATTACTTAAAGCAAGTGCCCCTTTTATTAATTTTACAGGCTCAGTTGAAGCCTTTACTGAAATTATATCAAATACAGAGGGTGTTACCATATATATAACAGGCAGTACAGGAGCTGGCTTCCCATTCTCCGGTTCTGCTGTAATTACTGGTTCATTAGTAGTTTCAGGTTCAGCTGAACCTATTATAATTCAAACATTACCTTATGATGCTTCTCCTGTATTTGTCACCACATATGATACAGGTTCAGGAGTAATAAGTTATTCTGAATTTCCTTCAGATGGTACATCAGGAACCTCAGGAACAAGTGGTTCATCAGGAACAAGTGGTTCTTCTGGATCTAGTGGCTCATCTGGTTCAAGTGGCTCATCAGGAACTTCAGGTACATCAGGAACTAGTGGCTCATCAGGTACTTCTGGTTCAAGTGGAACATCTGGATCATCAGGAACATCTGGTTCTAGTGGTTCTTCTGGTTCTTCAGGATCTAGTGGTTCATCTGGCTCATCAGGCACTTCAGGATCAAGTGGTACATCTGGTTCTTCAGGTACCTCTGGATCTTCAGGATCATCTGGAACATCAGGTTCAAGTGGAAGTTCAGGTTCATCAGGTTCATCTGGTTCATCTGGAACAAGTGGCACTTCAGGTTCAAGTGGTTCATCAGGAACATCAGGTATAGATGGAACTTCAGGAACTAGTGGTTCATCAGGAACTTCTGGATCTAGTGGTTCATCAGGATCTAGTGGTTCATCAGGTTCATCAGGAACCTCAGGTACAAGTGGTACCTCAGGTTCATCAGGAAGTTCAGGTACTTCAGGCTCAAGTGGCTCATCAGGTACTTCAGGTATAGATGGAACAAGTGGAACTTCAGGTTCCTCAGGAACTTCAGGTTCATCAGGTACTTCAGGATCAAGTGGTTCAAGTGGCTCATCAGGCTCAAGTGGCTCATCAGGCACTTCAGGTTCATCAGGAACCTCAGGAACTAGTGGCTCATCAGGTTCATCTGGTAGTAGTGGTTCAAGTGGTAGTTCAGGTTCATCAGGTACAAGTGGTACCTCAGGTAGCTCAGGAACTAGCGGTTCAAGTGGCTCTAGTGGTTCATCAGGAAGTTCAGGAACCTCAGGTACATCCGGTTCAAGTGGTACTAGTGGCTCATCAGGTACAAGTGGCTCAAGTGGTTCATCAGGAACCTCAGGTATAGACGGTACAAGTGGAACCTCAGGTTCTTCAGGTACTTCAGGTAGTTCAGGTTCATCTGGCTCAAGTGGTTCAAGTGGCACATCAGGAACATCAGGTAGTTCTGGTACATCAGGAAGCTCAGGTTCATCAGGAACCTCAGGTATAGACGGTACAAGTGGCACTTCAGGTTCCTCAGGTACATCAGGATCTTCAGGTACTAGTGGTTCATCTGGTTCATCAGGATCTAGTGGTTCAAGTGGTACCTCAGGCTCATCAGGTACTTCAGGTTCTTCTGGTACTAGTGGCTCATCAGGTTCATCTGGAACTTCAGGTATAGACGGTACAAGTGGAACTTCAGGTTCCTCAGGTACATCAGGATCAAGTGGTTCATCTGGCTCATCTGGTTCATCAGGTTCTTCTGGTTCTTCTGGAACAAGTGGTTCAAGTGGAACTAGTGGTTCATCTGGAACTTCTGGCTCATCTGGCTCATCTGGTTCATCAGGTTCTTCTGGTTCATCAGGTACAAGTGGTACCTCAGGTATAAGTGGTGTAGATGGTACCTCTGGGACAAGTGGAACTAGTGGTTCATCTGGTTCATCAGGCACATCAGGCTCTAGTGGCTCATCTGGAAGTTCAGGTTCATCTGGAACTTCAGGAACTAGTGGTTCCTCTGGTACTAGTGGTTCATCAGGATCAAGTGGTTCATCAGGAACATCAGGTTCAAGTGGAACTAGTGGTTCATCTGGAACTTCAGGTTCATCTGGAACAAGTGGAAGTTCAGGTTCAAGTGGCTCATCAGGCAGTTCAGGTTCATCAGGTTCTTCAGGAACTTCAGGTATATCAGGTGTAGATGGTACAAGTGGTACTTCAGGTACTTCAGGATCATCTGGAACATCTGGATCAAGTGGAACTAGTGGTTCTTCTGGAACCTCAGGTAGTTCTGGAACTTCAGGTTCTAGTGGTTCATCAGGCAGTTCAGGTTCATCAGGTTCATCAGGATCAAGTGGAACTAGTGGCTCATCTGGTTCATCTGGAACAAGTGGTTCAAGTGGAACATCAGGTTCATCTGGATCTAGTGGTACTAGTGGTTCATCTGGCTCATCTGGCTCAAGCGGTTCTTCAGGAACTTCAGGTATATCAGGTGTGGATGGCACTTCAGGTACTAGTGGAACTTCAGGTTCCTCAGGTACATCAGGTTCTAGTGGTTCATCGGGAAGTTCAGGTTCAAGCGGTTCATCAGGAACAAGCGGTACTTCAGGAACATCAGGTTCAAGTGGTTCATCAGGTTCTTCAGGAAGTTCAGGCACATCAGGTTCAAGTGGTTCATCAGGAACCTCAGGTATAGATGGAACTTCAGGAACAAGTGGTTCATCAGGAACTTCTGGATCAAGTGGTTCATCAGGATCATCAGGATCATCAGGATCATCAGGATCATCAGGAACATCAGGTTCTTCAGGAACTTCAGGTTCTAGTGGTTCATCTGGAAGTTCAGGTTCATCTGGAACTTCTGGTTCATCAGGAACATCAGGTTCTTCAGGAACTTCAGGCTCATCTGGGTCTAGTGGTTCTAGTGGAACATCAGGTATAAGTGGAGTAGATGGTACTTCTGGAACAAGTGGTACATCAGGCTCTTCAGGAACAAGTGGTTCTTCAGGAACATCTGGTTCTTCAGGTTCAAGTGGTAGTTCAGGTTCATCAGGAACAAGTGGTACTTCTGGATCAAGCGGAACAAGTGGTTCATCAGGAACATCAGGTAGTAGTGGAAGCTCTGGAAGTTCAGGTTCTTCTGGCTCATCAGGTACAAGTGGTACCTCAGGTAGCTCAGGTACTTCTGGTTCATCTGGTTCATCTGGATCAAGTGGTACATCAGGTACTTCAGGATCATCTGGAACTTCAGGCTCATCTGGTTCATCAGGTTCAAGCGGAAGTTCAGGTACTAGTGGTTCATCAGGTACATCCGGTTCAAGTGGAACAAGTGGTTCTTCTGGTTCTTCAGGATCAAGTGGTAGTTCAGGTTCATCTGGAACTAGTGGAACATCTGGTTCAAGTGGAACAAGTGGCTCTTCAGGAACAAGTGGCTCTTCAGGTTCATCAGGAACCTCAGGAACAAGTGGAAGTTCTGGCACTTCAGGAAGCAGTGGCTCATCTGGAAGTTCAGGTACTTCAGGTATATCAGGTGTAGATGGCACCTCAGGCACCTCAGGAACTAGTGGTTCATCTGGAACTTCTGGCTCATCAGGTTCTTCTGGCTCATCAGGAACATCTGGTTCTTCTGGTTCATCAGGAACAAGTGGAACATCAGGCTCATCAGGAACATCAGGCTCATCAGGAACCTCAGGTTCTAGTGGCTCTTCTGGATCAAGTGGTTCTTCTGGATCATCAGGAACAAGTGGAACATCAGGTTCTTCTGGTACTTCTGGTTCATCAGGATCAAGTGGTAGTAGTGGAACATCAGGTACTTCTGGTTCATCTGGGACTTCTGGATCATCAGGCACATCAGGTTCTTCTGGTTCATCAGGTACAAGTGGTACCTCAGGTAGTTCAGGTACATCCGGTTCAAGTGGAACCAGTGGTTCAAGTGGATCATCTGGTTCATCAGGCTCTAGTGGTACAAGCGGTACTTCAGGAAGCTCAGGTACTTCTGGTTCAAGTGGTACTAGTGGTTCATCAGGAAGCTCAGGAACATCAGGTTCTAGTGGTTCATCAGGCTCATCAGGAACATCAGGTTCTAGTGGTTCATCTGGATCATCTGGAACGTCAGGCATATCAGGTGTAGATGGTACTTCAGGTACCTCAGGCACCTCAGGTTCATCAGGTACAAGTGGTTCAAGTGGATCAAGTGGAACTTCAGGTTCTTCTGGTTCATCAGGCACATCAGGTACTTCAGGAAGTTCTGGAACATCTGGTTCTTCAGGAACAAGTGGTTCATCAGGTTCATCTGGATCAAGTGGAAGTTCAGGAACTAGTGGTACATCAGGTTCTTCTGGTACTTCAGGAAGCTCAGGTTCATCTGGCTCAAGTGGTTCTTCTGGCACATCAGGAACTAGTGGTTCATCAGGTACTAGTGGAAGTTCAGGAACTTCAGGAACAAGTGGTTCATCAGGAACATCAGGTTCTTCAGGTAGTTCTGGTTCATCTGGATCATCAGGAACAAGTGGTACTAGTGGTTCATCAGGTACATCAGGTTCTTCAGGTTCTTCAGGTAGTTCTGGATCATCAGGTTCAAGCGGTACTTCAGGTACTTCAGGATCAAGTGGAACATCTGGATCAAGTGGAACTTCTGGTTCATCAGGTACTTCTGGTTCATCTGGATCAAGTGGTTCATCAGGTTCTTCTGGATCATCAGGATCTAGTGGAACATCAGGTATAAGTGGTGTAGATGGTACTTCAGGTACATCAGGTACATCAGGCAGTTCAGGAACATCTGGCTCATCTGGATCATCAGGAACAAGTGGTACTTCAGGATCAAGTGGTTCATCAGGTTCAAGCGGTACTTCAGGAACAAGCGGTTCATCAGGAACATCAGGTAGTTCAGGAACATCAGGTTCAAGTGGATCATCAGGTAGTTCAGGAACATCTGGTACATCTGGTTCATCAGGTACTTCTGGTTCATCTGGATCAAGTGGAAGTTCAGGTACTTCTGGATCATCAGGTACATCAGGTACTAGTGGCTCAAGTGGTACTTCTGGTTCATCAGGAACATCAGGCTCAAGTGGAAGTTCAGGATCTTCAGGTTCTAGTGGATCTAGTGGTTCAAGTGGTACTTCTGGAACCAGTGGTTCAAGCGGTACATCAGGCTCTTCAGGTACATCTGGTTCATCAGGTTCTTCTGGATCTTCAGGTTCAAGTGGTACTTCAGGATCAAGTGGAACATCAGGCTCTTCAGGAACATCAGGCTCTTCAGGATCAAGTGGATCAAGTGGTTCATCTGGATCAAGTGGAACCTCAGGCATAAGTGGTGTAGATGGTACATCAGGTACTAGTGGTACATCAGGAACAAGCGGAACATCAGGTTCTTCTGGAACTTCAGGTTCTAGTGGCTCATCTGGAACTAGTGGCACATCAGGTTCAAGTGGATCAAGTGGTTCAAGTGGTACTTCAGGAACAAGTGGTTCATCAGGAACATCAGGCTCTTCAGGTACTTCAGGTAGTTCAGGATCTTCAGGTTCATCTGGTTCATCAGGTAGTTCAGGAACATCAGGTACTAGTGGTTCATCAGGATCATCAGGTACTTCAGGTACAAGTGGCTCATCAGGTACTTCTGGTTCAAGTGGAACATCTGGTTCTTCAGGAACAAGTGGTTCTTCAGGTTCTAGTGGTTCATCAGGAAGCTCAGGAACTTCAGGCACATCTGGTTCTTCAGGAACTAGTGGTTCATCAGGATCTAGTGGTACATCTGGTACTTCTGGTTCTAGTGGATCAAGCGGTACTTCTGGAAGTAGTGGATCAAGTGGTAGTTCAGGTACATCAGGCTCATCAGGTACAAGTGGTTCATCAGGAACATCGGGCTCATCAGGTAGCTCAGGTTCTAGTGGATCAAGTGGTACTTCAGGTATATCAGGTGTAGACGGTACATCTGGCACAAGTGGTACATCAGGTTCATCAGGTACAAGTGGATCAAGCGGTTCTTCAGGAACATCTGGTTCATCTGGTTCATCAGGTACATCAGGTTCAAGCGGAACTTCAGGTTCATCTGGTACTAGTGGTTCATCAGGTACTTCAGGTTCATCAGGTAGTTCAGGTTCATCAGGTAGTTCAGGTTCATCAGGAACAAGTGGAACATCTGGTTCTTCAGGAACAAGTGGTTCAAGTGGTACCTCAGGATCAAGTGGCTCATCTGGATCATCAGGTTCAAGTGGAAGTTCAGGAACAAGTGGTACATCAGGTACTTCAGGTTCTTCTGGAACATCTGGTTCATCTGGTTCATCAGGTACAAGTGGTACAAGTGGCTCATCTGGAACTTCAGGTTCAAGTGGCACTTCTGGTTCATCTGGTTCATCTGGATCATCAGGTTCAAGTGGAACTAGTGGTTCAAGTGGAAGCTCAGGAACAAGTGGAAGCTCAGGTACTTCAGGTTCTTCTGGAACTTCAGGTTCTAGTGGAACATCAGGTAGCAGTGGAAGCTCAGGTTCATCAGGTTCATCAGGAACTTCAGGTATATCTGGTGTAGATGGCACATCAGGAACAAGTGGTTCTTCAGGAACAAGTGGTTCATCAGGAACTAGTGGTTCATCAGGATCAAGTGGAACATCTGGTTCAAGTGGAACAAGCGGTACTTCAGGAACTTCAGGTTCATCAGGTACTTCAGGTAGC